>Ga0182027_10006374_pt1 | contig 17692 bp, 13 predicted proteins | sample 712E1DmetaG_FD_121300 | JGI IMG/M metagenome (GOLD analysis project Ga0182027, IMG submission 121300) | Permafrost microbial communities from Stordalen Mire, Sweden - 712E1D metaG (Illumina Assembly) | ecosystem: Environmental > Terrestrial > Soil > Wetlands > Permafrost | place: Sweden... | reverse complement strand
GGGGCTGAAGGGTTTTTGTAAGAAGGCCACGCCCGGATCGGTCATGCTCTGCCGCACGTCCGCACTGGCCGTGTAGCCCGAGATGAACAGGACGCGAAGGGTTCCGCGGCGCACCCTCAGGCGCGCGGCCAATTCCCTGCCCGACATGCCGGGCATCATCATGTCGGTGATGAGCAGATCGATGGAGAGCAGCTCGGTATCCGGCAAGGCCAGCGCCTGTGAACCGCCGCCGGCCTCGATCACGCGATAGCCCGACGCCGCCAGAACCTTCGAGACCAGCCCGCGGACAGCCTCTTGATCCTCCACCAGCAGAATGGAACCGTGTCCGGGCCCGGCGCGCTCCACCGCCGGGCCGGCGGAAACCTGTGGCGCGGCGGCGCGCACGCGAGGCAGGTACACCGTAAAGGTGGACCCTTCCCCCGGCTGGCTGCGGACCGCGATGGCGCCCCCGCTCTGCTTGACGATGCCGTAGACCGTCGCCAAGCCGAGACCGGTTCCCTTGCCGGCCGCTTTGGTGGTGAAGAACGGCTCGAAGATCAGCGCGCGCGTGCGCTCGTCCATGCCAACCCCGGTATCGGCGACCGAGAGCGTGACGTAAGCGCCCGGTCCGATGCCCTGGTCGCCGTCGCCCGTGGCGGATTCCAGATCCACGTTGGCCGTCTCGATCCGTATCTCTCCCCCTCCCGGCATGGCGTCGCGGGCGTTCACGACCAGATTCATGAGGACCTGCTCGATCTGCCCGGTGTCCACCATCGCCGCGCCCAGATCGGGGGCCAGCGAGGTGGTAACGCCGATGTTCTCCGGCGCCAGACGATGCAGCATGGTCGCCATGGACGACACGATATGATTCAACGACTCGGGTCTCGGCGAGAGAACCTGGCTGCGCCCGAAGGCGAGTAACTGGCGCGTCAGGGCGGCGGCGCGCTCGCCCGCCCGGCGCACGTCGGTCAGGGCGGCGTAGTGCGGATCTTCCGGCGCCAGGCGCCGCAGCATCAGGTCGCAATACCCGTTGATTACGGTGAGGTGGTTGTTGAAGTCGTGAGCTACGCCGCCGGCCAGTCTGCCGATGCTTTCGAGTTTCTGGGTCTGAAGCAGTTGCGCTTCCAGACGCTCGCGAGCAGCCTGGGCCTCCTTGCGCTCGGTGATGTCGATGCCACACCCGACCATGTAGGGCACGCCGTCCAATTCCATCCGCCGGCCGGTAAAGTAGAAGTGGCGGAAATCCCCGGTCCGGCCCAGATCGCCGCGGGCTTCAATCTCGGCGCTGCCGGTGGCGAAGACGGCCTCCATCGCGTCCGCCGTCCGCTGGCGGTCTTCGGGGTGGATTCTGGGGAGCACCTGGGAATACAGAATCCGCTCGCCGGATACGCCAATCAGGGTCTCCAGATTTCTGTTCCACCGCACATGCCTGCCCTCGCGGTCCAGCACGAAGAAGACGCCGGGGATGGCGTCGATGGCGTGCGCGGAGAACTCCCGTTCCCGGCGCAGGGCGCGGTTCGCTTCCTTGCGCTCGGTGATGTCGTGCACGATGGTGACGCTGCCGACCGGGGCGCCGTCGCCGGCGCGCAAGGGCGCGGAGGTCAGTTCGCCGGAGCGTTCCACCCCGGCGCGCAGGATCTGGCACTCGATACCGATCGGCCGGCCCTCCGTGACGGTCGAGAAAATCGTGGCGCGGACACGCTGCCGGTCGGCGGGCGCAATCAAGATCGGGGCCGGCTTTCCGATGAGTTCGGCGGCGTTGGCGTAGCCGTGGACTTCGGCGGCGCGGCGATTGCACATCAGGATGGTCCCCGCCGGATCGGTGGCGATAATCCCATCCGGCGAAGCCTCCACCAGCGTTCGATAGCGCTCCTCGCTATCCCGCAAACTCTTGGTGGTGGCGACGATGCCCCGCGAGGCCAGCATTATCATGCCGGCGGCGATGCCAAACGGCAGAATCGCCACCGTCGCGCCGGCTACCACGGAATGCAGGCCCGGATAGGGCGGAAGGCCAAAGACGTTGAGCGCCTGCGCCACGTGGTGCAGCGCATAGAGGGCGGTGAACAAGGCCGTCACCCGGCCGCCTATGGTGCGGGCGAGATAGTGCCTCTTCCAGAAAGCGAAGGTGAACCAGGCGCCGGCCAGCGCACCCAGCACTTGTCTTTGGAAGCGCAGGCTCCGCGCCAGTTTCAACGGATCGGCGGCAACGATGGCCGTCACCAGACACAAGACAATCAAGCCTGCCAGCATCCAGGCCAGCAGAGCGCTCTGCCGGCGCCGGTTCGGGACGGGCGGCGTCAGGCTCCGAGCCGCCAATACGATCAAGGGGAACTGGGGCATCCCGAGGACGTAGGGGACATACGATGAGATTAACTCCCCGGGGAAAGGCGGCCGAAAGGTAAGTTGCCACGCGGAAAAGCTAAGAGCCAGCGCCAGCACGCCGAAGGAAAGCGCCCACAAGCGGAGAAACCGCTCGCGGTAGACGCGCCGATACACTACTTGCAGAACAAACGCGAGCCAGATCGCGCCGCCCGCCTGGACCCACAAGAGAGTTACAAACACGTCTGTCATTGCTACGGTCTTGCCGGATCCGAAGCGCCGGGCGCCAGCCGCGGAGCCTCGCCTCGAACCGAGCGCGAAATGGCGGCATCGCCCATGCCTGGCGCCGCCTGTCTATAATATACGGCCATGCCGAGACGGCCGCCAACAATTAACCGGGGGATAACGGGGGGATAGCAGCAGGACAAGAAGGGGATAAGATGGGCATAAGTGAGGGGACAAGAATGAACAAATGTGGGGGGGGGGAGTGACTGGGATCCTGACGCGGCCGAGCCGCATTCGCAGACGTGTTCATTTCCCCGACAGAATCTCATCGACCCGGGCGGTGATTTGCTCGGGGCTGAAAGGCTTCTGGAGGAACGCCACGCCCGGCTCGAGAATACTCTGTTGCACTTCCGCATTGGCCGCATAGCCGGAGATGAACAGGACGCGGAGGGTTTCGCGGCGCGCCTTCAGACGCGAAGCCAATTCCCGGCCGGACATCCCTGGCATCACCATGTCGGTGATCAGCAAATCGATGGCGCCCACCTGGGAATTCTGCAAGGCCAGCGCCTCCGAGCCGCTGCCGGCCTCGATCACGTGGTAGCCGGAGGCCGCCAGAACCTTCGAGATCAGCCCGCGGACGGCCTCTTGATCCTCTACCAGCAGAATGGAACCGTGTCCGGGCCGGAAACGCTCCACCGCCGGGCCGGTGGAAACCGGCTTGACCGCGGCGATTACGCGAGGCAGGTACACCGTAAAGGTGGACCCTTCCCCCGGCTGGCTGCGGACCGCGATGGCGCCGCCGCTCTGCGTGACGATGCCGTAGACCGTCGCCAAGCCGAGACCGGTTCCCTTGCCGGCCGCCTTGGTGGTAAAGAACGGCTCGAAGATCAGCGCGCGCGTGCGCTCGTCCATGCCAATCCCCGTATCGGCGACCGAGAGCGCGACGTAAGCGCCGGGCCCGATGCCCTGGGCGCCGTCGCCCGTGGCGGATTCCAAATCCACGTTGGCCGTCCCGATCAGGATGCTTCCGCCTTCCGGCATGGCGTCGCGGGCGTTCACCACCAGATTCATGAGGACCTGCTCGATCTGCCCGGTGTCGGCCATCGCGGCGCCCAGCTCGGGGGCCAGCGCCATGGAAATGCCGATGTTCTCCGGCACGAGGCGATGCAGCATCGTCTTCATGGACAACACGATTTGATTCAACGATACGGGCCTCGGCGAGAGCACCTGGCTGCGCCCGAAGGCGAGTAACTGGCGCGTCAGGGCGGCGGCGCGCTCGCCCGCCCGGCGCACGTCGGTCAGGGCGGCGTAGTGCGGATCGTCCTGCGTCAGGCGCCGCAGCATCAGGTCGCAATACCCGTTGATTACGGTGAGGTGGTTGTTGAAGTCGTGAGCTACGCCGCCGGCGAGCCTGCCGATACTCTCCAGTTTCTGGGACTGAAGCAGTTGCGATTCCAATCGCGCGCGGGCGGCTTCGGCTTCTTTGCGTTCCGTGATGTCGATGCCACACGCCACCAGGTAGGCCACGCCGTCCAATTCCATCCGCCGGCCGGTGAAGTAGTAGTGGCGCACCTCGCGGCTCCGGCCCACCAGCCGGCGCATTTCGGCATCGCCGGTTCCGTTGGCGAAGACCCCTTCGATCGCGTCCACGACCCGCTGTTGGTCCTCGGGGTGGATTCCGGGGAGATGCAATTCCCCCGCGATCTCATCGCGAGGCAGATCGATCAGCTTCTCCAGATTGCGGTTCCACCGCACATATCTGCCCTGGCGGTCGAGCACGAAGAAGATGCCGGGGATGGCGTCGATGGCGTGCGCGGAGAACTCGCGTTCCCGGCGCAGGGCGCGGTGCGCTTCCTTGCGTTCGGTGACATCGTGCACGATGGTGACGGTGCCGGCCATGGCGCCGTCGCCGGTGCGAAAAGGCGCGGCAGTCAATTGCCCGGATCGCTCCAACCCGCCGCACAGGATCTGGCATTCGAGAGCCACCGGCTGGCCTTTCGCGACGGTCGACAGTATCGAGGCGCGGACGCGCTGCCGGTCGGCCGGCGCGATCAGCACCGGGGCCGGCTGTCCAATGAGTTCGGCGGCGCTGGCGTAGCCGTGGACTTCGGCGGCGCGGCGATTGCACATCAGGATGATCCCCGCGAGATCGGTGGCGACAATGGCGTCCGGCGAGGCCTCCACCAGCGTTCGATAGCGCTCCTCGCTATCCCGCAAACTCCTGGTGGTGGCGACGATGGCCTGCGTAGCCAGCAGAATCATGCCAGCGGCGATGCCAAACGGCAAAATGGCGGCCATCGCCCCGGGGATGGCGGAATAGGGGCCCGGGTACGGCGGAAGCCCGAAGCTGGCCAGCGCCAGCGCCACATGGTGAAAGGCATAGACGGCGGTGAAAAAAACCGTCACGCGGCCCCCGGCGGTACGCGCGAGATAATGCCTGCGCCAAAAAGCGGCGGAAAACCACGCGTTGGTGAGCGCGCCCAGGATGTGCCTCTCAAAACGGAGGTCTCGCGCCGAAATCAAGGGATCGGCGATGGCCTTGACCGTCACTAAGTACAGGACGACCAAGCCTATCCACTGCCCTGTTAGCAGAAAGATCTGCCGGCGGCGGCTGGGAAGGGGCTGCTTCAAACTGAGGGTCGCCAGCATGATCAGCGGGAACTCGAGCATCCCGAACAGATACGGCGCAGTGGCGGTGATAAGTTCCGCGGAGGAGGGGGCGCGGAAGGTCACTTGCAACGCCAGGGCCACCGCCAGCGTGGCGAAGGAAAGCGACCACAGGCGCAGAAACGGCTCGCGGTAGACGCGCAGGTAGACCAGTTGGAGGACAAACGCGACCCAGAGCTCGCCGCCAATCTGAACCCACCAGAGAGTCACGAATACGTCAGTCATCGTCACCCCCTTGCCGGGTCCAAAGCAGGGGGTACCACCGACGGGACCCCGACTCGACCGCGAGCTGGCGGCGTCTCCGGGACCTGACGCCGCACTTCTCTACTATAAGTCCATGTCAAGGCAGCCGCCAGCGGGATTTCGCCGGCGATTGGTTGTTATTCTGATCGTCTGGAGGAGATCCGATGACCAGACGCGATTGCCTGCAACTCATGGCCGCCGCTTCCGCCGCCGCGGCAGCCACCCCGGCCCGCGCCGCCGCCGGCGACGCCGACCGCGAGGCCCGCCTGAAATGGTGGCGTGAAGCGCGCTTCGGCATGTTCATCCACTGGGGCCTCTACAGCCAGCTTGGCCGGCACGAGTGGGCCATGGAGGAGGAGGGCATTCCGGTCGAGGAGTATCAGAAACTCGCCGCCAGCTTTCATCCCAAACCCAATGCCGCGCGCGATTGGGCTCGGCTCGCCAAACAGGCCGGCCAGAAGTACATGGTGATGACCACCAAGCACCACGAGGGCTTCTGTAATTTCGACACCAAGCTCACCGACTACTGCGCGCCCAAGCAGGGGCCCGGACGCGACCTGGTGAGGGAATACGTGGACGCCGCGCGGGGCGAAGGTCTGCGCGTGGGCTTCTACTACTCGCTGATGGATTGGCATCACCCCGATGGCGCGCGCTGCGCCAACGACGAGGCCGCGCGCCGCCGCTTCGTCGACTACATCCACGGCCAGATCCGCGAGCTGCTCACCAACTACGGCAAGATCGACGTGCTCTGGTACGACGTCAATTGGCCGCTCAACGCCGCCGGCTGGGAATCGGAGAAGATGAACGAGATGGTCTTCCAGCTTCAGCCGCAAATTCTGGTCAACAACCGCAACGGTCTGCCGGGCGATTTCACCACCCCGGAGCAAACCATCCGCGCCTCCGCCGGCGTGGCCTGGGAATCCTGCATGACCATGAACGGAAGCTGGGGGTATCACAAGGCCGACACGGATTGGAAAACGCCCCGCACGATTGTTCGCAACCTGGTGACGTGCGCCCGCGACACCGGCAACTACCTGCTCAATATCGGCCCCAAACCGGACGGCTCCATCCCCGAGGAATCGGCCGCAACCCTCACCGCGGTGGGACGGTGGATGGCGCGCAACGGCGACCGGATCTATAAGTCGGAGAAGTGCCAAGTTACTAGCTCCGAGTTCGCGAACTTCACGCGCGAAGGCAACACGCTGTTCATGCACGTGCACTATTGGCCGGGCGAAACGGTGGCGCTCGGCGGCCTCGCGAGCCGGGTGAAATCGGCGCGTCTGGCGGCCACCGGCAAAGAGGTGACGTTCGAGCAGGAACCGTTCCGCGTCCGTTTCACGGGCCTGCCGGAGAAAGCGCCCGACGACCCGGTGACCACCATCGCCATCGAGTGCGACGGCGAGCCGCACCAGGACATGGGCGCGATCCGCACCGGAAGGACCAGGCTGAAAGCATGAAGGCCGCGCTTCCATTCGGCGCCAGCACGCCGGAACCCAAGCGGGAGGCCTACCGCCGCGCGCTGCTCGCCGTGGGCATCGAGCCGGTGGAGAACGTGGCGACGCTTGAGGGCGTCGACGGCCTGTGCCTCGCGGGCGGCGCGGATGTGGACCCGGCGCTCTACGGCGAAGCCCGCTTGCCGGTATGCGGGGCGCCGGACCCGGAGCGCGACAGCCTCGAAAAAGCCCTGCTCCAGGAGGCGCTGGACCGCGACCTACCCGTGCTGGCGATCTGCCGCGGCCTGCAACTGTTCAACGCCGCGCTGGGCGGGACGCTTCAGCAGCACGTCGACGGACACGACCACCGCAAGCAGCGGGACGCGCATGAGGTGCGCATCGCGCCCGCCAGCCGGCTGGAGGGGATCCTGGGAACGTCCACGTACGTGGTGAACTCGCGCCACCATCAATGCGCCGGCAGGGTGGCTCCGGGTCTGGTGCCGGCGGCAACCGCTCCCGACGGCGTGGTGGAGGCGCTCGAAATCCCCGGCAAGCGTTTCGCCCTGGCGGTCCAATGGCACCCGGAAGCGCGCATGGATGGCCCCGACGCGCGGATCTTTGGCGCTTTTCGGGACGCCATGGCGGCACTGTAGCCACGGGCGGGGCTGGCGCGCGGTCCACTGCGCATCGAAGCGCTCGCGCGTGACGAAGGATTTCTGCGTGCCGGCGGACATGGTGGAAAGCGCGGCGTACAGGTTGGCTCGCGAGATGGCCTCGGCTTCCTGGCAGCCGCCGGCCAGGAAGCAGGCCGAGCTTCCGATGAAGGCGTCGCCGGCGCCGGTGGTATCCACCGGTTCCACCCGAAAGGCGGGGATATGGCGGACGCCATCGGCGCCCGCGCGGGCATCCTCGATGCTACGCACAGGCGCGCCGCAGAACCTCCGCGGCCGCGTCCACGTCCGCGGGCAGCAAGCGGCCGTTGGCGTCCTTCACCACCCAGATGCGATTCTGGCCGGAATTCTCGACGAAGATGGGCGCGACGCCGCTCGAAACGCCGGGCGTGACCAAAACGCGGCTGGCATCGATTCCGCGGGAGACGAAATTCGCTATGGTCGCGGGGCCGAACAGATCGTCGCCCACGCGCGCCACCATGGATACGGCGGCCCCGCAGAGGCGTGCGGCGACGGCCTGATTGGCCCCTTTCCCGCCAAACCCGAGGCTGAATTCGCGTCCGAAGATGGTCTCGCCGGGGCGCGGAATCTCATCGGCGTACGTGACCAGATCGATGTTGGCGCTGCCGACGACGGCGATGTGGGGCTGCCCGGTGGCCATTACCCGTAGTGTAGCCGAGGCCGTTCGGGTTCACTACCCGATTCGGAGCCGCGACCGTAAGGGAGCGGATGCCGAGATCCGATTAAGGTTCGTGAAACTCGAATACCGACATGGCATAACCCTGCTCGACGATGACATAATGAACGGCCGCCGACACGTGCTGAGGTTTCCAGAGCCATCGCGTGCTGCCATGGCGGGTCCATCGTTTCCGGCCTGCTCCGTCCAGCCCCATGCGATTCAGACGGCGGCTGGCGTAAGCTTTGAAGTCGCTCATCACCCGCTCCGGCGGGACCTCTGCGTCCACCACCGTGTGCACGTGAGTGGTTCGCACATGGGCCGCCAGCAGACGCCAGTTGCGATGCGCACAGACCTCCCGAATGGCTTCCAAGACGGCCTCACGACGAATCAGGTCCAGAGCATAAGGAGCCTGATCCATGCGTTCCCTCTCGGCTTGGGCGCGTGCCGCATCCGCTTCCAAAATTGGGGTTCCGGGCATATGGTGCTCGCGATCCACCGAGCCGCTTTCGCTGCCGTGCAAGTGGCATCCATAGCAGGCAAATGTGATCAGGTAAATCACGGTCGTCATGCCAATTCCATCGCTCCCTTACGGTCGCGGCTCTGCTCTGCTTGACGTCCTCGTACGCTAGGATTCTCTCAATTGGCCTGTGCTTTAATGAATCCCTCACTCTTGTGTCGCACACCTAGCGCGAATTGTGGGTCGTGGCCCAAAATTGCGCGAGGGTGACCGGGCCGCCAGGCTTGAATCGATCCAGGTTGGCGGATGCGCCCCACTTGGCGTTGTGGAAGAGATATTCCAGGATGTGTTCCTGGGGGCTGGTGAGTCCCTTCACGGGCACGCCCGCCAGAGCCTTCCGGATGAGCGCCGGCGCCAACTTCTCGGGAAGCGCGTCGATCCCGGCACGGATGCGGCCGATGCGGGCGGCGTCGTCGAGGGACGGGTCGGAGAGAATGCGCGCCGTCAGTTGGTCGATATGACGGTGCATCGCATCGTTCGCCGCCAGTTGGACTTTCATGCCGGCAATAAGATCCGGATCGCCTTCCCAGGAGCCATCTTCGAACAGCGCGCAGCGCAACACGAGAGGGCTGCCTGCAAACCCACCGCGTTCGTCCGTCCCTCCGACTGGGATTACCGGGCGGGCAGCCGTTCCTTGGCTGGCGCCGCAACCGTCGTCGCGTGCCGTCTTGGCCCTGCAGATCGCATAGGCCACCACGGCGTGCGGCGAGAGGTTGTGCACCGCAATCGTGAACGTATCCCAATTCTCCTCAGTGGCTTCGATGCGGATGGAGGGAGCATTGCTCAATAGCGCCGGCGCGGGGCGCGGGGGCGGCGTCGCCGGCAGCACGCGCAGGGTGAAGGGATGATAGCCGACATCCCGCAACTCCGTAAGCTGAACCGATTCGTTCAACCGCGCGCGGTGGTCGCCGAGCTTCTTCTTGCCGGTTAGATTAATCGCGTAACTGACGATGCGGGCGCGGCTGCCCTCGGCGGAAAAGTCGAGCTGCAAAGTGTCCGGTGAGTCGGGAGTTCGTGCGCGCCAAGACACCGCTGTGAGCGACGAAAACGCGATTTGGGTAGACGAGCCGCGGCCCTCGTATGCCAGAATGCGGCGCACCGGAAGGCCACCCGGATGGCCGGGAAGTTCGATGGCGAAGCGCGGCTCGTGCGAAGGCGAGACAGGCGGCTTGCCACAGGCCGCGCACAGCAGCGCGGCGGCAACGGCGCAACGTCGGCAGTTCATGGAGCTACCTACCGTTATACTCCCGAAGCCTGATAGGCTGTGTATATATTGGTCTTTTGCCGGCGCGCGCCGGAGGAGTGTCTTGGCATGGAGTCTCGGCGGTTTTTCATCAGTAAGGTGGCGACCAGTCTGGCCGGCGGGTTGGCGGCGTCCAATGCGTTGGGGGCGAACGACCGTATTCGCATCGGCATCATCGGTCCGGGCGACCGTGGCAAGGAGATCCTGCGCGAGGCCGTGGGGTGCGCGAATGTGGAATGCGTGGGCGCGGCCGACGTTTATTCGAAGCGCCTCGAAGAAGCCGTAGCCATCGCGCCGGGGGCCAAAACGTACCGCGATTACCGCGCCTTGCTGGACGATAAGAGCATCGACGCGGTGCTGATCGCCACGCCGCAGCACCTGCATTGCGAGCATTTCGTGGCGGCGCTCGAGGCCGGCAAGCACGTGTATCAGGAAAAGACCATGGCGTTCTCGGTGACGCACGCCAAGAAGATGCGCGCCGCCCGCCAGCAAGCCGCCAAGCAGACCGTGCAAATTGGCCATCAATGGACTTCCACCGGCCAGATCGCGGACGCGGTGAGTTTTATGAAGCCCGAGCTGATGGGCAAGATCACCGCCGTCCACGCTCACATGTACCGCAACACGCCGCACGGGAAGCCGCAGTGGGCGCGGCCTGTCTATCCGGACATGACGCCGGAGAACATCGTCTGGAAAGCCTTCCTGGGCGAGGCGCCGCAACGGCCGTTCGACGCCAACCGGTACATCAACTGGCGCTTCTTCTGGGACTACTCGGGCGGCAACGTGTATGAGAACATGTGCCATCAGGCGGCCTTCTGGTACAAGGTGATGGGACTGAAGATTCCCAAATCCGTGACCATGACCGGCGGCCTGTACCTGTGGAAGGACGGCCGCGAAGTGCCGGACACGATGAACGTCTCGATGGAACAGCCGGAAGAGATCCTGTTCAGTTGGGATTCCGGCTTCGGCAACGACAAGCTCGGCGTCACGGAGGAAATCCTGGGGACAGACGGGACGATATCGCGAGGCCAGCAGATCCGCTACGCGCCGCAGAAGGTGAACCGGCCGCAAGGCAATGAGATGACGGGCCAGGCGGGAACCGCCCCGCGCGCGCACATGCAGAACTTCATGGACTGCATCCGGTCGGGCCAGGAGCCGAATTGCCCGTTGGAACTGGGGTACCGCGTAGCCATCGCGTGCCGCATGGCGGTGGAGAGCTACCGGCGCCAGCGCACGGTGCGTTGGGACGCCGCGAAAGAAGAGCTGGTCTAGCGCGCGGTTGTGATGAATCAATGGGCAGCTAAGATCCGGGAGGGCGATGCGCGGGCGTTGGCGCGCGCCGCCACCGGGGTGGAAAACCGCGATCCGCTGGCGCTCGAGGCCTTGCGGGAACTGGCCCCGTTCACGGGCCGGGCGCGCATCGTAGGCATCACCGGCCCGCCCGGCGCCGGCAAGAGCACGCTGGTGGATGCGCTAACGGCGGCCATGCGCCGCCAGGGGAAGACGGTGGCCATCATCGCGGTGGACCCCAGCAGCCGGGTCTCGGGCGGTTCCATCCTGGGAGACCGCATCCGCATGCAGCGGCATCACGGCGACCCCGGGGTTTTCATTCGCTCCATGGCCACGCGCGGCGCGCTCGGCGGACTGGCGCGCGCCACGGAGGAGCTGACGCGGCTGATGGACGCCGCCGGCAAGGACTTCGTGCTGATCGAAACCGTGGGCGTCGGCCAGGATGAAGTCGAGATCGCCGGGCTGGCGCAGGTGACCGTGGTGGTGCTGATCCCCGGCATGGGCGACGACGTGCAAGCGCTCAAGGCGGGGATCATGGAAATCGCCGATATATTCGTCGTCAACAAAGCGGACCAGCCCGGAGCGGACCGCGTGGAGGGAGAACTGCGAGCCATGGCGAGCCTGGGGAATGGAGGCCGGCCGAACCCGGCGATCGTACGCACGGTGGCCAGCGAAGGCAAGGGCATCGAGGAACTGCTTGGCGCGGTGGAGCGCGCGCCCGGGGCCGCGCCGGCCAAACCGGAGGACCCGTGCCGCATTCGCATCGATCACCTGGGCATCGCGGTGAAGAGCCTGCAAGAGGCGCTGGGGTTTTACGAAAGCCTGGGCCTCGAAGCCGCCCACTGCGAGACCGTGGCCGCCGAGAACGTGAACGTCGCCATGCTCCCCGCGGGCGAATCGCGGATCGAGCTGCTGGAGCCTTCCGCGCCCGAATCTCCCATCGCCAAGTTCCTTGAGAAGCGCGGCCCCGGTCTGCACCATGTGGCGCTGCGCGTGCCGGATCTCAAGGCGGCGGTGGAGCGGCTGCGCGCCACGGGCGGCAGGCTATTGAACGAGCCGCGCCAGGGCGCGGGCGGGCATCTTTACGTCTTCATCCATCCGGCGTCCACTGGCGGCGTGCTGATGGAACTGATTCAGGAGAGCGACACTTGAAAGCGGAAATTGGAATCATCGGCGGCAGCGGTCTTTACTCCATGCCTGGGTTCGCGGCGCAGGAGGAGACCTACATCGATACGCCGTTCGGGCGGCCGTCGGACAACTACGTGGTCGGCGAGCTGGCGGGCCGCCGGGTGGCGTTTCTGGCGCGCCACGGACGCGGCCATCGGCATACGCCATCGGAGCTGAACTTCCGGGCCAACATCTTCGGCATGAAGGCGCTGGGCGTGGAGCGCATTATCTCGCTGAGCGCGGTGGGTTCGCTCAAGGAGGAGCACCGGCCGCAGGATTTCGTCATCCCGGATCAGTTTTTCGACCGCACGCACGGCCGCGTCTCGACGTTCTTCGGCGATGGCCTGGTGGCGCACATCGGGTTCGCGGACCCGGTCTGCCCGGAACTGTCCGCGGTGGTGTGGAGCGCCTGTCAGGCCGCGGGCGTCAACGCCAAGAAGGGCGGCACGTATCTGTGCATGGAAGGGCCGGCGTTCTCGACTAAGGCGGAGTCCCGCGTGTACCGTTCCTGGGGCATGGACGTAATCGGCATGACCAATCTGCAGGAGGCCAAGCTGGCGCGCGAGGCGGAGATTTGCTACGTGACCATCGCCATGGTGACGGATTACGACTGCTGGCATCCCGATCACGATGCCGTAACGGTGGACCAGATCGTCGGAAATCTCGTCAAGAACGCCGAAAACGCGGCGCGGGTGGTGGCCGAGGCGGTGGCCGAGATTCCCTCCGCGCGAAGCTGCCAGTGCGGCTCGGCGCTACAGAACGCCATTCTCACCGACCGCAAGCAAGTGCCCGAAACCACGCGCGCCAAGCTGGGGATTCTGATTGACAAGTACTTCGCTTAGTAGCTGCCGGGCGCCAGGAGTCATGGCCGCCGATGAACGCGGATTAACGCGGATTGAAATAACAACTCTTATCGGTGTTAATCGGCGTTCATCGGCGGCTAATGGAATGATTCTCGCCGCCACTCAAGAAGCGGCTGGGCAGGTTGTTCCGTGACGGACGCTAGAGAGATCGCGCGGGAGACGCTGGCGCAGTGCCTGGCGGGCCGCCCTCCCCGGCGCTTCCCACCGGAGCTGGCGCGGGACGAGTGCGGCGACGCGCTTTTCGGCGTTTTGATCGAAGGCTTGGCGGACCGTTTCGAGCCGGCGCTGTGCGGCGTCTACGCGCGCCTGTTCGCGCAGGCCGTGGCCGCGGAGGCCGGTGGCCTGGATGCCGCCTCCCTGGTGGCGCGTTATGAACGGGTGCGGCGCGTCCGTCCCATAGCCGGCGACCCGCGCCGCGTCTTCGTGCTATCGCGCGTGACTTTGGGAGCGGACGTGGCTATCACCAGCGTGTTGCTGGCGGCCGCCAAGGTGCGGTTTCCGCGCGCCGAAATCGTATTCGCGGGACCGCGCAAGAACTACGAGCTGTTCGCGGGCGATGCGCGCATCGGTCATGCGGAGATCGGCTATGTCCGCGGCGGACTGCGCCAGCGCCTGGCGGTGTGGAGCGACCTGAAGCGGTTATTCGCGGCGCCGGACAGCGCGATTATCGATCCCGATTCCCGGCTGACGCAGCTCGGGTTGCTCCCGGTTTGCCCCGAAGATCGCTATTACTTCTTCGAGAGCCGCGCCTACGGGGGCGATTCCGGCCTGGCGCTGCCGGAGCTGGCGGCGGCTTGGGCGGGGGAGACGTTTGGGGTTGCCGGAGCGAAGCCCTATGTGGCGCTGGCGGCCGCGCCGAGCCACGCCGGCGGAATCGCCGTGAGCCTGGGAGTGGGCGATAACCCGGCCAAGCGGCTGCCCGACCCCTTCGAGGAAGACCTGCTGCGGCTGCTGGCGGCGAGCGGCGTTCCCCTCTCGATCGATAAGGGCGCCGGCGGCGAGGAAGCGCGGCGCGTCGAACGGGCGGTGGAGCGCTCCGGCGCGCGGGCCGAGTACTGGACAGGCTCGTTCGCCGGCTTCGCGTCGATTGTGGCCGCCAGCCGCTTGTACGTTGGTTACGATTCGGCCGGGCAGCACGTCGCCGCCGCCGCCGCCGTGCCTCTGATCGGCGTTTTCGCAGGCTTCCCCGCCCCGCGCATGTTCGAGCGCTGGCGGCCGGTGGGCGAACACTGCCACGTCATCCGCGTCGAGCGTCCGGACCCCGCCGCGACGCTCGACGCGGTCCGCGAGATCCTGCTCCAGTTGCCCACATTGACGTACGATGGATTTTAACCATGCCCGATAAAGTAGCGGTGTTCGATACAACCCTGAGAGATGGCGAACAGGCGGCCGGAACGCGCCTGGGAAGCCGGCAAAAGCTGATGATCGCCGGGCAACTGGCGGCGCTTAACGTGGACGTGATCGAGGCCGGCTATCCCGCGTCTTCGCCGGAGGATTTCGAAGCCGTCGATCTGATTTCCCGTGAGATTCAGGGCCCCACCGTCTGCGCCCTGTCGCGCGCCGTGGCAAGCGACATCGAGGCCTGCGGCAAGGCCTTGGCGAACGCCAGGAAGCCGCGCATCCACACCGGAATCGGCGCCTCGGATGTTCACATCGCCGGCAAGTTCAGGGACGAGAAGTACGGCGCCACGATGGGCGAGAAGAAGGTCAAGATTCTGCAAATGGCCGTCGCCGCCGTCAAACTGGCCCGCCAGTTCTGCGACGACGTGGAGTTCTACGCCGAAGACGCCGGCCGCGCGGACCGGGCTTATCTCTTCGAGATGCTGCACGCGGCCATCGACGCAGGGGCCACGGTCGTAAACATTCCCGACACCACCGGCTACGCCATGCCGGAGCAGTACGGCGCCTTGATCCGTTCCATACGGGAGAAGGTGCCCAACATCGCCAAGGCCACCATCAGCGTGCACTGCCACGACGACCTGGGGATGGCGGTGGCGAACACTCTGGCCGGCGTCCTGAACGGCGCGCGCCAGGTGGAAGGCACCATCAACGGCATCGGCGAAAGGGCCGGCAACGCGGCCCTGGAAGAAGTGGTCATGGCCCTGCGCACGCGCGGCGATTATTTCAAGGTGAAGACCGGAATCGACGCGCGCGAACTGTACCGCGCGAGCCGCCTGGTTTCGGACCTGCTGGGGATGAAGGTTCCGCCCAACAAGGCCGTGGTGGGAGGCAACGCTTTTTCGCACAGCTCGGGAATCCACGTGGACGGGTTCCTCAAGCAACGCGAGACCTATGAGATCATGCGTCCGGAAGATGTGGGCGTGGGCGAGAGCCGCGTGGTGCTTACGGCGCGCACGGGACGGCACGGGCTGCGCGACCGGCTGAAGAGGCTCGGCTACACGCTGTCCCAGACGGAGCTGAACCAGGCCTACCAGAGATTCCTGCTGGTGGCGGACAAGAAGCAGGAGGTTTTCGACGAGGACCTGATGGCCATCGTCCACGACGAAATCCATCCGCTGCCGGAGACCTACCAGCTCGAATACCTGCAAATCTACAGTGGAACGTCGGCCATCCCGACGGCCACGGTGAGAATCCGCGTCAAGGACGAAACGCGCGAGGGAGCGGCCATTGGAGACGGCCCGGTGGACGCCACCTGCAAGGCGATTTCAGCGGTGACGCAATCCGCCGCCAAGCTTTTGCGATACGAGATTTGGGCCGTGACCGCGGGCGCCGAAGCCATGGGCCAGGTCACCGTGCAACTGGAGGCGGACGGCCGCAGAGTATCGGGCCGCGGCGCTTCCACGGACGTGATCGAAGCCAGCGCCAGAGCTTACATCGACGGCCTCAACAAGCTGGCCAGCTATCGCGCCGCCGACCCTGTTCCGGGCGACTCGTGACCGCTCACGTAGAATACAGGAATGGCCGTAAGCGTAAAGAAGGATCGGGCCGCCCCACGCCGGACCAAGACCCGCACCTGTGGCCGCACCTCCAACAAGCGGAAGGCAGGCGGACCCACGAAGTGGGTACCCCGGCCTGCCCCACTGTATAGTTAATTCCTGGACGCTACATTAGCCGCCGCCGAGCGATCCGCCACCAGGTCCGGATGTTCCCGGACCATCTTGTTCGCCAGATGGCAGGCCGGGCAGACGGGCTGCGATGCAGCCATGGTCGCGGACAATTCCTCGGCTGGAACTTGGCTCCATTCCACCGCGACGCCATTGGCGGGAAGCAAGGCCGGTTGGGCCGCGGTCCAATCGATGGCGCCGAATGGCCTGCCGCAGAAGACGCAGGCCTTGCCTTGATACCACCGCGAGACGATGTTGCGGACCAGGCAATCCTCGGGGGAAGCGGCAATCTGGCTGAGGCACGGCTGCCCACAGGCGGCCTTTTCGGGCCACCGGGAACAGGACGCCAGGCGCAATTCCGGAGCGCCCAGCAGCGAACTGGCCGCTGCGTGGCGGGCGTCCACCACCACGCCGGCCGGCGATTGGTTTTCGGGACAGACGATCGCGCGCCGGCCGCGGAATCTCCGCCAAGCCAGCCCCTGACGCCCCAACAAGATGGCGGCGAAACCCGCCGCGACCGCGATTACCACCACCGCTTGCACCATGACGGGAAGCTCCACGGCTGGGCTTGCAATGCGCGGACCAACCCGGCGCGAGGCTTGATTGTGAGCTAAGTCGTTAGCGGTCATCCACGTCCGAGTGCGTCCCCGATCGCCCGCGAGCGCTGCCCCTTGCGGGGAAACCCGCAGGTTTGGGTGCTATGACCCTCAAACTGCAACCGCCCGACGCGCCGGACCGTATATAGAAGTGTGAAACTGCGCCTCTCGATGGCCGCTTGCCTGCCCCTCGCGTGGGCGCTGGCTGCCACGCCGGCCGATTACCAGTCGGCCCAACGGAAGATCGACGGCATCGAGAGCGACGGCTTGAAACCCGGCGTCCGCGTGGAGTTGACGCCGCGGGAATTGAACGCCTACGCGGAGCACTACCTGCCGGAAGGCGTACGCAATCCCCAAGTGCGAGTCGTGGCGCCGGAGACTGCCACCGGCTCTGCCCTGGTGGATTTCGGGAAGTTGCAGCGTTCCCTTGGCTATCAGCCCGGCTGGCTGCTCTCAAAACTGCTCGATGGCGAGCGGCCCGTCAGCGTCACGGCGCGCATTCGCTCCGCCGGCGGCCAAGCTACCGTGGACGTGCAAAGCGTGCAGGTGGCTGGCTTCGAGATCGACGGGGCCACGCTCGACTTCCTCATCCGCAACGTAGTCGCGCCGGTGTATCCCGGCGCCAAGGTGGGGCGTGCGTTCGACCTGGGCCATCGCATCGAAGCGCTGGACGTGCAGCCGCGCGCGGTGGGCGTGGTGATCGGGCGGTGAGGGAATAGCTTTCAGCTTTCAGCTTTC
>Ga0182027_10006373_pt1 | contig 17693 bp, 18 predicted proteins | sample 712E1DmetaG_FD_121300 | JGI IMG/M metagenome (GOLD analysis project Ga0182027, IMG submission 121300) | Permafrost microbial communities from Stordalen Mire, Sweden - 712E1D metaG (Illumina Assembly) | ecosystem: Environmental > Terrestrial > Soil > Wetlands > Permafrost | place: Sweden... | reverse complement strand
TGGCGCTTGCCAATATCGGGCAGGTGATCAATTCGTCGCTCGAAATAGATGAAGTACTGCGCATTGTAATGGATAACATTGTGCGCCTGACGCGCGCCGAGCGAGGCTTCCTGATGCTGCGCGATGAAGCAGGCCAAATGGTCACGCGCGTGGCGCGCAACTGGGAACAAGCCTCCATCAAGGCCAGCGAAGCCACCAGCCGCACCATCGTCCAGCGTGTGATCGAGTCCAGCGAACCCGTCCTCGCCACCAACGCACAGGCAGACCAGCGCTTCAGCCAGCAGGACAGCATCATCTCCTTGAACCTGCGCTCCATTTTATGCGTACCGCTCAAGGTCAAGAATGACTTGATCGGTGTGATTTATGCGGATAACCGCATTCACACCGGCATCTTTACGGAACGCGAAAGGGACCTGCTGGCGGCGTTTGCCAATCAGGCCGCGGTCGCCATCGAAAACGCCCGGCTCTTTTCCTCACTGCGGAAAACACTGGCTGAGGTCACTGAATTGAAAAACCTGATGGACAATGTGTTCGCATCCATCGCCAGCGGTGTGATCACAGCGAACGTTCAGGAACAGATCACACTCGCCAACCGTGCCGCCGAATCCATTCTCGGGCATACTGCGACCGACATCGTCGGCCATCCGCTGAATGAAGTTCTGGCTTCCGTTTCCGGAGAGCTGCGGACGCGCCTGAACGAGGTCCGCCAAACCGACAAGCCTGTGATTGATCTCGAGATCAGCCACAACCTACCTGCGCGCGGTAACGTGGATTGGCGTCTGAATCTTTCCCCGCTGAAAGATGCCCAACAAAAAACCCAGGGCATCGCCATCGTGCTGGATGATATGACCGAGCGGAAGAAACTCGAAGCGCAGAGACGATTGCTCGAGCGTATGGTCTCACCTGCCGTGCTGGATCAGATTGACCTGAACAGTTTTCAAATCGGCGGCAAGAAAGTGAACATAACCTGTTTGTTCGCCGACATTCGCGGCTTCACGAGTTATAGCGAAAGACAAACGCCGGAAGAATTGGTCGCGGTGTTGAACCGCTATCTTGCCGCCGCTGCCGACGCAGTGCTGGTGCACGAAGGTACCGTGGATAAATTCCTCGGCGACGCGGTGATGGCGTGGTACAACGCGCCCTTGCCGCAACCCGATCACACCTTGCGCGCGGTGAAGACCGCGCTCGCCATCCGCAATGCGATTGAGAAGTTACATAAAGAATTGCCAAAGAAAGATCATTTGGACTTTGGCGTTGGGATCCATTATGGCGAAGCGGTGTTGGGTTGGATCGGCACCGAGAAGCGGCTTGAATATACGGCCATTGGCGACAGCGTCAACACCACCAAGCGCATTCAGGAGAACTCATCCAAGAATCAAATTTTGATCAGCAGGGACGCCTACGAGCGCGTGAAGGATCAAGTGGACGCCAAGCCGTATGCGCCGCTGACGGTCAAAGGCAAAGCACAGCCGATTGAGGTGTATGAAATCATTGGCTTGAAGTAGAAACACGTTCAGTAAACAAAAGCCAGTAAAGGTATAATCGTAACGGTAAAGATGGAATACGACATGCTGTTACGCACCAATCGCAGGAAAATATTGGAAATCGCCACCCGCTATGGCGCGTCCCATGTGCGCGTCTTTGGCTCAGTGGCGCGCGGCACAGCAGACGAAATTAGCGATATAGATTTTCTGGTCAATCTTTCCCCGGAACGCAGTCTGTTCGATTTGGGCGGATTGCTTTATGAACTACATCAGATGCTTGGGGTGGAAGTTGACGTAGTGACCGAAGAAGGACTCCGGCCGCGAATTCGCGATAAAGTATTGTCCGAGGCAGTGGATTTATGAGAGAAGACCGCCAGCGTCTACTGGATATTCTGGAGGCAATTGAGAATATAGAACGCTATGTCCACGCCGAAAGCGATCTCCGCCTCTCCGAGGGAGACGAGCTGTTAAACGTTTGGATCGTCCATCACCTGCAGATCATCGGTGAGGCGGCTTCCAAGTTGTCAGAGGCTTTTCGCGAAAAACATTCGGAAGTAGCCTGGGGCGGGATGATCGGCATGAGACATGTTCTCGTGCATGGATATTTTGAGACGAATACCGACATCGTATGGAAAGCTGTTCAACGCGATCTGCCTATTCTGAAAGTGCAGTTGACTGCTATTCTCGCAGAGATGAAATAACCCCACTAATGGTCAAGGGTAAGACGCAAACGATTGAAGTGTATAAAGTGACGGGATCGAAGTAAAGGAAAATAAAATGCAACTCTTTTTTTCTTTAATCGGCGCATTAGGACTTGGCGGCATTTTAGTTGCATTATTTCAGACAATTTTTGAACACAAAAAGCAAGTGGAAGAGCATGAGCACGAGTTAAAAAGTAGAAGATATGGGGCTATTTTAATACTCATGCTCACTAAACTAGATCCGAAAACTGGCATGCCCAAGATACGAACAATTCGCCCTGATTTAAAAAATTTAGAAGATGTCGAAAGAGAAATAGAAACGGAATTACTAAACGGAGTACTTTTTGCTAGTGATGGGGTTATAAAATCACTGGCGGAGTTTGTGCGTCTCCCATCTTATGCCACTTACATCAAAACGGCTGTGGCAATGCGGCGGGATTTATGGGGAAAGAAAACATCTATAGATGAAAATATCTTAGAAGTGATTCGTAAAGATAGTTCTACCTGATTTAATCCCACACTTTCTCCACAAACCTCACCAACTGCTCCATTCCCTTTTCGACCGGGCTCACATCAATATATTCATGCACGGTATGCGCACCACCACCGATGGTGACTCCCAGCACTGTAGACGGAAATCCGCGGCTCAACGGAATATTGGCATCGGTTGAACCGGAAGTCAATTCCGCTTTGATGCCCTGTTCGCGCAGACATTCCTCGGCAAGCCGAATCAACGGATGATCGGGAGCGATCTCACCTGCCGGGCGCTCTCCGATCACTTCAGCTTCGATCTTCACGCCGTTCTTGATTGCAGAACGGATCAGCCCTTCCACCTGATGAACCAGCGTGGTCAGTGCCTCCACATCCTCGGAACGCAAATCCAATTCAAAATTCGCCTCGGAAGCCAGCACATTGATCCCCGTCCCGCCGGAAATCTTTCCGATGTTCAACGTGGTGCGCGGCATCGCCGGAAGCGACAGCGAGGCGATCTGTGTGACGAGCCTGGCGGCTTCATGGATCGCCGAGGGTTGGCCATAATCCGACCATGAGTGCCCGCCCGCAGTCCTGACCGTGAGGCGATAGCGTTTCACCCCAACGGCGCGATAGTAAATATGTCCCAGGGATAAGCCCTCGATCACGAGATAGGCTTGAACCTCTGCACCGAATTGATCCACCACCGCTTTCATCCCGCGCAGATCACCAAGCCCCTCCTCACAGACATTGGCGACGAACCACACATCATTCCGTAATTGAATCCCCCGTCCGCGCAGCATCCACATCAATCCAAACAAGGCCGCCACGCCCAGCGAGTTATCACCGAGACCCGGTCCATAAATTCGCTCATCATCGCGCGTCACACTCAGGTTTGTCCCGGATGGAAAAACCGTATCCATGTGCGCCGAAACAATCAACGGCTTGGCATTTTGCTCCGGTCTTCCGTCCTCTGTCCACCGTCCATAAACATTATTCACCGAATCCATCGAAACATCTTTCAATCCCTCCTGGATGAATCTCTCGCGCACAAATTCCGCGCGTCCTTTCTCCTCCAAGGTCGGCGCGGGGATTTGCTGGATTTGAATGGCAAGCTCCAGCAATTTTTCAATAAAATTTGTCATGGTAATATTTTACTTCCTCCTCTCCGCTCATCTATTTTCAATTCACCATTCCCTATTTCCCTGCCCTTCTCACGTTTCACGTTTCGCATCACACCTTCCTCACCAAATCCTTCAAGGCGTGCAAACGCGCCTCCGCCAAACCGGGCAGAACATCCAATGGATAGAAGGCGCCGCTCCCTTCCACCTTCAATGAAGCCGAAACATTTCCATATAACGCCCCCTGCAAGGGATCATATGCTTTTCTATAACCTGCCAGGAACCCACCGCAGAACGCATCGCCCGCTCCGGTCGGGTCAGCCATGCGGGATGAATACGCGGGCACCTCCCATTTGTGTTTGCCCGGCACATCATATACCATCTGTCCGCGCGCGCCGCGCTTCACCACGATGATTTCGCACCCGTAATCGCCAAGCGCCGCGGCCATTTCCCATAGGTCATGTGTCTCGCCCCAAAAGAGGGCGCGCAAGTTCTCTTCAGAGGGAAGAAAGGCCGCCAGTCCTGAAAGAAGGACGCGCAGGTCCTTATAAAACGAGGGGTTCATATATTCCGGTGAAGGGTCGAGAGTGATCGTATTGACCAACGCGGATTTGAACACATGCGCCAAATGGTTGTGACTTGTAAAATCAAGGGGGCAAAGATGGACTGCGCGTGCTTCCAGATAATCACGCGGAATCTCCACCGGCAGAGGCGCAAGCGGATCGGGCACCCCGGCGCTCTTGCGAGCCTTAGCCCCTGCCTTTGGCTGGAGGACGACGGTCTCGGGAGGAGCTTGATATCCAAGCAGGCTCTTAGGGAAAGGCAATTTGCGCCGCGCAAACTGCGAGACCGGCGCGCCGCGCGAAACCTCGAACTTTTCATCGTATGCAATGAAACTGCGGAGGTCAACGCCCTGCGGCAATATCCGAATACCCCGGATATCCATGCCGCGCGCTTCCCAATCTTTTAACCACAGGCGCGGATAATCCTCGCCGATGCGCGCCAGCAGCCCGATTTCCTTTTCCCACACGCTTAACCCGCCTGCCGCGTAAAGCACATTACCGCCAGGATGATCCAACAGCGGCTGGCCTGAGAAAGGCAGGATAAATTCGCGAGCAATTCGCCCGGCAATAACAAATGCAGGATCCATTTTTCCACTACGCTGAGAAAACGCGCGAACCGGCTTCGGCTTGTACAAGATTGACCGGCAGGAGGAAAGAAAAGCTGCTGCCTTTCCCTTCCATGCTTTCAGCCCAGATGCGCCCGCTATGCAATTCGATCATCGCCTTCGCCACCGAGAGTCCCAGTCCCATGCCGCCGTGCCGCCGCGTCAAATGCGTCTCCACCTGGAAGAAACGGTCGAAGATGTGCGGCAAATCCTTGGCGGGAATGCCGATGCCGTCATCAATCACGGAAACTTTAACATAACCGGGCAGGAGTTCGCCCTCCACAAAAACATGACCGCCCTCATCCGTGAATAGAATGGCATTCTTGACCAGGTTGCTCAAGGCAATCGCAACCTTGCCACTGTCCGCTTCGACCAGCAAATCATCGCGGTGCGCATTGGCCTTCAGGGTAATATTCCGCTGGGCGGCCATATCGGAAAAGGAAGCGACCACATCCTCGATGATACGCGACATTGACACCGCGCGCTGGCGAATACGGGCCGCGCCGCTCTGAAAATTATCCACGCTGGCGAGGTTCTCGATAATCTCCTTGAGCCTCGAGGCATTCTTGATGATCACATCCACCTGCTCGTGGTATTCCTCGCCGAGCAGTTCTCGAAGAAATGTGGCGTGTCCCAGGATCAACCCCAGCGGCGTGCGCAGTTCATGCGATGTAATGGCAATAAAATCGCTCTTAAGCCGATCCAGACTGGCGATTTCGGAATCGCCGGCTTCAATACGGCGCTGTAGTTCTGCGTTGTGTATCGCCAGTGCGGACGGGGCAGCCAGCGTCTCTAGAATGGTAATGTCATCCTCGGTATAATGGGCAGCGCCTATTTTATTGACGGCTTCCAGCACGCCCAATGGTTTGCCCTTGAGCATGAGCGGAACAGCGAGAAGGGAACGCGTTTCAAATGCCGATGCGAAATCCAATGCGCTGAAGCAGGTCGAGTCCGCCCTGAGATCAGGGATATGAAGCGGTTTAGCCTCGCGAAACGCCCGGCCGGCCGCGCTTCCATCCAGCGGAATCCTCTTGCCTTGCAGGGCGTCCCGATAATGCCAGGGTACCGCAAGAAATTCCAGTTCGTCGCTGGTCCCGTCGTACTTCAAAATGCAGGCAGCCTCGCTTTCCGTGAGGCCGCACGTCTCGGCGACGACCGATTTAAGAAATGGGTCGAGATCGAGCGCAGTACTGAGGTTGCGCGTGATTTCGAGGAGTCGTTCGAGGCGAATCATCCGCTCGCTATCCATAGGCAATGAGATTATACTATCGCAACCGGATTCATTCACAGATCCCGCAGGTCGAATAAATTAAAGAAAGATCTGCAGAATACGCCGCGAGTACAATATCGGTATAATCCATGGATGAATTCTACAGGATTCGTTATCTCAAATAAAGTCGAATGTTTCTGAAGGAGACAACGTATGGCCAAGAAAAAAGTACGCGTCGCGCTTATCGGAGTGGGCAACTGCGCCTCATCCCTGGTTCAAGGTGTGCAGTTTTACAAGGATACGCCCGATGACGCCACCGTGCCGGGATTGATGCACGTTGATCTCGGCGGTTACCATGTTCACGATATCGAGTTCACGCTGGGAATTGATATTAATGTGACCAAAGTGGGGAAGGACCTTGCGGAAGCAATCTTCGCCGAGCCGAACAATACCTATAAGTTTTGCGATGTGCCCAAGTTGGATGTACCGGTGGTGCGAGGCATGACCCATGACGGACTCGGCAAATATCTCTCGGAAGTCATCCAGAAAGCGCCCGGTCCAACGGCGGATATTGCCGGCCTGCTCAAGGATACCAAAACCGATGTGGTGGTTAACTTCCTGCCTGTCGGTTCGGAGGAAGCGACCAAATGGTATGTGGAACAGGTGATCCGCGCGGGATGCGCCTTTGTCAATGGAATTCCCGTGTTCATCGCTTCGCAGGACTATTGGGCAAAACGTTTCCGTGAGGCCAAACTGCCCGTGATGGGTGATGATATCAAGTCACAGGTCGGCGCGACCATCCTGCATCGCGTCCTGACGACCCTGTTTGTGGATCGCGGTGTGCGCATTGACCGCACCTATCAGCTCAATTTCGGCGGCAACACCGACTTCCTGAACATGCTCGAACGCGAGCGGCTCGAAAGCAAGAAGATTTCAAAGACCGGTGCCGTCACCAGCATGATCCCATATGATCTCGGCAAGAATAATATTCATGTGGGTCCATCGGATTATGTGCCGTGGCTGACCGACCGCAAGTGGTGTTATGTTCGCATGGAAGGCACCACCTTCGGCGAAGTGCCGCTTAACCTGGAAGCCAAACTGGAAGTGTGGGACAGCCCCAATTCGGCCGGTGTGATGATTGACGCCATTCGCTGTGCCAAGATCGCCTTGGATCGCGGCCTCAGTGGGCCGATTGTCGGTCCCTCTTCCTATTTTTTCAAGACCCCGCCCAAACAATTCCGTGACAGTATCTGCCGCGAGATGGTGGAAGCTTACATCAAGGGCGACGCAAACGAGTGATATGCAAGCAGCATGGATTAAAAAGGCGCGTCGAGCGATGCGCCTTTTCTGTTATTATTGAATAAAGCCATGAAACGACAAAATCTCTTATCCTTCCCTTCCCGCTTCGCACTTTTGACCCTCAGCCTGCTCACCATTTTGTTGAATGCGTGCCAGCCTCAAGCGCCGACCGTTGATCCGGATGCGGCCATGACCCAGGCCGTGCAAACCGCGTTTGCGGCCATTCAACAAACGAAATCCACCGCAACCCCCACCAAGACTCCTCTTCCAACGCCAACCATCCTTCAAACACCACCCGCCTTGCCCGCCAATTTTACAACCACTACTCTCAATCCGCTGGATAAGCCACACACATATATCAACGATTCTTGCCAATATCTCAAATCCAAGTGGACTTCGACCAACGCTGTGCCGGGTACCATTGTGGTCACCATTATGTTCCACTCCATTACGAAAGGAACTGTGACCGACCCAAGTCAGATCAGCGTGCATGATTTCAGTCAACTCATGAACAGCCTGCACAGTCAGAACTTTACCGCCATCAGCATGCAGCAAATGATGGACTTCATGTACAACAACGCCAAGATCCCCCAGCGTTCCGCATTACTTATCCAGGATGACCGCAAGACCGCGCAAAACTTTACGGATCATTTTCTGCCTTACTACAATCAATGGCAGTGGCAGGTAACCAATGGCTGGATCAGCGCGTTTGGCGGGACAGACCCGGTTTTGGCGGAAAATGTCGCACTATCCCAGAAAGGCTGGATCAGTTATCAAGCCCATGGAGCTACATCGCCTCACATTCCCATTGATTCTTCCTGGACAGACGATATGATCATGCACGACCTGCAAGGCTCCATGAATGTCATCCAGCAATATTTTGGCAAAGCGCCCATCGCGTATATCTGGCCCGGTGGAGGATTTAATCCGCACGCCGTTCAATTGGCTCGTCAGGTTGGATACAAATTGGGATTCACGATCAATCCGCGCGGGCCGGTGATGTTCAACTGGGTCCCGCTGGGTGATCAGATTGACCCGCAGCGTCCCCTGTTGATCGCCGAAGGACCCGCCAATGATCCATTGATGACCCTGCCGCGCATCTGGGATGTGGATGCCCAGCAACATCTCGGCACGTTCACCGCAATCGGAGATGCCGCCGCGGCTTATGCCCGGCAGAATAAAGCCACCGAGATTCAATATTACAACATCGTGTGCGCGGCAAAAGATGGGCCGATACCCTAAATGAAAGAGTGACAGTCATTTTGAGAATGGCTGTCACCAGTTATTTATCCATGACCGAATGCATCTTCTGTAAAATCGTCAGTAATGAAGTCAAAGCGTCCATCGTTTACCGGGATGAACAAGTGACGGCCTTCCGTGATATTCACCCGGTCGCGCCGACACATATTTTGATCATCCCGAACAAACACATTGAATCCGTCAATGATTTACAAGCCGGGGATGAGCCGTTGATCGGCCACATGTTCATGGTGGGAAGCCAGATCGCGGCACAGCAAAATATTCATCAAGGCGGTTACCGCATCATCGTTAATACTGGCGCTCATGGCGGCCAGACCATTTTCCACCTGCACTTGCATCTCATCGGCGGACAAAGGATGAAGCACCCGATGGGTTAAATGTTTCCCCTCTCCCTTTGGGAGAGGGGCTAGGGGTGAGGGGGAAAAGGATCAGCGATATAAGTTTATCTCTTCAACAATCCGCTTTGTTTCAACTTGCTCGCAGGCCGTCGTTGGCGAAGTCCATACCACCCAAGTCCAAGACCGGCCAATAAAAGCAGGCCGCCTAGAATTCCAAGAACCGGTGAGGTCGTGGTTTTGTTTTCCGGCTGGGTAATGGCGGTATCTTTCGATTGCGCGCCGAAATCTATAAATGCGCTGTCGCCCGCCTTCACTTGCAAAGTGGTACTTAGGGCCATGGTCGGGTTGTAATTATCCGGGATGGCCGCACTGATGTTATAGTCGCCCTCAGGCAGAGGAGCAAAACAAATGGGATCTGTTCCAGCCAGGGTCGGAAGCGTTTTGGAATACTTCGCGTCCTTTTCGGTGACGCTGATCGCTCCGCCGGGGATCATCGGCTCTGTGGTCTCATGCAATCCATCACCGTTAAGATCGTTGAAAAGCGAAACACAAATCTGGGTTGTCCCGCTAATCGGGGTGGGCGTAATCGTTGGAGGCAAGGGCGTCGGAGACGGGCCAAGCGTGGGAGTTGGATTGGAAGAGGCACCGATTCCCAATAGAAGCTGTTGGCCAATGCTCAGCGTGCAATTGGCATCCAACTTGGGGTTGAGCTGGCGCAGTTGGACATCACTAATCCCATAGAGATATTCAATCCGAAGACAGGTATCGTTCGGCAGAACCTGGTAAATGATTCGTCCATCAGGCAAAGGCGTGTTAGTGGCGTATTGTATGCCTTGGGAAGCAGGTGCGGCCTGAGCAGGGAGTGACAACACCAATATCAAAAGGGCAATAAAGATGCTGGCAATGATCATGATGCGAAGTTTCATCGGCAAAGATTATAACAGAATCAAAATCATCGGCTCATCCGCTCACTGTTCACCGATACCTGCCTGCGGATTACCCGTTATTTTCCATATCGTTTGCGGATTTGCGGCAGGAAATACTGATTGAAGAATGCGTCTTCATCGTAATCGGGTTTCCAACCCCAATCCTTGCGAGCCAGGGAATCATCCACATCTTCCGGCCAGGAATCGACGATGCCCTGCCGCCTTGGATTCGGGTCAAATGTGATCTTTTCGCCGGGGAATGCCTTCAGGGCGCGGTCACGGAAATTGCCTGCGGTCAAAGCAAACGCGGCCACGTTATAGATCATATGGCTCAAATTTTGACGCGGCGCGTCGGTCAGCATCAACAGCGACTTGATCGCGTCGGGCATGGCCATGAATGAAATCTTCGTATCTTCACGCACGAAACAGGAATACGGTTTCCCCTGTGCGGCGGCGTGAAGCATCTCGGGGCCATAATCGCTTGTCCCGCCGCTGGGGAGCGTAAAGGCCGAGACCAGACCGGGGAAGCGGAGCGCGCGAAAGTCCAACATGACCGGCGGATTTGGATCCAAATGTCGCTGTCCAAAATAACGGCTGTAGTACGTCCCCAGTTTTTCACAATAAAGTTTATTGCATCCATAGATCGTGTGAGGCGTATTGTATTCATCCTCCTTCACACATCCGGCGGATTTCTTCACATCCAGGTTCATCATTCCATACGCCGCGATCGAGCTGGGAAACAAAAACTTGACGGGCTTCCTGTATTTTTCGGAACGATACGCCCCGAGCATCAACAATTGCATCGTCCCCTCGACATTGATGCGATGCGCTTCCTCCGTCGCCACTTCGGCCTTTGAGGAAAGCGAAGCCGCCAGATGGAAAATGATATCAAAGTCATAATCGTAAAAGGTTTTGATCTTGTAAACCAAATCCCCCTGCACGTGCTCGGCGGATAAATCCCTGATCGTATCCGGCAGAGGCATGATATCCGCCGTCACAATGCGATAGCCTCCGCGTTTCGACAATTCCTGCACCAATGCCTGACCAATTTCACCGCAAGCGCCTGTTACAAGCACAGTTTTATGCCCATTCGGGTACATGTCAGTCATGGTTAGCTCCTTGTATGCTAGAATGAATAGCGCCCCGCCATTACGAGGTTGCTCGCCTGCATCAGTGCCCTCGTAATGACATGATGCAATTTATTGTACATCAGCTTATGAGTTTTGACATGACCCGACGCCTGTCTATTTTCTTCATTGCCCTGATGCTGGCCGGCTGCGCCGGCACGGCCGATGATTCGTCGCTCGTCACTTCAACCGCGACGATAACTCCATCTCCCTCGCCGACAATAGTCTGGTTCCCGCCATCGGCCACACCGCCGCCTCAAGTGCTGAATACTCAAATCCCCACGCCAGAACAGAATCCCGGCATTGGAACAGTGAGCCTCAGCGATGATTTCTCATCGCCGGACCTGTGGGATATTGCATCCTCCGACGAGGGCAGTGCGGCGATCAGCGATCATCAACTTACGCTGGCGGTAGGGCCCGGCGTTTATTTCCCTAGCTTGCGCAAGGGATTGATCCTTAACGATTTTTACGCTGAGCTGACCGCGCGTCCAAGCCTGTGCAGGGGTCAGGATGAATATGGACTGCTTGTGCGCGCCTCGGAAGTCGCTTATTACCGGCTTGCTTTGGTCTGTAACGGCACGCTTCGCCTTGACCGCGTCACCAGTCATTCGCATCAAATTCTTCAGCCGGCCATTCCCAGCGGGGATGTTCCAAACGGCGCCCCGGGAGAAGTGCGGATGGGTGTGTGGGCGGTCGGTTCGGACCTGCGCTTCTTTCTGAACGGCCGCTATCAATTCAGCGTGAACGATAAAAATTATCCCAGTGGAACGCTTGGCGTTTTCGCTCACTCCGTGGCGGATACACCCGTTGCGGTCACGTTTTCCGATTTAACAATTTACAACGTAAACTACCAGCCTCCTACAAAGACTCCCGCTCCTTAACCTTGATCTATACATTTCACCACCTGATTTCCTACTTTTCACACTTTACGTTTTACGTTTTGCGCTTTACGATTAACTCATGCCAAATAAACTGAACGATCTCGAACCCAAAGCCTGGCTCAAATTCCAGAAATCGTGGTTCATCCATAATCCTCCCCCGCGCCGCAAAGGTGTGCTTGTCCATCCTGCCAAATTTCCAGAAACAATGGCCCAGGAGTTTATCGAATTCTTTACCAAGAAGGGTGAGACGGTTTTGGATCCGATGGCCGGCACAGGGTCAACACTGGTTGCGGCTCTACGCGCCGGACGCCATTCTTATGGCATCGAATTGAATTCAAAATATGCAAAGATCGCCAAACAAATAATCAGTGATGAACGTACTGCGTTGGGAGAATCAGCCAAGCACCTAATATCTGAAATCATCAGGGGCGACGCAGCCCATGCCATTAAATTTGAACTTCCAGTAATCAATTACGTATTGACCTCGCCTCCCTATTGGGATATGCTGCACGCCAAAGGTGCGGAGACTCAAAAGAAGCGCCGCACCTCATCCGAATTGGACGTTCATTACTCCGACGATCCGAAAGATGTGGGCAACATCCATGATTACGAAATGTTCCTGGAAAAACTGGTTTCGATTTATGCAGGTTTGAAGCCTTTGCTGCACGAGAAAGCATACCTCACCATCATCGTCAAGAATGTGAAAAAAGGCGGAAAGATTTATCCGCTGGCGTGGGATTTGGCGCGTGAACTCGGCAAAGTTTATACGCTCAAGGATGAAAAGATTTGGTGCCAGGATAACCAGCCGCTTGCACCCTTCGGGTTGGGAAGCGCGTGGGTAAGCAATACCTTTCATCATTATTGCCTGCAATTCAGGAATGAAGGATAAAAGTTGGCATGAAAAGATTTCCTTCTCCCTGGAAATTCGGCGGCATCATCCTGCTTTTCATCATCGGGATTGTATTTCGAAGCCTGGCCCTTTCGGCAATTTCCAGGGATATGTTCTGGTACTTAATCCCTTGGTATGATTTCCTCAAAACTCATGGCCTGCAGGCCATAGGCATGAACTTTTCTAACTACACACCGCCTTACCTTTACCTGCTCTGGCTCGCAACGCTCACATCGAATGTTCTCCCCGAGGTGGCCGCCATCAAGTTGATTTCCATCCTGGCCGATATCGTGAGCGCGGTCATAGTTTATCGCATCGTTCAGCTCAAATATCCAACCGGCTTAAAACCCCTGTTGGCGGGCATTCTATTTTGGAGCTTGCCAACGATCATGATGAACAGCAGTCTATGGGGACAGGCTGATGCTTTATATACCCTGTTCCTGCTGGCGTGTATGTACTACCTATTAACCGACCGGCCGCTCTTGGGCATTGTAGCCTTCGGCATTGGCTTTGCATTCAAGGCACAGGCAATATTCATTGTTCCTTTGCTTGCGATCCTTTTTTTCAAAAGGCGCATCGCATGGCAATATTTTCTCATTGTGCCGCTTATTTACATATTGCTCTATTTGCCGGCTTTTTTGCTGGGGCGGCCATTGCTTGGAATTTTTACAATTTATTCGTCGCAGGCAGAAACCTATCAGGAACTATCCAAAAACGCACCCAATTTATATATTTTCATGTCCGGCATTCCTTATAACCTTGGAACAATGATCGGTATAGCCGTTGCAGTTCTTGTGCTTGGTTATTGGATTTGGTTGAATGTGCGTTCAAAATCGGATCTTAGCCATAACCCTCTTCTTTTGATGGGTCTGGTCTCCGTTGCACTGGTTCCATTTGTGCTGCCCAAAATGCATGATCGCTATTTTTATCCCGCGGATGTTTTTTCACTGCTCGCCGCGTTTTATATGCCGGAACTATGGTTCGTGCCAATTCTATATCAGTTCGTTTCCATGCTTGCATACACGGTATTTCTTTTCAATGCGCCGCCCCTAGCGACTGAAATTGCCGCCATCCTGAATACCTTAACCGTTATTTTCCTGGTTTGGAAACAGAGCCAAACGCTTATTTCATCATCACAAACCTTACCGAAGGAATCGTCGGCATAAAGCATTGCTCCATATGGTCACCTCCTCTGATTTGCTCCGCATCCCCTATACTCCCGATCTCACCGAGGGCGGCATTGCCTATGCAGGCCGTTCCCTGCCGCATACCTATGACCGCGTGGGCGGTTCGCCATTCGACCGCCTCCGTCGAATCGTCGCAGGCGTGGCCGCGGAACTTGCATTTCGACGTATCCTGACGCAAAAGAACATCCCATTCGATATCAAGGGCGCGACGCCGTTCACAGACCCGGATCGTTATGATGTTATGCTCGGCGGGCATCGTTGTGGCATCAAATCATTTCTCATCTCGCGCCGGGAACAAATTACTTCGCTCCGTGCGGACCCGGGTCTAATTCTCAAAGCGCCGGCTCTCGTTCCCGTTGATCAATATTCCGCGGACGGACAGTCTGACAATGATCTTTATCTATTTGCATTTCTCACCGGCCTGATTGCCGCCTCTCCGGACGATTATCAAAAAGCCGTGGGGGCGAATCAGCCAACCTATCTTATTCATACCATGCCTAAAACTTGGGTGCGGCCGCACACCTGGATCCCGCTTGGGCCGCTGGTATTGAAATCCGAATCAGATGAAATACTGAGACTCGAAATCGGCGGGCAGGATTCGGACCGGGGTTTTACAACCTGCAAGCTCGAACTCCCGCCGCGCACGAGGGTTAACGCCAATGGGGATTTTTATTCACTGGCTTATATCCATGTCGAATCCAGGCCCAAGGCGCGGCTTGGAATCCATTCCCCGACTCGCAGGGAAACATATCTTATCGAGCCGGTTGCCTGGAGCAATATTTGGGTATACGGCATGGATATTTATCTGGCGGGCTGGATCACACGCCAGGAATTCCGCCGCCGCGCCAGTCTGATCACGGAAGGGAGTCTTGTGTTTCAATACCAACAAACGCGCACAAAAAACCTGGCCGTACCGGTATCTGATTTGAGGCCGATGAGCGGGTTGTTCGAGCGCGTTTTGGAACAGGAGACGAATGGGACGTAAGAGTCATTGATAATGAACGGGAATGCCCTATAATCACGAAAACTTTATCAAAGGAGGCTCTTATGAATAACCCAATGTTTTTTCTTCAGGATATCATCCGCCGCGGTGCCCACATGGTGGGCTGGGAAATCGGCGAAGCCATTGAAGGCGTGATGTGGACCATCGGCATCGGCTGTTTCGTTCTATGCTGTGCCGTCTTTGCCTGCGGCGCGGTGGTTTTTCAAATAATGTTCCATCATTAGTGCGAAGGCCGAGCCCAATGCCGTTGGATGACAACGGCGTTTTTTTATTTAAGAAACCGCTTATTCAAATCTGGTAAACTCTTTTCCATGTCCAGGAAGAAAATATTATTCGCCATCGCAGGTTTCGTGATTTTGATCGGGCTTGCGGCGGCAATCTATCAAATTCCGGCAATCAAGAACCGCCTCGATTGGAGATTGATCGTTTGGAGCACTTACGTTCATAACACGGTCGATCCCGTCGGCAAAATGCCCACACCCGTACCCTCCACGCCATTTGCAACCTTTACGCCAATTCTTCCGACATCAACTGCACCCGCGACAAACACACTCGCGACGAGTGTGCCTAGCGCGACTCCTCAACCTCTTTCAGCGCAGGTTTCCCTGCCATCTCCAAAATATGAACTGCAGGGAATAAACAATTGTGGGCCTGCCACGCTTACCATGGCTCTTCGAATGTATGGCTGGCAAGGAAGTCAAGACGATATTGCGAAAATTATCAAACCGGTCCCTCAGGATCGTAACATCAACCCGGATGAACTCCGTTATTACGTTCTGAATCAGGCAGGCTGGCTGCGCGCCGAATTCCGCGTGGCGGGTGATATCCATCTGCTCAAACAACTTCTGGCTGCCAATTATCCGGTCATCATTGAAGAAGCCTCCACTCTTCCTCTGGAGGATGCAAATGGTCCCAACGATGATTTATGGGATGCGCATTATTTGCTCATCACAGGTTATGACGACAATGCCAAAGCCTTTACTGCTCAAGACCCTTTGCGGGGACCCGATCAAAAAATTCTGTATGATAAGTTAATGGTGGATTGGAAGCCTTTCAATTACCTGTTCATGGTTATTTATCTGCCTCAGGATGAAGCGGAAGTCAAATCCATCATCGGAACAAATTGGGATCCAGACCAAAATCGACAAAATGCTTTAACGCTTTCACAATCCGCAATTATAGCAAACCCCAACGATGCTTTTGCATGGTTCAACCTCGGCAGCAGCCTGGTCTATTTTGAGCGCTATAACGAAGCAGCCCAGGCATTCGATAAAGCCTTTACCATCGGCCTGCCTCAGCGCATGACCCGCTATCAATTCTGGCCCTTCTTCGCCTATTACAATGCCGGCCGGATAGATTATTTGCTGCAGATCACCGAAAACACCTACAAGTCCATCAGCGGATCTTATTCCGAAGAAGCCCTGCTCTGGCATGGATACGGACTGCTAAGCAAGGGAGATACTGCCGGTGCACTGGCCGATTGGAACAAGGCGCTTAAAGTCCACCCCAACTATTGCGATGCAGAGAAAGCCATCAATACTTATATCCAACCGATCTACAACTTAACCACTCCGCCTTGCAGTCCGTAAGACATCCATGACTGCACTGAAAAAACAATTAAACACAAAGTACATGAATGGACACGAAGTAATCCCCTTTTGTTTTTCCTTTGTGTACTTCGTGTCCGCTTGCCCTGTGTTCTCTCAGGGTCGTGTTTGAGGTCTTTTTTCACTAAAGGCATCTATGTTTCCTGGAAACTGTAGCCGCCCGGCCAGGTTTGTATAAGATAAGACGATCTACCGGACTCCGGCTCCAATTTCTTTCTCAACCGGTAAACAACATTTTTCAATACAGCCAGGTCACCTGCCGCGCCCCACACGGATTGCATGATCTCCTCATTCTTGAAAACATAACCGGGGCGGCTCATCAACAAATGCAGGAGACGGAATTCCAGGTTGGTCAATTTGATCTCGTTCCCCTTCGGTTCGATCGCGGATCTTCGAGCGGGATCTAATTTTAATTTCCCGGCCTGCACCGGACTCATCGGCACCATCCAACTCCGGCGCGCCCAGGCCATAATCTTCGCCAAAAAGATTGCCGGGCTTATCGGTTTAATGACACATTCATCCACGCCGCTATGATACGCTTCCAGAATCTCCGCTTCGTTGTTTGTCGGCAAAAAAATCAGGATTGGACTGGCGCTTAAAGCCCGGAATTTCCTGCATAATTCCATCCGCTCTGAATGGGATGCGTTGACATCAATCACGATCAAATCCGGGATCTCCTCCATGGAACGTTCCATGGCCCTTTGAACAGATGTTTCCAGAATGGCGACCAGACCTTTTTCGCGAATAATATATCCCCAAATTGGAGCGGTCGCATCTTGATCACAAACTATGAATACACGCAGGGCACTTCCTGCATCCAGAGATAAAGAAGGTAGCATAACTTGCCTTTCCTTTCTACTTTTCCATTATATGCCAATGATATTCCGTTGGTAACACGAAATCTCATTTTTTCACCAAAATATGACTTTTGGGGGATAGGAATTTAGTACTATTCCTGTATACTCATAAATAGCAATCGAAGCAAAGGAGGCTTACGATGAAAAAGTTGTTTCCAATACTC
>Ga0182027_10006371_pt1 | contig 17698 bp, 15 predicted proteins | sample 712E1DmetaG_FD_121300 | JGI IMG/M metagenome (GOLD analysis project Ga0182027, IMG submission 121300) | Permafrost microbial communities from Stordalen Mire, Sweden - 712E1D metaG (Illumina Assembly) | ecosystem: Environmental > Terrestrial > Soil > Wetlands > Permafrost | place: Sweden... | reverse complement strand
TTTAGCGGTCAAATTATTCCGGATAGACCGGTCATTTTGGGGCGGATCGGTTAAAAATCAAGAAAAGTCTTAAATGCTCTAATATCCTGCTCTGGATTCTTCAATGAAGCGGGCAGCAATATCCCGCATTATGCCTTTAAATTGTGTCCCTATTCAAAAACGATTGCCGCATAGCTCACGGTGTTTGTGTAGTCTTTAACCAGATCGCCCGATTGATAATAGTCCAGCAAATGTCCTTTTGAACTCGGCGAAAGAATGGGCATCAAAAGACGAATGGCGTTTCTTCCGCATATAGTAGCCGATGTTTTGGAAATATACCTGTCAAATTCGTTTCCTTCCAGATTGACTATCTTATCAATAGCCTGATGATCCAGATTGGAAATATCGTCCCGGACGTGGTTGCTGTTACTAAAAGGCGTGTACTCGTAATTCGGGCCGTAGTGCGTAAAGTCAGAACTTATAACAATTAGCGTGGAATTATCGCATTTGGCCCTTATGGCTCTGCCGATTTCTTCACAATCTTCCCTCGAAACTTCTCCAACGATAATCGGAACGATAGTAAAATCCTTCAACACAGTTTGCAGGAATGGCATCATATTGTCAGTGGAATGCTCTTGAACGAACGGCTCAGGGTCAACTGCTATAAGCTGTCCAGCAACTAACGATTTAACGATACCGGTATTGATTTTAATCAGTCCGAGAGGTGTTTGATACTCATCATAATCCAAGAGTTTGACACCCCGGAAATACGTGTGATGCGATGGGCCGATAATTATCACATTTTTATAGGGCTTTCCCTTCAATTGTTTAAATGCATAAGCAGCACACTGCCCTGAATATTCATAACCGGCATGAGGTGAAATTATCCCTCGAATTAAGGACGTGTCTTTTTCTGTTTTTGCGGCATCAAGGTATTGGTTAACCACCGCACTCAATTCTGCCGATTTCTTGGGATACCAAGGGCCGGTGACTGGCGTGAAAACCCGATTTGCGGCAAATGACTGTGATGAAATAAATCCTACGAAGATTGAAACAGCTATTATCCGTGATGTGACTCTCATTAATCCCTCCGAGTCGTTGTTTATCGATTCATATTTGATTCCCGCGTTTCGATAACTGAATGCAATTTCCCCATGGGTCTTTCAATACTACCAGGTAATCATCGGCTCTTGTTATCGGGCATTTCTCAATGAATTTTGCGCCGTTTTGAATCAGAAACTTCATGTCCGTGTCCTGGTCATCGCTTTTTAGCGCGATATGAAACTGAAGGTGATGGCTCAAAGAATTATAAAGCGGGTTCAGGCCCGGAATTTTACCGAGTTCCAGCATGACTTTATTATCTGCATCTGTAATGAACGCAACCGCCTTTTCCGAATCTTCCCCGGAAAATTTGATTTCAAAGCCAAGAACATCCTTATACCATTTCGCCATTTCAATCGGCTTTTCAACAGCGATCCCGATATGTTCAACACTGAATTTCATTTTAGCTCCAAGAAAAGGAACCCATCATTTTTTCTTATTTCCAATCTCCTCAAGCCTTTTCTTCGCTTCTCGTTTTCCAAGTCCTCTGATGGATAGCAAATTCGATAACGTTGTAGGACGAAATTTAAGTCGGCCAACTTTATGTTCAAGTGCATAAATATTTTGGCTTGATACGCCAATAATTTTACCGAATTCTTCCTGAGTGAGTCCCAATTTATTTCGAAGTTTTACAATACTTTTTGAAGTAAACCGAACCTTTTCTGCAATCTCAGGTGTCACTTTGGGTTTCTGTTCCTCAATTTCCTTATGAGATGATTTCAGACGGTTAATTTCTGATTCAAGTATAGTGATTTTTCTTTTAAGTTCTGCAACAGTTTTTTTCAGACTTACAATTGATTTGTGAATTGAATTTCCAGAAGCCTTGATTTCCTTCCGGCTTATTCTAACGATTTCGGCCTTTAGGGCCTGAGCAATATTTGGCATTGATGAAATCCTTTCGCTAATTTTTATTATAAATTTATGAGGAATATTTCTAAGATGATAAAATTCCGGTGTATTATTTGTCCAGAGGAATCACTTTGTTTTCTTCTTCGCAGGCACTTTCTTTGGGGCTTTTTCGATTATGCGATACGTTTATATCAAATGGAATAAAGCGGCCATTAAAAACAGCTCGACCGTCGAAGGGCGGGTTTCCGCCATATGTTAGTGGCCAGCCAATACAATCCAGAATACCAAGGTGTGGAAAGTGGCTCAAACATAATAGCTTGTTGTAGCTTTATCCCAACGCCACCATATTTCCGAGCCATCAGCATATTTTGTTGGAATATCTTCGCCAGTTGCTTCGAGGGCACCTGTAACCTTAGCGATAACTACAATTCCTTCTTTGCCCTGTTTACGGCCAATTATTTTGCGCTCGCCGGATGTACTTAATACAACTTCGGGGCGGCCAGTTTTCGATTGGTAAAGCAGCACTAAAGCACCAATGGATAAATCTTCGCCAGCCTTTTCTCGTCCATTTGGCAGATAAATCCCCCAAGGGGTATCATCTTCACCATCAATCCTGCCGGGCCAGTGAGTTGTGAGCCAATAATTCATAGAAATTTCTGGCAAATGCCTATTCAGAAGCATTTGGGAATTAAGGTTAGAAAATTATCGCAATATAGAAACCATACATTCTCTTTTTTCTTCTATTTCCTTTTTATACGTAGCATCGTCAATAATTGACCGATCCGGGTCATAGAGAACAAACAGGATAAATTTATCCTTTGGGTATTTTGTGATGTCAGCGGCTATGCCGTCAGACGCTTTGCTTGGCGTAGTTCCCTTTCTAAGGTATTTTGATTCAATGAGTAGGTCTGAAAATTTGATTTCGTGGTCTGGAACAACTTTTGCCAAAGCAAACTGTGTTGTGGGAAATTCTCTAAAGTAATCATTGTAATGAGCACGCAACAAAGCATCAACTTGATTGTTGAAATCATCTTCTTTTGTTGGTTTTGCCGACCTGTACGCGACTGGTATACTTATGGAGAGCATTTCAGAAATTCGCTCGGCTAGCCTTCTTGGGTCGCTCTTGAAATATTCACGGTCAGCGATTAAGTTTAAAAGACTCCCTTTTTTTACATTAAAACGAAGGTCATCCAGATTACTTTGAATGGTCTTCAATGCCAATATCACTTGAAGTCCATGGCGATGGCTTAACTGCCAGACTTTTTCTAAACCGTCAGCTTCGTTTGGATCTATGTATTCAACAATATCTGCAAGTTCGGAAAGCCTTTCCAGGCCAAATGCATCATCGTTGGTTGTAGCGAAACTGATCGCCTGGCGGATATAGTCGATGGCTGTTGTTTTCGTTTCTGGCGAGTCAATGGGATCGCTGAAAATATCCTTTGAATAAATTCCAACATTGTCTACCTCTTGAAGCCCTGAAGCATATGCGGCCAAACGCCGGTCAATACATTGAAAGCAGCATCCGCAATGAGTCGCAGTTTCAAGGCGTTGGAAAGTTTTACTGCATGAAACGGTGCTCCCAATAAAATTTCTACAATTAATCTTGTTGATTAATTCAAATATATCAGTTTTAGTAAGCAGACAAAATGGGTTAGCTACTTTGAATGGTTTGCCTTGCATGGCGGAAAGAAACTTTGAAATCAAGAAGTGTGTCTTTGGGTGTGTCGTACGACTAGCGCGAGCATTAATTAAATCTTGACGCCGAAGAAGATTTAAGGATGTAACACCGTTTTCATAGGCGTAAAATGAATCAAGGGAAAGCCGTTGCGACAAAGCAAAGGCGATTGCCCCGAAAAGAAATGCCCTAGTTCTTTGCGTTTCTTCTGCCGCATGTATCCGCGATAGCCCGCATTCAAAAGCATAATGAAAAACACGCCCAGGATAAGACAATCTCAATGCTTCAAAAAGCTTTTTTTGCGTTCGTTTTGTGCTTGGTTGTCCAGACTGATGGCTAATTAAATAGAGAACTTCATTTGTAGTATTCAGACGTTGTAGTATACCAGATAGTGAATCCAACCCTCCGGAAAATAAAGCAACTGACGCGTTGCCTTTTGATTCAATCCTGAATTCTTCGCTGTCGAATAAGGATGTCGGTGGTGTTGAATGTCCCGAAGAGAATTCAAATAAATATTCAAAATCTCCCGTCATAAATACAAGCGCATCAGAAAACATCTTCTTGATTTCAGTTCTATTCCAAAAAGCGGCATCTCGAACGCGAATATGAAAATGCATTGAACGTGGCCATTGATGGTATTCGACTGCATTTTTAGGCCCACGAGAAGCTCGGCGGTCTGCTGCGAAAATATAAGCGGCCATTTCCAGTAAGTCCAAAATTCGGTCTGGCAAATGATAAACCTGGTCAACAAATTTTGGGAGCTTAAGGGTTACGAGACGTTCAGGGTCATCCTTAGAATAGGATAATTCCACGATACTTGAGCCCGGTGGAATACTTGGAGGTTGGGCAGCGCCATTACAAAGGAAGATATTGGGAGTTGGAGCATTCATTTTGCTTCCTCCTCCCGTCTAAGTTCATCACGTAATTTTCCAAAAGCTACGCTAAGAAAACCCTCAATTTCTTTAGCCTCGGGCACCTTTTCCTTTGTGTGCGAATTGAACCAACCAGCTGAAAAGGATTGAGTAATTTTTGCAGTTTCAAAGGCATGTTTTGAAACATCGTCGACATGAGCACGAATTTCTTGCTGAAACTGTTGGCGTTGCTGCAGATTAGGAAATGAATAGGATGCCGCTCTATCCAAGAAATAATTCAAATATCGTTCGGTCAATTTTCCAAAATATAGTCTCGCAAGCTCGCAAAACCCCGCCCCTTTGCCAAGGTCACGCCAAGTTTCAAGAAACTCGCTAGAAGGTTTAAAAAGAGGAATTTGGGTTGAGGCGTTCTGCTTATACCATTGACCGATTGCGTCCGATGCAGCGGCAAGAGATAGTTGACCATATTCAGATGCAGAGTCTTTTATTGGAACATTGTTGTGGAGTGCTTTTACAACCGAAAGCAATGTTGGCTGCGCGGGCATTGGAATGCCTGATGCGCTAAGTTGGTCTTGAGGTTCCGGGAAACGACAGGCTCGTGAAAATGCAACCAAAAATGCGAATGTTGATTTTACAGCGTCATCATTAAATAGAGTTTGATATTGTTTGCGAACATTTTGTAGGGTTTGTGCAGCTATATCAGAAACTGGAATATCAGAAGAGTAGATTGAGCTCATTTGTTTAATAAGCTCATTCCATTTTCTGGTTTTAGGTAAGAAACCTACTCTTTCATGTCCCATATGTTAGCCGTTCTTGATTCTCTTTAAATCGCCCCAGGACGGGGCGTGTCTTCGGGGGCTGCATTCTTTCTTGCTTTATAGATTATAAATAGGGTACGCTGATTTTTCTATCCTTAGTTTTATTTCTTCCGCCGCCGATTATTTATTGTTTTCCGAAGCTCACTTTTCTTTAACGCATGGACGCGCTATTTGTGCTCGTTTATTTGGTTCGGGTTATGCATTTTTGATTCAAGATCCGTAATAAACTTTGAATTTTGATTTGTATAGCCTTTTAATGCAGCAATATCAACCAATTTCCAAGCTTCAAAATAGTTTTCCTGGAAATATTTTAATTCTGCCCATTGAAAATAAATATAGCCGGTATCAGGACTTATTCTACTTGCTTTAACAAAAAGGCTATCAGCTTTATTATATAATATTTGATCATTATTTACTGTAGCTTTCCCAGTAATAGTAAAAGCAAGATCAGCATGAATTCTTCCATTTAAACTATCGTATTTAATTGCTTCCAAAAGGAGTGGTATCGATTTATCAAAATCATCTTTTTCTCCTGTAATTGCTCCAATACCCCAATATCCGTTTGCATTGGTAGAATCAAGGTTCAAAGCTTGATTAAAGTATTTTAAGGCTTCTTGAAAATTACCATCATAATAAGAATCCCATCCTTTATTTGAAGCTTCACGACTCATTGAACTTGGTTTTGAATTTTTAGGAGCGCCATTTTTACATGAAAGCAGAAGAATAGTTGCCAAAAATAGGCAGAAATACTTCATTGACATATTGTCTCCCTTTCGTTTAATCATTAGTCAAATGCAAGGTTTTTATTTTATTGTCGCTTGGACGGCGAATTGTTTTCTCCGCGTGCGACATTCTTTATTTTTATTCTCTTTTTACCTTTTGTTTTCGGTGGCGGCTATCAATTTCATTCGTTCAACACCTGTTGCAGACTTTTACCCGGCCCATCTCCGTGATTTCTGCCGCCGAAGCTATTGGTCAAAAGCTATTTCTTCCTTGCTCTGCATATCATGCCATCTCAACCATTCATTTTTTTCTGAATCAAATTTGATTTTATTTACTGTTCGGGGTCTAAGAATCTCAATTTCCTCTATTGGATTTTCCGCAAATATCCAGCGATATGCATGTTCTATAAAAAGTTTTTGAAATTTAGTACTCATTTCAAGATTCAAATTTCTGTTTTCTGGTTTCTTATAACCAATCTTGGTGTATAGCAAATGATGCGGAGAAAGGGGAAATAAAATCTCAGAGCCTTTGCTTCCCCAACCACCCTTAAAGTCGTATTGTTCCGGTGCATAATAATTCAAACAAATTACAGGGTCATCACTTGTAACCCATCTAAAACCAGGCCATGCGGTCATGACGCACCAATTGTGTTTCAACAATTCATTTATTGTACTTGAAAGAAGGTGCTTCATTTCCCACAACCACATTCCACGACCAGCTATAGCGTTTACCTCAATTATAGAGGTACCTTTTTCGGTACTAGGAGTAAATTTTACTTGGCCAGGAAATCTGTCTGTATTATTTGAAGATTGGTTTGTTCTATCGGGAATTGTGCCATTTTTAAGATTATTTACTGTCTCCTTTAATGACTTCTCAACTATTTCTGGAAGCTGCTGCTGCCATCGTGACATGTTTTCTATTAGCCTAGCTGGAGTACGAACATACTGTGACGCTGTAAAACGAATTATCCGTTCCCAATCATTGGGAGTCATCTGTTGACGATTAATCACCTTGTGAATGGCATCTTCAGTAGGTGATTCAAAATTACTTCCAAGCCATCGTTCAAACTCATCAACTTCTCCAGTTTTTGTCATTATTGTATAAAGGTCCTTATAATATGCAACGCTTCGAATTGAATACCGCTTCCATACGGGCACATCCTGATGTGAAACAAGAGTACGATAGCCGTTTATTTGGACGCCATCTGGACTCCAATGTTTGAGGTAGAATTGGGAAATGTAATGGTTATTCTTTCGAATTTCTCTCATTATCTTTATCCGGGATATTTATTGCGTCTGATACTTTTTATTATTTATAAAGTCTTTCCAGTAAAGAATCCTCTTAGCAGATTTGGTCCAGAATAATTCAGAACCTGGTATTACTTGTCTTACCAAGTTTAAAAAATAACAAGAAGATATCTCTGCGTATCCAAGTACCATATTAAAAGCAATTTGTGATTCAGGTTTTCTGATAGATAATTTAATGTAATGTTGTTTACACGGCATAATCAGAAATCTGATTATTTAAACTTGAATCTGTAAATGGAATTGAACCATTTGTTTTATCTATAGGTTGACATCTTTCAACCAAAATCGCCAATTCTGGAATTTCCTTCAAAAGAAAACTGATATTTATGTAAAAACCAAGATCGACTTTCAATACTTTCGCGTGTTTTGGCAAATGAATCTGGGCTCGATTCTGTGCTTCTTTGCTTTCAATGAAAGCAAAACCAACATGCGAATTCCATAAAATATCATTAATGCTGTGGTCTTTACATGGGATCGCTTTCAGTTGGTTGTAATTCTTTGAAAGGTATTTTTCCAATTCTTGAAATGAATCATGGATTGTTAAAACGCTTTTAATAAAATCCCCATCTTCAGCTCCAGTATTCAGACGAGACACTAAATATTTGAGTTTCTCAGGAACAGAGTGAGAAATCAAATCGGAATTGGTGACCAAATTTTGAAGCAGATAATTGTGCCGGAAATAATTAATTGCAAACTTGCCGTTTCTTACAAGAGCATAGCACAAAACAAGCCAAAGTGTCCCATCTCCAACAACATGCTTGTATGCTTGGAGCATTCCCTGCTGTTCATATCGTTCACGCACTTGGATTAATAATGGTTTCAACTCCTGAATAGCGCCGGTTTTGCTGTCAGGTACGGTTCTATTTCGAGTGAATAAGGATTCGCAAATCTGCTCGATTAAGGCATTCATTTCATTCCCAGAAACGACTTCTGACCAAGGGCCCGTTTCAATCAACCGTGCAATACCAATAGGGAAAGCGATGCCCTGAAGCAATTTATTCACTGTACAATATTGGGCAAATTGACAACTCAGAAGCCCTGTAACATATGTGGAAACTTGATCTAAAAGGCTTTTCGCTTGGCGGGGTGTCGGTTTTTCGTCTTCGTTGCCTTTTTCATCAGAAGTCTTTTTTCCATCTTTAATGGGAATTTTACTTCCTTCTTTCCCTTCTTCACCATCTTTTTCTTCTGATGAAAGTTTTGCCTCTGCCTTGGTAGGATCAAATACTTCTTTCTCGGATTCAGAACTTTCAGCAAAAATTATTCGATAAATTCCTTTAAGTGATAAAGAACCGAATGCAGGGTTTGCCGAATTCTCGATGGGAGACGCGCTCCAGGTCTCAGACAATTTTTTTAACAGCGTATTTGGGTCAACTGGTTCTGATTCTTTCGCTGTTTTGGGAGGCGGGGTTTGTGGCTTGATATGCTTTTTATATTTATCTTCGCCAGGGTCATCAAGAAGATCGTGCGCCAGCATCTGAATATCCCGAAGAAGGTCTTGGTAAAAGTGAGTGTTGCCTTTTTTACGGAACCCCGGCAATTTACCGAATGAAGTACCTCTCTTTGAATACCAATCCAATGCATTGATATCGTTTACCCACATTTGATTGCTGCATACCTTTGATTCGGCCAAGCCGATAATTTCAACATGGCCGAACAGAGAAGTTATTTGCATCTCTTTTAGCGTTTCGGATGAACCGACAAAAACGCCTTCTTCACCTGTATAATGCAAAAGAATTCTAGCCTGATTGATTACAGCCCACACTTTAATTCCTTCGGACTTTTTTACCGTAATCCATGCTTTAATTTCCCCTATAATCTTATCAACCTCTATGTGAAGAAGAATTCCTGCCTCGTTCTCTATACTGGCGGTTTCTGTCTTCTGCACGGGCGAAGATGGTAAATCGGTTAAACCGATAATTTTCTCATCCTCTCTGAAAAATGCTTCAAAATACTTAGGGTCGCATTCCGGGTAAAGAATGACACTTTCAATGTTCCCATTTTCAGACCATAATCTATTCCAAGCCGAATCCGAACAATTGGCCGACCCTGCGACTGCTGCTGCGTACCCATCAGAGGATGTAAAAACGGCAATCTTTAAATGAGTCCGGGGAGGTTCGGTTGTTGTTGCCAGTTTTACCGAAATTCCAATATCTTTCATTTTTTCCGCAGCAAAACTGCAATTGTTCAAATCGACGTGCACTACAGCTTCTTTGATTCCAAATGTTTTTTTAGCCCATCTAAGCATACCACCAAAAGAATCCGTCGATCCGGTGAGGAAATGCATTTTATCAAATGTCCGGCCCTGCCATTTTTCCTCCAGAATTGAGGATAGTGGCTTTTCTATTCCGGACAAATACCATTGATTTCCTTCATTTTTTCGGGTATTGTCGCTCTCTAGCCAAAAAGGGCTGAGAATTTCGTCTAATTCACCCCTATCACTACCCTGCATAGGTAATTGGATTAATTGATCTCTGACTTTAATGAAATCAGACGCAATGGAATTGTCCGGAGTGATTCGGAAAACAGATGCTATTTCCCGGTTACCGAAGGCTTTATTATTGGCATTTACCCCAATCCATCCTGATCTCGTCAAATTACCAGACCCGCACATTACAACAGCATTTGTTTTCGATATTTTGATGCATAGTTTCGGGTGGAAAGCGCCAGCGCCATAAACTGGAATCAGGCGGTAAGCTCGTCCAAGTCCACACAGTTGATTTTGAACTGAATGAATTGCCGGAATCGCTTGCGATGCATCCGCAAGAATGACTATTCTTTTTGCCCCACCCCATGCTAAATCTGCAAGAGCTATTCGTTCGAAAAACAATGGGTCAAATGTAAATGTGGTCAGAATTACATCTGGAAAATCCCTCATGGCGCAGAATTCTCTCAGATTAATCAAGCTGGCCAACCTTGTTCTATCAGTTTGATCCGATCCGATAAAAGCAATTTTGCTTCTTCGGTAATTCCATCCGGCGTCACCAACCTTAGCTGTTTAAGCCAATTTATGCATTGATACAATCGGGAATTTGCCCGACCTGAGGATAATAGTTTTATAAATATCCATTCTTCATTGTCAGAAGATAAAACAGCAACATCTTTTGATGGATCACTTGCATACCTGGACCACGCAATACGGAAATGCTGTTCAACTGATCTCTTTAATAATTCTTGAACGGTTTCGAGTATTGTAGCACTGCTTGTTTGCCAGCAATCAACCGCTGGTTTTATTACTGAGCTTAGACCTATCCGTGTGAAATCTGCCGCGTCTTCTTTGTTTTTACAGAGGCTAAATCGCTGAACCGCGATAATCCAAGCAAGGGGCAACAGGATTGCCATTGAAGGAAAATCACTGCTGAAATTCGCTGCCTTCGCAACAGCATTTTCACTAATTTTACCATTCCACCGCAACATTTCCCCTTTCTGATTCAAATCGCCTAATTGATTGGTGACTTTCTTATAAAACACACTAATTGCCGAATCTGGTCCGATTTCTTTAAACCCGAGAGCGTTCAATCCATTATCTAAATTGGAAGCCATATCATTTATTACTTTTTCCCACGAAATTCTTCCTCCGCTATTTCGAAGATAGTCGCCCACCCAATATACCGATGCTTCGTGTACCGCAACAATCATATCACGAACAACGAATTTTACCCACAAATCGAAGGCAGGTTTTAATCCGTTGGGCAAGCCATCAAGGGTTGGCCTGCTGATTTCTGTAAAAATATCATTTTCGTCAATTATTCTTTTTTTCCGGTCGGTCAAATAAAGGAGCAAACAATAGGTTCTCAATCGCGGGAATTCATTTCGTCCTGGGTTGCTTGGTAATATTCCCTCGATGAGGTATTTCAATTCCTCGTTTGCGGGTTTCCCCATAGGAAAAGTTGATCCAAATGCCATCAATTCATCTCTATGGACATCTTGTATTTCATCCTTGGTATTAATCTTTTGTAGAAAATCGATATCCTTGAGTAATGAATCCACCGCATCGCTCAAAGGTTTCCCTCTTTCTTTATAGAGCCCGGGAACATTTTCTCTATCAGATAAAAAGCCAAGATTAAGAGCAGAACGGTAATAAATATTAATCGCATGGTTTTTTACCAAACCACTTAACGAAATGGCTTCCTTCTCAGAATTGATTTTATGTACCGCTTCCCGTATTCCAACGAGCTGTTGAACCTGCTTGTTTTGAAGGATGTTCCCGACCACAACTGCTGTTTCTATTTTCTTTGCAAATTGATAAAAGCACGCGTAATTGTCCTGACCTTTCAATTCGAAATATCGTTTTATCATCCATGAAATAATGCTGAAATATCGCACGGTTGGAGTGACCGTTGTGATTCCATCAAGTTGTCCATTCGAAATTATTTCTGCGGGCAATCGAAGGCCCAATAGGTCATTTCCATCTGATAACCTGAATTCAGCTTCAATAATCTCAGGTAAAGATGGCTTTTCTGGAAGTTTTGTTAAATCCATATTGATTTAAATTGTCCAGTAACAAAAGTCCTGGAGACTATAATTTTTATTCACTTTCTTTTAGGCTTTCTGCCAGCCATGGACGGCTGGGGTGCTATTGCCTGCAACGTTTGGCCCATCCGCCCGAAGTTCTGCGGCTATATATAATATTTTTGCCACCACAATTCAACTCAGCGGAATTTTGGGCTGGGCCTGTTAGCGGTCCGTGCTACCCGTTTTTCTACTTCCTTTTTAAGTGGAGCATAGTTCATGTAATGTAAATATGACTTATCTATCTTTTAATATACGGACTGAAAGTCCATAGCTCATATTTTCAGGGTTCTTTTTAATAGGTTGTCTGTCAAAAAATGATTTGTCGTTGGTAAGTGCACAGCTATGAATTAATGAATCATTGTCTCTTGTATCTGTCCACCAGTAGCCTCCAATATTCCCATTATCATCAAAATGTCCAAAAATGACTCTAAAACCGGATGGAAGAGCTGAAAAACCTGTACTATTATTTTTACTCAAATCATTTCCAACTGCACCTTTATTTCGTGATTTCCACCATTCCGTTGTAGCTGCCAATGCTTTACCGACTTTGTTTTGATTTGTTGTGCCATCCCAGTTATATCCATTTCTGACAAGAAAATTAACTAATGCATCCCAATCAGATTTAAGAGGTACGTGCCACCCGGCTGGAGCCAATTGCCCCTTATTTACAGCATACCAATTATATAATGCACCATACTTTTCTTTATTAATTGTGTCATTTTTGTACCAACAATAAGCTGGGGTTTTCAGTAAACTCCATTTTTTACTCTCAGTAACTAATGGAATTGGAGTACCATCTCTATATCTTGTTGCCTTGTAATTCTCACCGGTCCAAATTTGATTTCCAATTATAATGGTTTTATAAATGTTTCCATCAATATCACTAACAGTTTCTGCTTTTGATCCTGATTGAGCATTACAGAAAACTGCTATTATAAATGAAAAAATTACACTACCACGGGAAAACCTTTCTTGCATTTCGGATTTTTTATTCTTGGCCAAAAACTCGAAAGCTTTTTCTTGAGGGATCATTCCGGGATGACACGTATACGAAACCAGATACCTGTCGACAATATCGATAAAACCTTCCATCGTCGACGCCTTGAATTTCTTGGCGGACAAGACTTGGCGCATTTTCTGAAGCCATATTTCCCGCCACTCTTCGGAAGACATTTTCCGATTTTGTTTCCCAATTGGAATTGAAAGTGCGCTTGTCATGGATAGTAATATCAATATTTGTTTAACAGAAGTCAAGAGAAATGCGATAGACGGCACAGACAGGAAACGGGGCCGTGGTGGGATTTTCAAAAGAGCAGCGCTTGATATGGAAGGCCGAACAGACGGAAACCGCCCGATTCCGTTATGTCAATATGTGGACTGACCCCTATTCCTTGTGTTCGTTGTGTTTCGATTCTCCAATTTCCTCGATGACGAGAGGTTCGTCGACTGAATCGAAACGTTGTTTCGTTCGTGTTAAGCAGCTATATTGTATTGTACCTCCAATCTTAACAGGAGTTAAATAAAATGGCTGAAAACCCATTACAAGCTATGATTACGCTTGATCCGAAACTGATAGGGCATATGAAAGCGACTGATGAATTTGTTTACGGCGACGGTGCGTTGCCGAAAAAAACTAAGTTGCTGATAGCAATGGCATTCGACGCGGCCCATGGTGCGGCAAACGGCGTCCATCACCTTGCCGTCGAGGCGCTTAAGGCCGGGGCTACGAAAGAAGAAATTGCAGAGGCCCTACGGGTCGCTTATAACCTCAGCGGCGTTGGGTGCGTTTATACCGCTGCGCAGGGACTAAAAGATATAATTTAGGCATGCAAATCGACTTATTATTAAGATAAAAAACAGAGAGGAAAATTCATATATGCCCCTCATGAAGGCAGTTCAGATAAAAGGACCGGGTGCCGACTTTGAAATGATCCAAAGAGAAATTCCTGAACCTGGAGATCGGGAAGTCCTCATTAAAGTTGAGGCTTGTGGGGTCTGTCACGGAGATGCAATTGCAAAGCATGGCAATTATCCCGGAATAACGTATCCGCGGGTTCCCGGCCATGAAGTTGTTGGTATTATCGACAAATGTGGTCCTGGCGTCGCTGATTGGAAAAAAGGGACACGAGTGGGAGTGGGTTGGAGCGGCGGACATTGCATGAAATGCCCTGCGTGCGGCAAAGGCGATTATTATAATTGTGAAAACTCGTTGACGACGGGGCTCTCGATTGACGGCGGCTATGCCGAATACATGCTCGCCCGTATGTCTGCTTTGGTGAGCATTCCGGCGGAACTCTCATCCGTCGACGTAGCACCGCTCTTATGCGCGGGAGCGACTACGTTCAGCGCACTGGAAAAAAGCGGGGCGACCGGCGGAGAGCTTGTGGCGGTCCAGGGTATCGGAGGATTAGGCCATTTGGCAATCCAGTATTCCAACCGGCTTGGCTATAAGACGGTGGCACTTTCACGGGGACAGGAGAAAGAATTACTTGCACGCAAGCTCGGAGCGCACCATTTCATCGACACAGAATCTTCGGATGCTTCCAAAGAACTGCAAAAGCTGGGCGGGGCGCGGGTGATTCTCTGCACTGCACCGAGCACAAAAGCCATATCAGGGCTTATAAACGGCCTCGGAATGGATGGCCAAATAATTATTGTCGCTGGAGTCAACGAGCCTCTGCAGCTCTTTCCCGGACAGCTCTTCCGGGGCGGACGTTCCATTAAAGGCTGGCACGGCCAGAGACCGGGGGATGCAGTCACTTTCAGCATGCTTTTTAATATTCTGCCAATGATTGAAACGTTTCCCCTGGAGAAGGCAGCAGAGGCCTTTGAAAAAATGATGTCGGCAAAAGTACATTTCAGGTCAGTTTTAAAAATAAGTGCTTAATTTTCAACTTTATTCATGGTAATAAAATGAGGAGGTCTTCATGCAGGACGCCTTAATGTTAATACAGAACAGAAAATCTTCAAGAATGCCTTTTGACCTGGAACGCCCTGTGGCAAAACAGGATTTATTAAAAATCCTTGAGGCGGCACGATGGTCGCCTACAGCCCATAATATGCAAAACTTTGAAATAATCGTCGTCGACGATAAGAAAGTTCTAAAAGCTATTGGAAATATAAAACGTCCGATTTCCGAAACCTTCATCCGGGAAAACTATCAGCAACTGTCTTTTTCCGAAGAAGAACTGTTGAAGAAAAAAACAGGCGTATTAGGAGCTATGTTTCCACCATCCTGGAGAAACCCGAATTTCAAGCTGGACGAAATTGACGATAAAGAGGCCGCATCTATGCAGAGGCCCCTACCCGAAAGCCCAGTCCTGCTTGTCGTGGTATATGATCCAAGGAAAAGAGCTCCTGCCTCAGAGGGGGATTTTCTGGGAATTATCAGCCTTGGCTGCGCCATGGAAAACATGTGGCTCACGGCTGAATCTCTTGGAATCGGCCTACATATTATCAGTTCGCTCAGTCATGAACCTGAAGTAAAGAAAATCCTCAATATTCCGGATGATCTGACTATCGCCTTTTCCTGTCGTTTAGGCTACCCTGTCTCCAAACCGGGAAAGTATCTGCGTGTACGCCGCGATGTAAATGATTTTACTCATCATAACCGGTTCGGTGACAAGGAGGCATGAATCCTTTAATTGATAGCGGTATCCGATCGGTAGCCCTATGGAACCGCCGAAATGGTGCCCGTGCTATGAAAAAAATACGGCATAGCTCCTGAAAAAGCTTAATGCCTGATACTGCGACAATGCACCAATTAAACAAAAAAATATATCCCGGAAAGGTTTATTCATGAGTAAGGTAGTTCTTATTAGATGCGATTCATACAATTCAGCAAAAGTAAATGAGGCGGTTAAAAAAGGTGTCACACTCCTCGGGGGTGTTGAAAAATTCGCCAAAACGGGCGAAAAGATCCTGCTCAAGGTCAATCTGCTCGTCGGCGAACATCCTGACAAATGCGTAAACACGCACCCTTCGGTGTTTCGGGCCGTGGGCGAACTTTTCAAGACGGCCGGCGCGCAGGTATGGTACGGCGATTCACCCGCATTTGGCAGTACCCTTGGGGCGGCGAAGAAAGCGGAACTGACCGGGTCGGCGCTGGAGGCGGGCCTGGAGCTGAAGGAATTCCAGAAGGGTGAAGAAGTTTTTTTCGCAGAAGGAAAGCAGAACAAGAAATTCATCATTGCAAAGGCGGTACTCGACAGCGATGGTGTTGTAAGCCTACCCAAACTGAAAACCCACGGGTTTGAGAAATTCACCGGTTGCATCAAGAACCAGTTCGGCTGCATACCAGGGCTGCTCAAAGGAGAATTCCATGTTAAAGTTCCGGACGCGAACGATTTCGCCAGAATGCTTGTCGACCTCGATTCCTTTGTCCGTCCACGGCTATACATCATGGATGGAATAACGGCCATGGAGGGAAACGGCCCGCGTGGCGGAAGCCCGAAGCAAATGAACGTTCTCCTGTTTTCCGAGGACCCTGTTGCGCTTGATGCCACCGTGTGCAGGTTGATCAACCTCGACCCGAATCTTGTTCCGACCGTGAAGTACGGAACGGAATCCGGTCGTGGCGTGTCTGCTCAGGACGCAATTGAATTGGAAGGTGACGCGTTCGACCAGTTCCGCGCCGACTCGTTTGACATCGACCGCTCCCCGCTCAAGCTGTACAAGCCCAGGGGAGTCCTGAAATTCTTCAGCAACGCTCTTGTAGCCAAACCGGTCATCAACAAGCGGAAATGCACCAAGTGCGGGACCTGCATAAAGGTGTGCCCGGCAAATCCCAAAGCGGTCGACTGGGTCAACGGCGACAAAACCAGGCCACCCGAGCACAGATATGCCATCTGCATCCGCTGCTATTGCTGCCAGGAGTTGTGCCCCGAAAAAGCGATTGACCTGAAAAAACCGCTAATGAGACGATTGCTCGGGAAAAAGTAATCGCTGCCATGTATCGGTAAGATTGTCCTGACGAATCCCTTTCTCTTGAAAGTAACCGTTTTCTTAAAGAAGAAATTTTATTTGGTAACAATTTTGGTAACATTTCCCAGCGCGAATATGTTGAATATAGTGCCTTAAACTGCCATTTTTAGTGATATAAACGCCATATTCGCTTTGTAAAGACGACTCATAACCCAAAGGCCGGAGGGGTTCAAATCCTGCCCCCTACCTTCCTTATTGATCATCTTTACAACGCGTTGTTCAAGAGAACAACCCGCTTGTTTCGATCGAAGTGGCCGTTGCCAGTCTACCGGTGATCTATGACGATTTGCAAGAATATGCCTAACTAAATAACAATTCAATTTTAATAAAATGGACTTATTAAAAAATTTATGCACAACCGCAATACCCAGAAAAAAGTTTCACACACGTTTCACATTTTAATAGTAATTGAAGTGATTTAGTAGTAATTGGTAGGATTTCGGCAATTCAGGAAACAAAGCGGGTTTAAATAAAAAACCCCGAAAAATGGCGAAATTTTGAATATTTCAGGCACTTTTCGAGGTTATATATGGCTGGAGTGGAGGGATTCGAACCCCCGACCCAGTGGTTAACAGCCACTTGCTCTGCCGACTGAGCTACACTCCAGCAAGTCTTTACATTTTCATCGCAACAATAGTTTAAAAATTACAGGCTTAAAAATACATTGCCTTGCCATGATTGTCAAAATGTTTTATTTAAATAAAAGTAGGCTTTTTTGCGCGGGAAATACGTATATTTTTTAATTCATTTTTAAAAAAGGAGACGGTATGATTCTATAGCCGGGGCTTATTTTCAGTTAAGCGTTGGGCTTAACTGGAGCAGCTAGGTTTAAGGCCGAATCGAAATCTTGAGGCTTGACCTCGTAAAGGAGACTGA
>Ga0182027_10006369_pt1 | contig 17701 bp, 14 predicted proteins | sample 712E1DmetaG_FD_121300 | JGI IMG/M metagenome (GOLD analysis project Ga0182027, IMG submission 121300) | Permafrost microbial communities from Stordalen Mire, Sweden - 712E1D metaG (Illumina Assembly) | ecosystem: Environmental > Terrestrial > Soil > Wetlands > Permafrost | place: Sweden... | reverse complement strand
TTTGCTCTTATTGATGAGAATGTTTAGTTTAAAAAAAAAAAGGATCACAAATCAAATGGAAAATTGAATCCAATGCCTGCTAAATAACCTGACGATTATAAAAAAAAAAAAATAAATCTCCTGTTCAACCGGCAGGAGATTTTTTTGTTTTTATTAATTACCTTTGTCGTTAAATTCCAAATACATGTTACAAATCAATTTTATCAGGGTAAACAGAGAAAAAGTGCTGGAACTTCTAGCCATCAAAAATTTCGATGGAGAAGAACTTATATCATCTGCAATCGAGCTTGATTCTAAGCGAAGAGAAACACAAAAAGAACTGGATGATAACCTTTCGGAAGCCAATGTGCTGGCAAAAGAAATCGGAGTGCTTTTTAAAAGCGGCAAGCAGGCAGAAGCCAATGGCTTAAAAAACAAAACTGCTGAACTGAAAATAAAATCAAAAGATCTCAACGACCAGCTTAATGATACAGAAAAAAAACTGAATGATATTTTGCTTCAGATCCCAAATCTGCCGCATCCTTCAGTTCCTAAAGGGAAATCAGCCGATAACAATGAAATTATTTTGAAGGAAGGCGATATTGAAATACCAGATCAAAATGCTTTGCCGCATTGGGATATTGCTTCGAAATATGACATCATTGATTTTGAACTCGGCGTTAAAATCACAGGTTCAGGATTTCCTGTTTACAAAGGGAAAGGAGCACATCTGCAAAGAGCACTGATTAATTTTTTTCTTGACAATGCTGTAAAAGCAGGTTATACGGAAATTGAACCACCGTATGTGGTAAATGAAGCATCCGCTTATGGTACCGGTCAGTTACCTGACAAAGAAGGACAGATGTATCATGTAGGTATAGATAATTTATACCTTATTCCTACCGCTGAAGTACCTGTTACAAATATTTATCGTGACTGTATTTTGAAGGCCGAAGATCTTCCTTTGAAAAATACTGCGTATTCAGCCTGTTTCCGTAGGGAAGCCGGTTCGTATGGTAAAGATGTCCGGGGATTAAACCGCTTGCACCAGTTTAATAAAGTGGAGATTGTTCAGATTGTGCATCCTGACAAATCTTATGAAGTGCTGGAAGAAATGAAGGAATACGTGGCAGGCATACTGCGTCAGTTGGAGCTTCCGTTCAGAATTGTTAAATTGTGTGGAGGTGATATTAGTTTTACTTCTGCGCTTACTTATGATTTTGAAGTTTATTCCTGTGCGCAGCAAAAATGGTTAGAAGTCAGTTCGGTTTCAAATTTCGAAGCATTTCAGGCGAACAGAATGAAATTGCGTTTCAGAGATGTGGATGGTAAGACACGATTAGCGCATACTTTAAACGGAAGCGCTCTTGCATTACCACGAATTGTGGCTGCATTGATTGAAAATAATCAAACTTCGGATGGCGTAAAAATTCCAACCGCATTAACGAAATACACTGGATTTAATAAAATAAATTAATTGTTATGAAATAGCCATGATTGCAAAACACCAAAAATAATGAAAATACCGTGCATGGCGTATTCCATGTGACCTTTAAAAAACAATTTTTTTACACATGAAAATGACTAAAATTTTTCATCTCGTACTTGCTTTTACTTTAGTTCTTTTTTTTGCTGAATGTAAAAACAACCAATATCAAAAAGAATTAGCAAGGATAGATAGTTTGAAAACCGTCCTGAATCAGTCAGAAAAAAAATTAGGGGAAATTGATACAAACATGTTAAGTGAAAAGTTCGAAGTATATGAAAAAAATACAAGTTTTATTTCTGAAAATTATCCCGATAAAAAGCGGGATTCTAGTTGGAATACTATCTGTCAGTATGGTTTGATAGATGAACCACTTGGGGGTTTTAAAAATGAGCAATATCATCTGAAAAAGGAATTGATGTTCTCACGCAAACAACTTGACAGCCTGAAATTCGATATTCAAAACGGAAATATTGAAAAGAAGAAAATGAATGAGTATATCAAATCTGAATCAGACGCTGTTTCGATGGTTGAGAAAATGATAAAAATGACTGTTGAGGAAGCCAAAATTGAATTAAACAGATTTGATGCACTCAATCCGAAAATTGAAAAAATCATAATGAACCTTAAGAAAAAGTAATTTCTAAAATGAAGAAGTTTCCTCCGCTTATGATTTCAATCATACTCTTTTTACTTTTGAGTAGTGAGCATACTTCTTTGTTTGCGCAGGATACCGAAGACGAACTGGCTGCCCAGTATTTTCAAAATAAGGAGTTTGATAAGGCTGTGGTGATTTATGAGCAATTGTTTTCGGGAAAAAACTATGCAGCTTTTTATTCTCCTTTTCTTGATTGCTTGATTGAATTGAAAGATTATAGTAAGGCGGAAAAAACAGTTAAGAAAATGATTCGTGCAAATCCGGCTACACCAAAATATGATGTGGATCTGGGTTATGTTTATTCAAAAGCCGGACAGGAGAAGAAAGCCAGCCAGCAATACGAATCACTGATAAAAAATGTTTCTCCTGATCAGTCACAAATATTGACTTTAGCCAATGCTTTTTTATTAAGAAACCTGAGTGATTATGCCGTTCAGACATATTTGAAGGGCAGGAAACTTAACAAGGATAGTTATAGTTTCGGTTTTGAACTGGCTGAGATCTACGCGAAAAAGCATGATTATGAAAATATGGTGGAGGAATATCTGGATCTGATCGAGCAATATGATTCCTATATTGATCAGGTTCAAAACACTCTTCAATCGGCCATCAATGACGATATGGAAAATAAAATCAGTACAGTCCTGAAAACAAATCTCCTTAAACGTATACAGAAAAACCCTGATGATATTACTTATTCACAGATGCTGCTCTGGTTATCCATTCAATTGAAGGATTTTGAAACTGCATTTATTCAGGCAAAATCACTTGATAAAAGAACAAAAGGAATAGGTGAAAATGTATTTTCTCTTGCACGTTTGGCCGCTTCAAACGGTGATTATACCACATCAGAAAAAGCATATAATTATATTATCGATAAAGGTCCTGATAATTATTATTATTTAAATAGTAAAATAGAGTTGTTAAATGTAAAGTATCTTAAGATTACCTCTCTTTTTAATTATACAACAAAAGACCTGACAGACCTGGAAACCTTGTATGTTGTAACCATAAATGAATTTGGCAAGTCTACTTCTACCATTCCGCTGATGAAGGATCTGGCACATCTGCAGGCTTTTTATTTGCATAAAACCGAAGATGCAAAGAGTTTGTTGAATGAAGCTATTGCAATGAAAACGGCTGCACCAAAAACCATTGCAGAATGTAAAATAGAACTGGCTAATATACTTTTAATGTCAGGCGATGTGTGGGAAGCGACCCTGACTTATTCACAGGTAGAAAAAGATCCTGCATTTAAAAACGAACCTATTGGTCATCTTGCAAAATTTGACAATGCAAAACTTTCTTATTACATCGGAGAATTTGCATGGGCAAAAGCACAACTCGACGTACTCAAAGCAGCCACATCAAAATTAATCGCTAATGATGCCATGGAATTATCTTTGCTGATTAGTGATAATACAGATGCTGACAGTACAACGGGTGCGCTGCAGATTTATTCACATGCTGACTTGCTTTCATTTCAGAATAAAGATGATGAGGCTTTGAAAACACTTGATTCCATTGATGTTTTATATCCAGGTCATGCTATTTCGGATGAAGTATTGTTTAAAAAAGCACAGATCAAAATGAAGAAAGGCTTATATAATGATGCTGATAGTTTATACGAAAAAATCCTTGCGCTTTATCCTGACGATATTCTTGGCGATGATGCACTTTTCAAATTGGCTGAATTAAATGAATATCAATTTAAAAATAAAGAAAAAGCTATGGAATTATATCAGGAACTTCTGACAAAATATCCTGCAAGTCTTTTTGTGACTGAAGCACGTAAGCGATTCAGAGCACTTAGAGGTGATCAGTTGAATTAATTTATTTTGAATGATCAGAAATAAAAATTCGAAATATCCCGTCAGGCCTAAGAAACAACTCGGACAACATTTCCTGAAAGATGAAGTGATAGCAAAAAAAATTGCTGAAAGCTTTATAGGAACTCATTCAAATATTCTTGAAATAGGACCGGGAACAGGAGTTTTAAGCAAATATCTTTTTAATAATACTCATTCGAAGATCAGATTAATTGAAGTGGATAGAGAGTCAATAAAATATTTGTGTAATACATATCCGGATAAAAAGAATGATATTATTCATGCTGATTTTTTGAAATACGATCTTGACTTATTGTTTGATGGGAGTTTTGCTGTCATTGGAAATTTCCCATACAATATTTCCAGTCAGATATTATTCAGAGTACTTGATTATAAGAACAAAATCAATGAGGTGATTGGAATGTTCCAGAAGGAAGTGGCAGTGCGCATTGCATCATCACCTGGAAATAGGGACTATGGAATCCTCAGCGTGTTATTGCAGGCATTTTATGATATTGAATATTTATTTGAAGTGGATGAACATTCATTTGTTCCCGCGCCCAAAGTGAAATCTGCAGTAATCAGAATTATCAGAAACGATGTGGAGAAGCTTGATTGCGATGAAAAATTATTCAAAACGGTTGTGAAGACCGCTTTCAATCAAAGAAGAAAAACATTGCGGAACGCTTTAAAAATTTATCATATTGAAGAAAATGATTTACCCGTGTTAGATCGCAGAGCTGAAACTCTTAGTGTGAAAGAATATGTTGACCTTACAAGAGTAATTCAAAAAAATCAGATGCCATAATCTTTTATAAAATTTGTAATTTAGCCTGTTGCTTTAAATAAAATGTCAGAAAAAAAAATATTGTTTATTGATCAGACTCATCCCTGCTTGCAGGAGGAACTCGGAGGGATGGGATTCATCTGTGATTTTTTTCTTGAAAAAAGCAAAGAGGATATTGAGAAAATAATTCATCAGTACACTGGGGTGATTATCCGTAGCAGGATTTTGCTGGATAAGAAAATACTTGAGAAAGCGGCAAAGCTTTGTTTTATTGGAAGAGTGGGAGCGGGGATGGAGAGTATTGATGTGGAATATGCTGCTTCGAAAAATATTATTTGTCTGAATTCTCCGGAAGGAAACAGGGACGCATTAGCTGAACACACACTTGGTATGTTGTTGATGTTGATGAATAAGCTGAATATTGCTGATAAACAAATACGGCAAGGTATTCGTCTTCGTGAAGAAAACAGAGGTGTTGAAATAAAAGGAAAAACAATCGGAATCATTGGCTATGGAAATATGGGCAGCGCTTTTGCACAGCGTTTAAAAGGCTTTCAGGCCAATGTGATCGTCTATGATAAATATAAATTCAATTACTCGGATGAATTTGTGAAAGAAACAACTTGGGATGAAATTCTTGAAACAGCTGACATCATAAGCTTTCATGTGCCTCTCACAACAGAAACAAATTATCTTTTTAATAAATTGCTGATTGATAAAATCAAAAAAAATATTTTTGTAATTAATACATCCCGTGGAAAGATTGTAAATACTGATGATCTTGTGAAAGGATTAAAGAGTGGAAAAATACTTGGTGCAGCACTAGATGTGATAGAATATGAAGATACTTCTTTCGAAAAGCTGGATGAGTTGAGGTTGCCGGAAGCATATCAATATCTGCTTCATTCGGAAAATGTTATCATGACTCCTCATATTGCCGGCTGGACCATAGAATCGAAATATAAACTTGCAAAAGTACTGGCAGATAAAATCAAAGCATTAAAGATAAAAACAAACTGAAATTAAAATTGATATATTTGTTTTCTGAACATGTTTAATAATCAAAGATTATGAAATCCAAGCATAAATTATTTCATGGAAAAACACTGGCGATTTTAACCGGTGGTGGTGATACGCCTGCATTAAATTCAAGTATTGAATCTATTAGGAACAGAGCATCTTTTTTAGGATATAAAGTATACGGCATCCGCCATGGATGGAAGGGATTACTGGGTGATGGCGATGTGCTTGATCTTTCTCATCAGCCTTATGATGGGTTTTACGGTGGCACTGCTTTACGTTCAAGTCGCACCAATCCTTTTCCTTCGAAGAAAAAACCGGAAAACCGTGTTCCGCAAATATTAAGAAATTTAGAGCGGTATAAAATTGATGTATTGGTTTCCATCGGTGGTGACGATACGAATGGTGCAGCAAAGCGTTTATATGAAACAGAAGGCATTCCCGTGATAGGATTTCCCAAAACCATTGATAATGATTTGCGCACGCGGACTATGCATAATTACAATGGAAAAGAAATAGAAGCAGTGCTATGTCCCGGCTATCCATCTGCAGTAAAAGGAATCATGGAGTTTACAGGAAGAATTCAAACCACTGCTGAATCGCATTCAAGAATTATTGTGCTTGAGATTATGGGACGCGATGCTGGTTGGTTAACAGGTGGTGCAGTATTCGGAGGATCAGAACTGGCGCTTGTTCCGGAGTTTGAAATGACAAAAGAAAGAAAAGAATTTTTTCTGGAAACAGTGAAAGAAAGGTATATGAGCTCGCCGAAAAAGTCATTGGTGATAGCTGTTTCCGAAGGTGTTCGCTGGTATGATGAGGAAAAAGGTAAAACAGATGTAGTGTATGCAAGTTCAGAAGTCGATGAATATGGTCATCCACGATTTGGCGGTATCAGCGGAATTATTGCTTCGGATATTTATAATAAACTCCACATTGAAGCACGGGCACAAAGTACAGCTTATTTTGCACGTTCAGGAGAATGCAGGCTATATGACCGCAGACTTACCACAACCCTTGCAGATAAAGTTGTTGATCTTTTGCTTCGGGAAGAATATGGCCAAATGCCTGTGATGAGCAAAATGGTGAAGTATCAGGAACTGGAAGAATTCAACTGCTCTTCAATTGATATGGGCGATATTGGTAACCGGCCTTTATCGGAGGAGTATTACAACATCGATGAATTTAAATTCACGGATGCTTTCGAGGATTTTCTTGCGCATATTCTCGGAAAGCCGCATTTCCTGAAATTCGATTATGATTTTCCTATTGTAATTCCAAGAGACTAAACTTTATATTATGAAATTTAAAATGTTTTTTTTACTGCTACCGGTCAGTATGCTGATGGCTGCAGCCTATATTACTATTCCACCTTTAGAGAAGAACCCGGGTTTGGAATTCATAACTCAAAAGGATTTATTTGAAACTGACCAGTATCTTTCATCCGATAAATTCAAAGGCCGCCTTGTGGGAAGTCCTGAATACAATATGGCTGCCGATTATATGGCAAAGCAATTCAGCGATCTTGGTCTAAAACCAATAGCAGACAGCGGTTTTTTTCAGAAATTGAAAGTGGAATACAATGAAATTATTTGTCCATGCCAATTCAGCAAGGTCAATAAAGACGGTTCGATAAAAAAATACAAGGCAGGTATTGATTATGCTTTCAGGGGATTTACGGGAAGTGGAAATGTGAAAGCGCCTGTAGCATTCTGCGGTTACGGGATCTCGCAGCCGGAGGATGGTTATGATGATTACCAGGGCATGGATGTGAAAGGAAAAGTAGTGATGATGTTTAAACAAATGCCCACCTGGAAATTAAATAAAAAGGACTGGTCCGCTTCATTGCGCGCCAGGTCAAACATGGCAGCAAAACATGGAGCCGTGGCCACTTTATTTGTTTCGAAACCTAATGATGCAAATCCGCAAAAGCCTATTGGCAGCGTGATGGATGGAGAAGGCGAGCAGAATATCAATCATCCGACTCTGCAGATTGATATTAATGTGGCTGATGATTTCCTTGATGGAAACGACGTTACATTAAAAGATCTGCAAGGAAAAATAGATACAACCAAGAAGCCGAATTCATTGAATTGCTCTTCTATGGCACTTGTGGAAGTGAGCGCGAAATATGAAAAGGAAAAAACCACGATGAATGTGGCTGCATTATTGCCGGGAAGCGACCCCGTACTGAAAAATGAATATGTAATTATCACTGCGCATCTTGATCATGTGGGAAGCCAGGGCGAAGTGATCTATCCGGGTGCCAATGATAATGCTTCCGGCTCAGCGGGCGTGCTACAGATAGCAAGGGCTTTTGTGAAAGGAAAAATAAATCCGAAAAGATCGGTGCTGTTTATCGTGTTTGCAGGCGAAGAGCTGGGACTGAACGGCTCTAAGTATTGCGCAGCTCATCCATTGGTACCCCTCGATAAAACAATTGCTTTGCTGAATATGGATTGTATAGGCTTTGGTGACAGCATACAGGTGGGAAATGGCAAGAGCTCTCCTTTGTTATGGAATATCGCTAATGCAAACGACTCGCTGAATACAAAGCAACTGGTGAAAAGAACATGGAACGGCGGTGGCGCTGATGCCACGCCTTTTCACGAAAAGGGAGTTCCCTGCTTGTATTTTGTGACCACCAATTCATATAAACATCTTCATCTTCCTACTGATAAAGTGGAGACCCTCAATATGCCGCTTTATGAAAAAGTGGTGAAGCTTGCTTACCTCACTGCATACGAAGTAGCGCAGGGAAGCTATAAGAGGGAAACAGTGAAGCCTTAAAGGTGAATGTTTTTATTTTGCAGGAAAGAACGGACTCCGTTGTAAATTTTTATTCCGGGTTCATTTGTAAATTTAATTTTAATTATATTTGTCTAAAATATTTATCCTATAGGTAAATGCATTGCCGGAAAATTTCTTTTTAATTTTATTGATCAATAAATCAAAAATAAAAACTTCTTAATATGAAAATATCAAAGTACTTTTCGTTTATTCTTTGCTTGAAAATAATAACGGTCTGCATCAGTTCTGGCATTGCACAGAATGTTGATAAATCCTGGGTTGCAAAGTATGAGAACCCAAAATCATTTATTGAAAACAGGGGGCAATTCCCAATAGTGTCAAGTGATAAAATCAATAAGAATGATGTGTTGTACGCGATTGACGACGGCCCGGCAAAAATATACTTTACGAAACATGGAGTTATTTATAACTTTATTCAGGCTATTGAAAAGAAAGAAAATAAATCTGAAAAAGAATTCGAAAAAAAAGCCGGTAGCTCTGAAGCATGGAAAGAAAGAGAAGAAAAAGAACACGCAAAAGAATTTAAATCAGATGAAGTAAGTTTTATCTGGGAGAATTCGAACCCTGATGTTGAAGTGGTAGCCGAAGACATGCGAACAGAATATTACAGCTATAGCTTTAAGGAAAACAAGGAAACTAAAAATATTAATTTTATAAAAGGGTGCAATAAAATAATTTATAAAAACCTGTACAAGAACATTGATGTGGAATATACTTTCCATCCGACCGACGGAATAAAATATTCTCTGATACTACATCCCGGTGCCGACATCAGCAATGTAAAGATGACCTATTCAAGAAATCCGGAGATTTCAAAGGAAGGAGAGGTGCGGATTTCTACAAAATTCGGTGATATTATTGATCATACTCCTGTTACTTTTTATTCAGAGAACAGCCAGTTGAAAGTAAATTCGAAATTTATAAAAGATGGTAATTCTGTGAAATTTGAATTGAGTAATTATGATGCAGCAAAGACGATAGTGGTGGATCCGTGGATACAGACACCCACATTAACAAATTCCAATTGTGTATGGGAATGCGAACGGGATGGAGCCGGTAATGTTTACATTATCGGAGGTGATGTGCCATTAAGATTGCAGAAATATAATTCTGCCGGAACATGGCAATGGACATACAGCACTCCATGGGATACTACTGGTGGTAGCAACGGTGATTGGTTAGGGACTCTTGCAACCGATCTGGCCGGTAACAATTATGTTACGAATGGTTCAGATGCAGAATTGGAAAAAATTAATACAAGCGGGGGAATGGTATACCATGTGAATGGTGGAGCCCTGGATGAATACTGGAACATTGCCTTTAACTGTGATCAGACAAAATTGATTATTGGCGGTACCAGGTTGACAGGAATTCTTCCTTCTATAACTGGCTCAGGAGTTATCTTCGACATCAATACAAGTAATGGAAGCGTCAACAATTTTCAAAAAGTCGGAGATATTTGCACTTTTAGTGTCTTTGGAATACCTGAGACTGATCCGAATGAAGTTAGATCCATTTCATCTTCACGTAATGCAAGATATTATTATCTTACGTTGGATTCTCTCGGAGCCATTGATCAGAATGTCGGGGCTTGTCCTAACGGTAATTCTTTGTTTAAAATAAACAGTACTTATTCATTTGGATATAAATGTGAAAATTACCGGCCGGACAATGGCAACGCAGGTATCATGTCAATACGTGCAAATAGAAATTTCGTTTACACACAAAACGGCACTACCATTCACAAACGCTCACTTGCAACAGGTGCTATTTTAAGTACAGCGACTATTCCCGGTGGTACTTCTACCACTGTCCCATTGACTACTCCTACTTGCTATCAGGCTGGTAACAGTGGTATTGACATTGACAGTTGCGGTAATGTATATGTTGGATCCGGTAATGCTATTGTAAAATATGATGCTAACCTTAATTTTGTTTCATCTGTTGCAACGCCGTTTCATGTATATGACGTTGCTGTAAGTACTAATGGCAATGTTATCATTTGCGGAGCAACAGGGGATAATTCAAGTACCTCACGAACCGGATATGTACAATCCATCGCCAGTTTTACAGCATGTGATCCGATGACATTGTTTTGTTGTGATGCTAATATCTGCCCTGTGGACACTGTCTGCTCATCCGATCCAGCATTTAATTTAACGGCAACTACTCCGGGGGGAACTTGGAGCGGAACAGGCATTACCAATACTACTAATGGTACCTTTGATCCTTCTGTAGCAGGTCCCGGAAATCATTGGGTTGTTTATACGCTTCTCTGTGGATCGGATTCTGTTATGATTACTGTAAACCTCTGTGCCACTTTATTTGTATGTCAGGAATTGAATGGGGATGTTACTGTGTCAGGTGGATCAGGTCCTTATACCTGGGAAGTATACAATCCTGCAACCTCTACTCCAATAACAAATCAAACAGAATGTACTGCATGTGGCTATACCTGGTTCTTCGGTACATGTCTGGATGGAGTGACTCCAGTAACCACATGTAATACTCCTGGTTATTGGTCAACTTTTGCAACAGGGACTACAGTAACTCCTCCGGGAACATGGCCTATCAGGGTAACTGATAATTTTGGAAACACTGTTACCATAAACAGTCTAGTTTCTTTACCATTCTGCTCAACAACTTGTCCAGTTAGTGCTATTGCTTCGCCCTCTTCAATTTGTTCGGGGCAAAATTCAAATTTAACTGCATCCGGGGCCAACACTTATGTCTGGAATCCGGGAGGATTGACCGGAACAACTGTTACAGTTTCACCTACAACTACCACAACATATACGGTGACCGGAACCGCTGGTACATGCACAGCTACAGCTACAGTAACAGTTACTGTTACTACTACACCAATAGTTTCTGCTTCAGCAACTCCTTCCACTATTTGTTCTGGTGGTTCTAGTGATCTTACGGGATCAGGGGCAACAACCTATTCATGGAATCCAGGAGGATTAAGCGGAACAACAGTTACAGTTTCTCCAACCACGACTGCAACTTATACAGTTACTGGAACTACGGGATCCTGTACCGGAACAGCTACCGTAACAGTTACCGTGAGTTCATCACTTTCAGTTTCTGCGTCAGCAACGCCTTCCACAATTTGTACAGGAGGCTCTGCAGACCTTACCGGTTCAGGCGCGACAACGTATTCATGGAATCCTGGAGGACTGAGCGGAACGACAGTTACTGTTTCACCAACTACTACCACCACTTATACTATAACAGGCACTTCCGGAGCATGTACAGGAACAGCCATTGTGACTGTGACGGTGAATTCCTCTATCATTGTTTCAGCAACCGCTGCTCCCCCCACCGTCTGTTCGGGATCATCCACCACGTTGACCGGAAGCGGCGCTACAACGTATACATGGAACCCAGGTGGTTTAAGTGGTACCACAGTTAATGTTTCACCTACTACGACTACGACATATTCTGTTACCGGAACCTCTGGTGGTTGTTCGGGTACCGGAACAGTGGTTGTCACCATAAATCCATTGCCTAATGTGGCGACCTCATCAACCAGCGCTCTATGTTATTTAAATAACGGCAGCGCTACTGCAATACCATCCGGAGGAACATCTCCATATACATATAGCTGGAATACTTCACCAGTACAAACCAGTGTAACAGCTATTAATATACCATCTGGAAATTATATTGTGACGGTGACAGATGCCAATGGCTGCTCAAAAACAGCAAGTGTATTTGTTCCATCCACTGGTGGTCCCACAGCCAGTATAACACCCACAAGTGCTACACTAATCCTCGGTGACAGCATTACCTTAAATGCATCCGGTGGAGGAAGCTATTTATGGACACCATCTACAGGAATAAGTTGCGATACATGTCAAAATATTATAGTAAGCCCTATTACCAATACAATTTATTGTGTGATAGTGGCCGATTCAAATCTCTGCACTGATACAGCGTGTGTTACAATAGACATTGATGTTCTCTGCGGAGATGTTTTTGTTCCTACTGCATTTTCGCCTAATGATGACGGAAAGAATGATGTGCTTTATGTGAGGGGTAAATGTATTACCACAATGACATTTGCCATTTATGATCGTTGGGGAGAAAAGGTATTTGAATCAAAAGATCCATTGATGGGATGGGATGGTAAATTTCATAAGAAACCCTGCAATACCGGTGTGTTTGTATGGTATCTTAATGCCACACTTCACGATGGTACTGAAGTATCGAAAAAAGGAAATCTTACTTTATTCAGGTAAAGGAATTTCTATTACGTGAAGTATTAATTCAGATTTTCTTTTAACCATTTTTCTGCTTCCTGCAATGATATGTCTTTACGTTGGGCATAATCAATCATCTGATCTTTTTGAATTTTTCCCAGACCGAAATAACGAGCCTGCGGATGAGCCATGACAAGTGTGCAGATTGAAGATGCCGGCTGCATGGCGCAGTTTTCTGTAAGCGTGATTCCTATCTGATTAGTTACATCAAGTAAAGAAAATATTTTTCTTTTTTCCGAATGATCCGGATAAGCCGCGTAGCCTGGTGCGGGACGAATGCCACAGTATTTTTCCTGAAACAATTCTGCTAATGTCAACTTCTCATTCTTTGCAAAGCCCCAGTATTCTTTACGAATCTTAAGATGGAGCAATTCAGTGAACGCTTCAACCAGTCGATCTGCCAGAAGTTTTGATAATAGATTTGTGTAATCATCATTGTCATTGACGGGATCTTTATCTGATCCAACAGAACATGCAATCGCTGCAATATAGTCTTGTTCGCTACTTTCAATAGATGCAATAAAATCAGCAAGGCAATAGTATGGTTCTCCGTCATTTTTTTTTGACTGCTGACGCAACATATTTAAAGTGCATATCTTTTTTTTTCGGCTTTCATCTGCATACACATAAATGTCATCTTGGGAAGCATTAGCGGGATAAATACCAATTACAGCATTTGCAGAATAAAGTTTTTCATCAGCAATTCGTATGAGAAATACGCGGGCATCATTTAGAAGTTTACCGGCTTCATCACCAGTTCGGATATCATCAAGCAATGCTGGAAATTTTCCTTTGATCCCCCATGCATGAAAAAAAGCTTTCCAGTCGATGTACTCCTCAATTTCCTCAATGGGATAATCGTGAAAATATTTATTTCCAATGAAAGAAGGAGCTATGATCTGATAATTTTTCAATCAATGTGAAATTTATTTCCGAATTTCTTTTAAACAATTTACAAAGGTACATTTAGTTGTAAAATAAAAAAAGGAACATCGCTGACGATATTCCTTTTCGGAAGAGTCAGCAGCGATTTAATGCGACATATTAATTGCTTCTACAGATTTGATTTCGGGAATGGCTTTTTTCATGGCCTGTTCCACGCCTTGTTTTAAAGTCATCAGACTCATCGGGCAGCAACTGCATGCACCCTGTAATTCAACGTTCACTACGTTGTCGTCTGTAAGCTCCACAAAACGTATGTTTCCGCCATCAGCTTCCAGATAAGGACGCACCTGATCGATCACTGCTTCGACTTTTTTTACTAATTCTTCTTTGTTTGATGTTGCCATTTTACTTGGATTTATATAAATACTTAAAAATTTACTTGTTTGATATTTCAACAATTTTTGTTGGTTCGTGATTAGCATTGCGAAGAGCCACCTGTTGAGCAATGTTCTCAGCCATGAGCATAAATGCATGGGCAATCGGTGAATTTTCATCCAACACAGCTGGGATTCCCTGATCGCCCGACTCGCAAACGCTTTGTACCAGCGGTATCTGGCCTAATAAGGGAAGATGCAATTCATCAGCGAGATTTTTACAACCATCTTTGCCGAAGATAAAATATTTGTTTTCGGGCAATTCTGCAGGGGTGAACCATGCCATGTTCTCAATGAGGCCTAGTACCGGAACATTGATGCTTTCATTCTGAAACATACTCACAGCTTTTCTTGCATCAGCCAGTGCTACTTTCTGCGGAGTGCTCACGATAGCAACTCCTGTTACCGGAACACTCTGCACTAATGTCAAATGGATATCACCGGTGCCGGGAGGAAGATCCACCACCAGATAATCAAGTTCACCCCAATCTGTATCAGAAAATAATTGTTTTAGCGCGCTTGATGCCATTGGGCCACGCCATACCAAAGCTTTTGAAGAGTCCACAAAAAATCCGATCGATAATAATTTAATCCCAAATTTTGTCATGGGTTTAATGATGGTCTTTCCTTTTTTCTCTTCTATTTCTGTTTCTGCATCAGTCAAGCCAAACATAAGAGGTAATGAAGGTCCGTAAATATCTGCATCCAAAAGACCAACCTTAGCACCGGTCATTCCTAATGCTACTGCAAGATTTGCAGCAACAGTAGATTTTCCCACACCGCCTTTTCCGGAAGCAACAGCAATAATATTTTTTACTTGTGGTAAAAGAACTTCATTCTTCGGACGATTGGATGTGACTTTTGAAGTAATGTTAACTTCCACCACTGCATCGGATGCCACATGTTTTTTTACCGCTTCGATGCAGGCACGTTTGATGCTTTCCTTGAGCGGGCAGGCAGGAGTGGTAAGTATAAGAGTGAAGCGGATATTTTTTCCTTCAATTTCAATATTGCCAATCATATCAAGTGATACAAGATCTTTTTTGAGATCAGGATCTATCACATGGCTGAGAGCAGCGAGTACTTGTTCTTTTGTTACTGACATTTATAAGCTTATTTGGAAGCGCAAAAGTAAGGAAATTATTGATATATGAGAGAGAAATAATCGGAAGAATTAGGTATTTAGGAGTAGGAAGGAGTGTGTTTACTTTTTTATTCCGATTTGGTTGTAAAACTTTTCTTTGTATGATTCGCTGATCGGAATGAGTTCGTTTTTAATTTTTATTCTGTTTCTTTCGATGCTGTCAATTTTATCGATAGCTACGATATAAGATTTGTGGACACGTATAAAATTATTTTTCGGCAGAACATCTTCAATGTTTTTAAAGCTTTGCAGTGTCATTATTTTTTTATCCTTTGTCACAATACGCAGGTATTCGCTCATGCCTTCGATGTATAGGATTTCGGAGAGAATAACTTTTTCAAGCCTGTATTCGGTTTTGACAAAGATGGAATCGTTTGATGGAGATGCAGTATTTTCTGTAATGTTCTTACATGCCTTTTCTGTAGCCTGCATGAATCTTTCGAAGGTGAATGGTTTTAAAAGATAATCAACCACGTCAAGCTCGTAGCCTTTTAAAGCATATTTATCATAAGCGGATGTTATAATTACTTTAGGCCGCTGCTTCAGAGTTTCCAGAAACTGAATGCCGGTAAATTCTTCCATTTGAATATCGAGAAAAATAAGGTCGACAGCGTTTCCTTTGAGAAAACTAATTGCGTCAATTGCATTGTCGAAGGTGCTGACTGTTTTTAAATATTCTATCTTTTTAATGAAGCCTACCAGCTTTTTTAAGGCTAATGGCTCATCTTCGATAACTATAACCTTCATTTGCATAGATTACAATTTAATATTCAAATTTACAGTAAATTCCTTATCCGTTTTATTTATTTCGAGTTTATAATTCTTTTTATAAATCAAATCGAGCCGTTTCCTGACAAGATCCAGCCCCACACCACTTGATTTATCCTTATTTATTTCAGCAATATTATTGAAACAGGAGAATGAAATTTCGTTTTCATTAATGACAATTTTAATATCAATTTTATTTTCGGGTTTATCTTTCAGCGATGAATGCTTAAATGCATTTTCGACAAAAGGGATAAACAGCATGGCGGCTATATGCTTGTCTTCTGCATTTCCGGTGACGGTTAACCGGATAATATCTTCATTCGGGATTCGAAGTTTCTGGAGGGAAATATAATTTTGAATATAGTTGATTTCGTCTTGCAAGGGAACCATTTCTTTTTCGGAATCATAGACCATATAGCGCATTAGCCCGGATAATTTGTTTAATGCCAATGAAGCTTCGGGGCGATTTTCGGTGATCAATGAATCGATATTGTTTAATGTATTAAACAGGAAATGCGGGTTTAACTGGTTTTTGAGTATGGATAACTGACTTTTAAAATTTTGTTTTTCCAGTTCTTTTTTTTCTTTTACATCTTTAAACCATTGAACAAACAGCCTGAAACTTGTTCCTGCAAGTGCAACAAGAAATGCATATAAAGGCAATGTAAATTGCCAATTAATTCTAAAGAGATCGAAATAGATTTTAAAATAGTTTAAACAAATATATGCAACTAAATTATAACCGAGACAAAACCCTCCAATGATAATTATAAAGCCTATAAAAAATTTAAAATACTGCTTTTTTATCAGAAATTTAGGAATAAAGAGCCAATATGAAATATAAATTAAACCAAGCTGAAAGCCCATAAAAAGTGAAGCATCTAGCAAGTCAAAAGCGAAAGTTGTTTTATGATAGGTTGCCTTCATATCAATATAAACCCATACAGAATATATAAAGAAAGAAATAATTAATGCATGAAGCAAATAAAAAATGAATTTTTTCATAGAGAGAAATTTTATTTTACGATGCTGCAAAAGTGAACATAAAGCGGGCTATAATAAAATATATTCAACGAGGTTAAGGTTTTTATCAACGAAATGACAAAGATAATCAGTGAAATGGGTTTTGAAATTTAGAGACGAGGGATTTGGATTCCTACTTTGCAGTCAGTTCCTTTTGCGGATCCCAGAAGAAACGTTCAAAGTGTATGATCTTATCGTCTTTCACCTTTATGCCTTCGCTTTCGAGCAATTGTTTCATCACATCATTTCCTCCGAAATGATGTTTGCCGGTTAGCATTCCATTTCGGTTCACTACCCGATGTGCAGGAACGTCCATTACATGAGATTTATTCATTGCCCAACCCACCATGCGGGCAGAACCCTTTGTTCCGAGGTATTCGGCAATGGCACCATAAGAAGTAACACGCCCATATGGAACAAGACGAACCACTTCATATACTTTTTCAAAAAAAGAAATATCGTTTTGTTGATGTTTATTTTTCTTCATTCAATGAAAATTTGCAGTAATTAATAAGCTTTCCCTGACGGAGGAATTTTTCTTCATAGAATGTTCGCACGGATAAAATTTCATCGGATAATCCTGGAGAATAAAGGTCGTGTGTGTGGAACAAT
>Ga0182027_10006368_pt1 | contig 17702 bp, 25 predicted proteins | sample 712E1DmetaG_FD_121300 | JGI IMG/M metagenome (GOLD analysis project Ga0182027, IMG submission 121300) | Permafrost microbial communities from Stordalen Mire, Sweden - 712E1D metaG (Illumina Assembly) | ecosystem: Environmental > Terrestrial > Soil > Wetlands > Permafrost | place: Sweden... | reverse complement strand
CATCGCAGCCTCGTTACCCCAGGTTACATAATCCGATGCGATCAGGGGCATAACGTCCATGGTAGGGCATCCCCAATCCATCATTATGTTCGCATCAGATAGCATGAAGGAACCCATATCTGCGGCCCCGGACGTGCGATTATAGACGAACATCATGTTCAAGCGATGTGCCGGATTCGTTGCGACATCCACCCATCCCCGGTTCTTTGCCGTCAGGTAGCCCAAGGCGTAGTATATCTGCGCCCAGGCAGCGCATGAACCCGTACCGTTCTGATTACCTATCGGCGGGAACGCAGGGTCCAAAGATAGGTCAAGAGTCGCCGGAAAGGAAAGCTCCAGAGCTTCCAGCATCGGCATGACGGTCTGTTCCTCACCCGGTGCAGGCTCCTTATCCCCCCACCATTCCAGCGGATAGCCCCTGTCCCTAAATCCCGTATGATGGGTCTTTCCATGTACGACAGGTTGGTGATCGTAATTATTGACACGGTGAACTCCGTCCCGTCCCTTCCTTCGCATATATGATGGTCTCAGTTCGTCCATTCTGATACCTTCTTAAACATTATCATCGTCCACCCATATCATAGTCTCGGATAACCCGCTGTCCTTCCTCCAACGTCATGTCCCCATTGGTTATCGCATGGGAGACAGTGGCAACAAGCCTGGTCCTGGACACGGGCTGTTCATACTCCTCCAGGGAAGGTATTCCTGGGAACAGTTCCCTCGGCGGTCCAGCTCCAGGATGCTCCTCCAGATATTTGCGGTAGTTCGCCCTCGCCTCCTCGCTGCTCATATCCGGGTCGAACGGCTTAGGCGGTGGGATTGGCTGATAGATGGAACCGACCTCGTCCAGGGATGTGAATATCTCGCTCATCGGCCTGGTGTCTCCAGTATTGTTGTGACCGACACGGAGCTTCCTCCTGATGTCGCAGCGCTGGACCATGGTGTCCAGGGCCTTGTTGTTCTCGATGGGGCACATCCCCCATTCGGTATAGCCAACATAGGTCCTGCCATGTCCAAGTGTACGGCTATTGCTTCCCGGCTCGTCACCATCGTCCTCTGTCAGTATATCGTCGCAAAGCTCGTACATATCATAGCTGTTGAACTCGCCCTTGGCCCGTTCCTCGTCCAGTAGCTCAATCATTGGGTTAGACTCTTGCCTCCACGGGTTGAGGAAAAAGATAATGTTCTTTTTCATTGTCTCTCGTAAATCCCTGTCGGTCACAAATTTCAGATGGTCGAGGAGCAGTTCGACCTTCTCCAGCTTCCAGTCCCATTGCGTGTACTTGCTCATGTTGTACTGGCCTTCGCAGGCCGGGGCGAACAGCATATATTTTCCATTCGGGAAATGAATATCATCCGTCTTCCAGCCTACTAAATAAAGCTCGTTCTTAAAAGCATCCTTCAGCTTTGCCATGGTGGTCTTGAACTGATGCTCTGCCCTCTGCCATTTCTGATAATCTTCGAGATCATATTCCAGTTCGCACTCGGCAATATCATCGAACGGTGTCGTGACTAGCTTTCTGATGACCGCTCCAGGGTCAACAATCTCATAGTCCTCTACTAGCTTGTTGACCTTCTTCTCATAGAGTTCTGCTAGATTGGTAGTTAAATATGGCGGCTCAAAACCGTCCATCTCAAAATTGTGGTTCTTGCACACCCCAACATGGTCGTACTCCTTCTTGGTCTCCTCGATCTTGTCCTTGGCAACGCTCAACATCGCCCCGTAGTCGTCGCCCCAAACCAGGACGCCTCCCCCGCCCTTGGTGTCGGAATGTCCCTGGTACTCATAGGGTGTGTAGCAGTAGCCGTAACCTAATAGTGATTTCTTTTCCAGGAAATCCTTGGCCTCCCGGATGACGGTCGTTTCCAGCTCCTCACCGCCATAGACCCGCTCCTCGATACCCACGTTGACCTTGCCCTTGTCGTCCTTGCAGGAGCGGAGCATGAACCGTCCAGCCCATTTGCCATGCGTGTCGATGTCCTTGTTCTTGCGAATGATGGCGATGGCGTTCTTGTTCTCGATGTCGGAGAAGTTGCCACCGCTGTAATCGGTCCCTCCCTTTCCCCCGCACGCCTCGCAGGAGGTCCAGAACTGCCCGGTGGATTTCCTGAGAATATCGACCGGGTCTGTGCTTATCTCCACCTGGATGCGGTCGGTTCCGGGCTTTTGGGATAACTTGGTCATTAGCTTGCGAATATCTGGAGGAGCATGAAAACGGTCAAGGAGCTTGGAAACGGAAACCCTCGATGTACGACCATCAGTATAATTTCCACTATTGTCAGGAAAATATGTTGTTACTTCAACATGGGTCCTGTCGTTGCGTATGCCACTTGAATTTAGGATTTCATGTTCTCCCCACTCTTGGCGTCGTAACCAATCCCTCACTTCCAATGGGACAACGGTGTCTTGAAAAGATTGATCTTCAGCCTCGGCCACGACCTGTTCGTACTCGAACTTCTGACCATTGAGGGATTCGAGACCCGGCCATGGGTTCTCTCTCCGCATCTCCAGGGCACGGACGATCTTCTTGATGTCCTTCCTTTTCTCGGTCCATTCCGGCGCTGTCTGTACCAGCTCGGTAAAGACCTGCTCGCAAATCTTTGTCAGCCCCGTCTTGTCCCTCTGCCAATTATACATCTCCCTTTCGCAAATCTCGGTTGCCTTCTGCTGGGCTTGTTCCAGGGTGAGGGTCGGGGTATGAATGACCAATGGATATGCCTCGAACAAAATATCCTCTCTCCGATTGATAAAAGGTTCGGTGTCATAGATGCGTCACAGGTGACGCAAACGGCCCGACCGCATCTGCACACGCTCGAACGGTCTAAGCGTCAGAAGGGGCCTAAAAGGAGGTCTTAGTTGTAACTAAGGCTCAGGGAGGATGGCTGAATATCCCGGCTCGAACAGCGTCACGCTGCACGTCGGCATCTCGTTCTTATCATTGTGGCACACGATGAGCTGACGAATCTCATGGTCTGCCTTCAGCTCGATGATGCCGCCATTGTTGCTGAAGGGGAACCTCTTGGCGACCAGCTCATCGTAATCATGGGCATACATGGTATCGACACGCATCAGCCCATTGTCCACACTGGCAGAGAACAGCCCGATGTTGTTCTCCTCGACATTAATCCAGGTGTTGATCTCCCGGAGCAGGCACTTGCCCCTCCGCTTGATGCCCATCCCCGGCTCGTCCCGGTAGAACTCGCCGCCCATACCCTCGCAAAGTTTCATCAGGCCCTCGATCCCCGTCCCCATCTTGGTGAACGGCTTCTTGTAACCTGAGAACATCCCTTCCGAATTTTGCATCCTCATTCCTCCCTGAAGCTCTTTTCCGCTCGCTCTGCCAGCGGTCCACGGAACTCTCCATTATAAGGCGAGTAGAAGTCGCCCCGCTCACCATAGTAAAGGTAGGTCTCGTCCAGGTCATCCTCGGAGGCACCGTCATCACGCAAGCGTTCCTTGACGATGTCCTCCATCTTCATTGCGAAGCAGCGGTTGATGACATCGGGGATTGTCTCCTTCTCATCCCTGCCGAACTCGCTCTCGCAATCCACGACATCCAGTTCCTTCAATGCCTGCTTGAAGACCGAATAGTCGCAAAGCTCCTGCATATCCCCATAGCCGAATTGGATCAGTGAGCCGAAAGCCTCCAAGATGGCGCTGTTGACCCCTTCCGGGTCCTTGCAGCTTGCCAGCGGGGTCCTCGGCCATTGGCACAATGCCTCATGGTGTAGCCTGTCCCAATACTCCTGCTGCTTCTCGGGCGGGAGCTTCCTGGCCTCCTCGATGCGCTCCTTCATCTCTCCGAGGGTATCAAGAATCTTCTCGAACTCCGGGTCGATGGGCTTCCCTGGTTGCTCATCGTTCTCGTCATCCTCGATATTGACCTCTATCTTTTCCTTTGCTGGAAGCGGGTAGCGGTCATCTTCATCCATATCTATCATTTCCCAAACACTTTCTCTATCTGATGGATCAATCCGCTGGAAAGAAGCTCATGCTCGATTCCATAGGCAAGATTGCATCCCTTTGAGGTCTCAACGACAATCCTGGTGTCTGTAGTCCTTCTATGTCTGCAAGCCACCAATATCTTTGCCCCTGCAACGCCCATTGACATAGCCGCCTCAGAATGAGGGACTATCCAATCTTCCTCTTTAGCCAGCCCTAGAAGATTGCCGGGTACGATGCAGGTATAATCTGCGTGCGGTGCTGATTGACCAACATTCAATCCGGCGAGGGCGCAACGCTCCTCTCTCGATTGCTCTACCATGGATATGCCTCATAGAAACATTGCCGAACCGGGTAATAAGAACTTGCTTACCAAACGGGCGTGGAGGGCGGCGGCTCGAAACCATCCTTGAAGGGTTTGCCTTTCGGTTCCAGATACGAATGTAATTCGCAATTGGAGTCCTTGGTGCCGGAACTGTGGGCGTTCACTAAATCGGAATCACTATCGCAATAATAGAGCTGGAAATATTCAATTGGGAGGTCTGAAGGGATAACACTCTCCAGCTTCTCCTTCGCTTCTGCCATTGCCTTGCATACATCTGGAAGATTTCCAGTTCCATATCCCGTCCTCAGATTAACTCCAAGACGGGCGATCTCCCTGTCGGAGAGATAGATATTGATCTTCCCCCTGCTATGGTGCTCATACTCTTTTCCATCATATTCGGATTTGTGGACTAGGTCCAGCGGACGAACCTTTTCCTCCAGGGCGACCCATTCCTTTTCACCCTTATAGCAAATGGCCGAACCAATCTCCTCGCAGAGTGGCCGCTTGCACTCGGGAATGGTCTGGCAGATTCGGATAACGTCAGGGTGGGTAGTAAGCCACTCCTCGGTGTACTGTATCGGTTGAAGGCTGGGATGCTGTTCCTTCAGATTCTCCACCCGAGCATAATAGACCGCTGGAGGTCCATCCTTCTGCTCACGGCCCCGAGCGCCGAACTGCTTGCAGACGCTTGGGTCCTCGGAGAAACCGCCAACGGCCTGCACCCCAGTCTCCCAACCGCCATTCCCGATCTCCTGGATGAGTGCCCACAGCCTCTTGCCACGGCAAAGCTTGTCTAGCTCATAGCGTTTGCCATAATCGCTGCCTAGGAAATCCTCTGAATCCTGACGTAGATGGCCGTGGCTCACTTCATCAACTCCAGAAGTTTCTCCCTCGGCATGATGATGGTCTGCGTGTCATTGAAGCATCGCTCTATCTTCGCCATCGCCTGCACCCGGTCAATGGGATACTTGGGATACGCCCCATGAACCCGGATGAACTCGTCCGGGTCCTCGGCCTTGATGAAATCCACTGTCAAGGTGCCATCTATCTGATCGTCAACTCCGAAGGCATAGCACTCCTTTGGGGTAATATCATTGGAGAGCACGAACCGACCAACCCCTATCGGTGGATTATATCGTTTGTCCTTGATCCAGGCTAGGGCGACCTTGCACTCTATCCTGACCCGCTTGCCATCGCAGTAGGCATTGATGTCGGCATAGTGCTCGCCCTTCTCGCCCATGCCCCCTCGATGGCGCTCGGTGATGGTGCAGTTCTTCTTCTTCAGGAGTTCGACTACAAGGTCCTCGAAAGCCTCCCCTCTCCGGTTCCTTTCGGACTGTGCATCCGATACGGCGCTCACGAACATTTTATCAGGCTCAACGTGGATAAATCTTTCGAGGTATCCTATGGCCCCTAATCCGCTCCAAGTTCTTGTGGACGAGATTGGTGCGCTAGTCTGCGCCGTCAACAATCTCGTTCGCCAGATGCAGAATCAGAACACCACGACAGTAGTTACCGTCGCCCCACAGAAGGCGGTGGGTGGTAACTCGTTTGAGATGGACATTGGCACTACGGCAAAGCTGATCTCTCCGGCAAACACCAAGAGAGCGAACATCAGCATCCAGAACAACGGCTCGGCAACGATCTACCTTGGTTTCAACAATACCGTTACCGTGTCTGGAGGGTCGAAACCCGGTCGGTCAGTATTCTCCAAGGCAGCTTTCGACAATGATACCTATCAAGGTGATATTTGGGGTATCGTCGTCGGTCCAGCGGTCGTCACGGTAAGCGTGTGGGAGGAATACCTTCCATGAAATCCCGGAACGCAACCTACTTCTCCAAGTTCGGAGGTCTTTCGTCATCCTTCTTCTCGGCCTTCAACAACTATGTGCCCATCGCCATCAAGCACGACCCCATCCCGCAGCAGGGCGGTCTTTGGTTCAGCGCCAAAACCTATAACTATGGTGGCAAGGACATCTCCACGACCTCCGGGGCGATGACCGGGATGATCGCTCCGCAGAAGGTCCTAGAGCCTTCGGCAGACACAGCCGACCTGAAGGCTTATGTTTGGTGGGAAGCCGGGGCCGTCGATCCAGCTGGAGGAATAATCGGACCCAGCGTAGTACCATGCACGGTCGGCTGGGGGGTTCAGCTCTCCGAGGTAGCAGCATCAGCCACTCCGTATGGCTTCATGTCGATGATGAAGTTCGCCACTTGCGGCCTAGGCATCTTCGGCGGCACACCGATGACCATGGCCCCAAGGGACATAAACGGGGCGATAACCCCGGCATATCTGGCGTTCGCAAAGGCGAGTCTTGGATATACCGGAACCGATGCCGCCCTCGCTCGATTGGTGGATGCTATCACCCCGCAGATCGCAATGGGATATGATACCGTCCCTGTGACCGGAAAATACAATCTCTACCGGACCCAGCTTCGGATGGTCTATGATGACAATGGGACCGTCAGAACGACAGACAAGTTCAGCTTCAGGAACTTCCGGGCGATAATGAATGACTATGTGATGACCTCTGACCCTTTGGCTGCTACTGTCTCTCTTGGTTCGTCAATAGTAGCACAGCCAGTCGCACAGGCGATGATGGTACATCGGATGTCCGCTGGTTCCCCGGCATCTGGCCCGTTCAAGGATGGCACGACCGATTTCAATGGCGATGGGCTGGTCGATTCCGACACGCACAATGCTGTCGCCCTTTTCTTCGGCGTGGAAATCCAGGTCATCTAAAAGTAAAAGGTTTCGGTCGGGGGCTACCCCGACCTCGTTCTTTCTCACTTTGCAGGCGGTGGCGCTGCGGCGGTGGCCTCCGATGTGGAGACCGCTCCGACGATTGCCTTGACCGCTGCGATACCTCCAACGGCTGCACCGACCACCGGGGCGAATATCTGCCATTGGGTGATGCTTGCGTCCGTTCCGTCCGTCAGCATCCAAAGGGTCAGGAACGCAGCGATCAACGCACCAACGAAGACCTCCACGACGGCCAAGATGCTCGACTCGGAGATCGAGGTCACAGGAATATCATAGAATCGTATGAAGGTCGCTATGGCCGCTGCGATCAGGAGATAAAGCAAAACTGTCCAAGTTATGTCCATTCTTTTTCACCCCCTTTGTAGGTCATACCCGGAAGATTGCCGGGAAGGATTATAAAGCCTCCCGTCGATTGTCATTCATGCCAAAAAAGTCAATACTCGTCCACCCAAGTTGCGGATTCTGCAAGGCCACGGAGAAGATACTGGCAGAGAAGATCGCCTCCGGCGAGATAGGCGTCATAGACGCCGCTACCAAGGAAGGCTACACCATCGCTAAGAACCTCGGCATCAAGGGAGTGCCAGACTGTGTCGAGGAACAGGATGATGGAACATACAAGGTCTGCAATCTCGAAGACCTATTGCCTTCCTATATTCCCGCTCCGGTCCATGAGCCTGCGGTCGTTGCCCCGGTGGAGGTCAAGGTCGAGCCTAGTCCTGAACCGGCCCCGGTGTACGAAGAAGCTCCCCCGGCCTAGACGAGACTCCCACCAGGCCGACGCAATCCTTCAGTTTATCCAGGGGAAGGTTCGTTCCCGGTTCCACCTCCCCCAGGCACTTCACCAGCGGTTCCTTCAGCAGGACGGAGCCAACATCATTCCTGTCGGCAAGCGAACCAGGGATGACACAATCGTATCCTAGCCTCTCCAGGAAATGATTGACGGGCTGGCTGCACGTCGATGCCCATGGGGTCCCGGCATCCTTCTGGCATTTCCTGGTGGTCTCTATCGATTCCAACGCCAGCTTCCTGCATCGGTCATAGCCCTCGTAGCCGGAGCACTCGGGCACGACACCATCTAGGATACCGACCATGGGCTTCTCATCCTCCCACCCGCTCAACGTCCGAACCAGCGAGCGGGAGAAGTCGCTGAACCGAAAGCCCCAGGCCGTACCCCAACCATCCTCGCCCTCCTTGATGACCAGGGGATGCTTGCAGGCACAGGCAAGCTCATAGCCGTCCTGCTCGCCCTTGGCGAAGTTCTTGTCCTTCTCCATGGCCTGCCGTGAACCATAGAAGTAGATTCCTGTGCCCATGTACCCTGTGCCACGTCCGGGGTCCATCCGGTTCATCGCCTCGGTGATCCTTGGATGCCCGACCCGGTAGCCAGGAACGCAGCCCATTACTGTCCCTTCTGCTCCTTCCAGTCTAAAATACAATCAGCGAACGGGATGCCCCTGCCGCCGTTCTCAGGCTTCCTCATGCACTCGGACATGAACATCTGATACTTCGAGAGCTGTCTGCCCTTCTTGGAGACCGCAACCTGTTCGGTGCTGCACTTCTCCAGATAGGCCCTGGCCTCCTCCAAATCATCGATGGTGACATCCTCTGCCTCGCCTGCCTTGATCTCGGCAATCTCAGAGTCTATGAAGGCTATAAGCATCTCCTTCATGTCCTTGTCCATCGAACAGAACGCCATCATCCGTACTAGCCCGTTGGAAATATTTAATATTGCTTGAACGGCATTGTCAAATTATGCCGGAAGATGACGGTGAACCCTGTGACGAGTGCGAATTGGCAGCGCTCGGCGGGATGACGCTCAATGTCTGCAAGACATACAAGGCCAAGGATGAGAAAGGTAACGAGATGGACTGTAAGACGCTCTTTAACAAGTTCGTGGAGGGCGAGATGACGCTGGGCGAACTCGTAGAGACTGTCGAGAAGGGCACCAAGGACCCGCAGGCATTAGAGGAACTGGATGAGATCAAGAAATTGGCACAGGGATAGAATTGGCTAATCTCCAATGGGACATCCTGACCGCCCTCGCAAGCTCCAAGAAGCCGATGAGAGCTGGTAGCATCGCCAGGGCGGTGCGGAAGTCCCAATCGCACGTCGAGTACCACCTGGAGCAGATGGTTGCCGAGGGGCGAATCCTGGTGAGCATGGAGAACGATGCCAAGCTGTACTCCGCTCAAAAGCTGTTGACCTCGAACAAGGCCAGGAACGACCTCCTTGAAGTCTTCCTTGCCTCAATGCCCGACGTGATGCCCTTCCTGGATCTGACCCAAGCAGCCGACCCGACCAAGGCGTACATCTCCTCGATCCATGACCTTCTCTGCATCACGGCGCAACGCTTGAAAAAGCAGATGGACGGCTACAAACAATTTTGATATAAATCCCTTTGAGCAGATTATTTATATCCTCTAATGTCTCCTAGTTTTCGAGGTATATCCATGGGCAAAGGCAAGATCAACATATTCGGCACTCGGTTCGCATACCCGAAGGGACTAAGAAAGTCCCCAGGAACCAACTGGTTCGCATCGTGCGTTGGCGCACAGATGTCCGGCTCCCATCACAGCGGAAGGGCAGCCACCCACCAGGCGTTCAGGTCTGCGGCTCAGAGTTGCCGTGGAAAGAAGAACGCATAAGCACGGCCCCTTTTCAGACCGGGCCGTCAAACTCCTTCTTATCCTCATTTTTTGATAAATCGATAAGGGGTTTTGGCATCGGTTCTGCGATGGTGAAGACGACCTCCATCCTATCTAGGAATCCCGAAAGGTCAATCTTTCCCTCCTCGAACTCTGCCAGCGGAAGACGGCATTGCCCTTCCTTCCCGATGATGCTCTCGCAGGAATCCGTCAACGACCTGGCAGCAGCGAGTTCAAGGTCCCTTCTCGTTGCCATTGAAAGCCTCGCAAGCCTCGCTGAACATCTCTGTCATCTTCCTCATCGTCGCCCTGGTCAGGACGTTGGCGATGACGGCCATCTCCTTGTCATCGAACCTAGAGAGGACGCTGGCGACCTTCTCCATGGTCCCAATGAAATCCGTCAGGTCGGTCAGCTTATCCTCCTTCTGCTCCGGCGTGAGGTCCGGGTGCAGCTCCATGATCCTGTCCACTAGCTCCTTCGTGTCTCCCTCTACCAATTTCATGTCTAAGTTCATTTCTCAATCACCTTCTTGACTGTCTCGATGACCTTTTGCCTGTCCACCTTGTACCAAGATGGAAGACAGATGATCCTCCGGGCGATGTCCTCAGTGACCGGGAGCTTGATGTTCCCTTTGTACTTCAGGTGCATCGGCTCATAGTAAGCCTTGAACTCCACGTCCGGGTTCGCCATGATCGCCTGCTGCTGTTCGTGCGAATCGACCAGCATCCCTATGACCTGATGGTTGGTGTTCTTGCACTCCTGGAACTGGAATCCTGGGAAGGCCAGCTTGTACGCATTGTAACAATCCTTCTTCCACCCCAGCAGCTCGTCCAAATAGCGGAGATTGTGCAGCGCCATGATAGCGTCCATCTCTGGCATCCTGGACATCAAATCTCTTGCCTTCTCGTTCGCTGGGACGTGACGCTTGATATTGGTCAGGATCATCCCGCCCTCCTCGGCGGTGATTATCTTGCTCCTGGAGAACGAGATTGCGGACATCATGCCAAGCTGACGGAACTTGACCCCTAGCGAGTGTGCCCGGTCATAGAAGATAGACACATCTGACGTGGGGTTGTCGTCATTGCCGAACGTGTCCACCGCCAGCGCTATCGTCGGCTGGCTATTCTGCGGATAGTGCTTGACGCTCCAGGAATCATAGTCCACGTCGAGCGCCATCAGCTCATAGCCCTGAATGTTCGAGGCAATGACCGTAGAGTCCCAGGTGAAAGATTGGGTCATACATCGCCTTATCTTGCGACCAGCCGATGCCCCGAGCATGACGGTCATGGCCTGGGTGCAGGACGAGCAGGAGATACCATAATCGGCCCCGCTTATCTTGGCGACCTGTTCCTCCAGCTTTCGACAGTTCTCGCCGTTGGACGACCTGGCATCGTGCTCCTCGACCATTGCCAGATGTAGTTCTATGCGCTTCGCTATCTGTTCCCTTCCCAATGGTCCACCAAAGAACGGTTTGGCGAACGGTATCTTCTTGACTTCTTCCATCAAATCTCCTCCTCCTCTCTTGTCGAATCCTTCATCATTATCCTTGGTACTTCGCACTTCTTTCCCTTGAACCGGATAACTGTGTAGTCCGGCAGGTCCTTGGTGATGTACGACCCGGCCCCGACCACCGAGTTCCTGCCTATGACCACGCCTGGGCAGATGGTCGAGAACGGGCCGATGTACGCACCTGGGCCGATGATGATGTCGCCCTCCCTGACCTCTGCCGTGCCCTCCGGTGCCGTCCGGTCCATCCTGCCCCAGGATGTCCGCATGGTGGTGAGCAGTACACAATGATGCGAGACCACGGCATTGTTCAACAGGCAGACGGGCTTGTTGCCCTCTAGCACGTTGAAATGGCCGATCTCGCTGTAATCCTCCATGGTAAGCTTGGGCACGTTGATGACATTGTTCTGACCCTGTGTGATATGCCTTCCTCTGATTTCGACCGGGTCTAGCTTCCTGCCAAGGTTCATTGTTTTTCCTTCAGATACTCGATGATCTTGTCTGCTATGATTTTGGATGCCCCTGGTACGCATTTAGACTTTGGCATCTTCTCCCGGAACCTATTCCTCATCCCGACCTGCACGGTCGGTTTGTCGAAATACGGCGCTTCGTAGAACATACAGGATGAGTTCCCGATGATGCGTTCGCAGTTTGCCAGATACCATAAGAACTCTGGCCTAGGCAATGAGTCTAGCCAATGAACTCTCTTGCCGAACGTATTTATGTTTAAGCAATCTCTAAACGGCTTGGCGTATGTCTCGACCAATGCGCTGTTCTTATCGCCATTGGGAGCAAACCAGGCCATCACCGAGGCAGCGGCTCCTATAATCTCGTTGAGTTCCTTCATTATCACGCAACTGGAAGCTAGTGAAGGTGGATTGTAGAGGACTAGGTCGAAAGGCTCCTTGATAGGATGCTCTGGCTCCCTGACCTCCATATTGTCATGGTGTGTTGCCCCGACGCACCAAATCCTAGGGTCCTCACCGAACAACAGCCTGTGCTTTATTGCCTTCCATACACGGTCAAAAGCCTCATCCGTGGAGCAGAACAGCAGCGAGGCATATTCTGATATAGCAAAGCGGTCTGCGTCGTCATAGGCTCCTCCTGCGATGTCCCCAGCGAATATCTGTGCCACCGGGATGTTCTGATGATAGGCACGGTAGGCAACCTGTACCATCTCTGGCCTGTCGAACCCGGCGAGGACCAAGTCCATGTCGGGATCGACCCTCCACTCCCTCCCCTTCAGGTCGGCCATGAAGACATAGACCTCCTTCCTGCTGTTCAGCTCCTTGATGAGCGGACGGAGCGGCCCATACTCCGAGCGGGTGAAATAGGGTGCCCAAATGTTGAACGTCATACTTTCATCACCCTGGCACTCATCAATAGCTCTTGCCTCGGGATGACCTTTGTGTCGGCTGGGACATCCTTGTCGATATAGCAACCGGAACCGACCACGGAACGGTCGCCAATCGTGACCCCTGGCATGATGACGCAATGCGCCCCGACATAGGCGTCCTCGCCTAGGACTATGTCTCCAGTGAGCACCGCCCTCTCACTCTCCGGCGTCCTGTCGTTCATCTTGCCCTCCGGCTTATCGCTGGACGTGAGGATGGTACAATGTGAGCCAATGACGGCTCGCTTGCCAAGATGCAAATTTCCCCGCCCGGAGACCTCCACGAAGCGGTCGATCTGCGAACCCTCGTCCATGTGCAGCTCGGCGCAGGCGATGAAACAATAATTGCCAATGAAGGCAGTATCATGGCAGAAGGTCTTCGTGCGAACCGCCAAGATGTTCGGCTCGAACATCCAAACTCCGGTATCCTCTACCCTGTTCTTGTTCTTGAAAGGGAACGGCTTCAATAGCACCGCCTGGGCTATCCTGAACTCATGGTCGTAGTTGATGTCGATGCTCTCCTTGGAGTCTAGCTTCACAATCTGAATCCCCTCCGGCCACAGGCTCTCCCATTGCTGGAAGTCCTTGGTCTTGCAGAAGTAGAAGGCACCGTTCGGCTTGTACTCGGAATTGACGCTGATAAGTGCCGGATACACGCCTGACTTGAATATCCTCAATGCCTTAACCAAGGTCTCGATGGATAGGAGAGGGCTGGTCGGCTGGAGCAGGACGAACCATTCTGGCATATCGACCCGGTCCATGAACTCCAGCAGCACCGCCTCTGTAGAGATGCCGTCACCGCACAGCTTGTTCGGCCTGCGGTCCACCAAGATGTTCGGCCTGCCCTTGTACTTGGCGATAAGGTCCTCAATGTCGGTCGAGAGGACTACCCGATCCACCTTACCCTTGTCCCGGAGGGCGAGGGCCTTGGTCATCGCAATGTCCACAAGGTTCATACCTCCGGCGAAGGAGCGGATGTTCTTGCCCACACAGCGCTTGCTACCTGCCCTCGCCAGGATGAACACCCAACCCTGCTTCATACCGCTTCCTCCAGGACCTCTACTCCCCGGCAGATGGTCTCCAGCTCCTCGAACGAGAAGGAGACCGGGTAGTCCAGGCACTCCCTATGGGCAATTATGTCAGGCATTAGATGGACCTCCAGGTAGAAGCGGTTCTTCCTCCCGGCGATCTTCATGCTCCTGATGCCGAAGGCAGCGGCGGTAAGCGGGACCGAGACATCCGGCAGATGGTTCGAGAAGCCGTGCCAGTTCTGATCGATGAAGTTCAGCATCATATCCTCGGGCTTCGGAGGATATTTGGGTACGCAGAAGACCCGATAGCCGAGCGGTGGCCTGCTGTTGAACCAATGCTTCCGCAGGGTCTCGGACAGGCTCTCATGGGACGCTTTGACCTCCCCGTTCTCCACCGGGAACGAGATATAGACCGGGACCTTGGCTTTCTTGACCTCCTCGACCAGTGGGGCATTGAGATAGTCCTTGGCCCGGACCTTGAATCCGTCGATGGAGCGCCTTGTGTCGGCTTTCATCATGTCGGTCAATTCTCTCGCCAGGTACTCGCTGAACGGCGTGACCACTAGGTCCATATCGAGCGAGTGAGCGATGCCTGCAAGCTCTGAGACCTTGAACGGGTCTAGGATCATCCCCGTCAGCTTATACTTCAGGTCATTGGCATAATTCCCACGCTCCAGCGATTCGCTGTCGAAATACTGGAGCTTCACCGCATCGGCCCCTGCCATGGCAGCATCGCTAATCATCTCCTTCAGCAGTTCATAGTTGCCCAGCCAGTTCACTCCCAGCTCGGCGCATACATAGATTCCGTCCTTGCTCATGTTTTTCACTCCGGCTTCGTCGTTTCGCACTCCCGGCATTGCGGGATGTCCTTCTGCAAGTTCCTGGAATGGAGGTCACGGAGCGTTTCCATCAACGGCGAGGCCCAAGCCTGCCGGACGCTCATGCCATCCATGGCCGATCCTATCGGGTTGAAATTATGACCTTGGCAGCAGGGATAGTATTTGCCGTCCCAGGCCACGACCAATCGTTGCCATGGCTGAACGCATTGGAGAGGTTCCCAATCCACTAGCCCGACATTCTTCTCCTTGTAGGTGTTGATCGCAGCGGAGTCCACCCCCATCTTCTTGAAGAACTCGATGTACTTCTTGTTCTCGTCCTCATAACCAGGGAGGTTGACCTTCTGCACCCGGATATACGGCCTGGTCCAGCCCATCTCCTTCTTGATGGCTACCGCCCTCTTGATGTTCGCCATCACGTTCTCGTACTTGGCCCCGACCCTTTGCTCCTCGTAATGCTTCCTCTTGAACGAGTCCACCGATATGATGAGCCTGTCCAGCCCCGCATCGGCCAGGGCTACGAACTCGTCCCGGTCCAGGAGAGTACCGTTCGTATTGATGTGTGTCTCCATGAAGCCATTGGACTTCGCCATCTGGACGAGCATCGGCAGACCCTTATACATGGTCGGTTCGCCACGCCAGTTGAACTTGATGCTCGGGACGCTTCCTTGGCACTCCTTGATGATACGCATTGCCAAGGGCATCGCCATGTCGCCCACGCCGCCCTTCTCCATAAACTCCCGGACGCAAAACGGACAGCGGAGATTGCAGCGGTTCGTGACCTCCAGGTCGATATGCAGGGGGAACTTCCTCACTATGTTCTCCCTGGCATTGCTGCTCCACTCCGAGCGGTAATTGCGATAGTCGTTGCCCCATTCCTCTTTCGTGAACTTTACCTCATTGAACCCTGGATTGCATTTCATTCCCATCAGACCACATCCTCGATGTACCTCATAACCGAATCAAAGCTCTGGACCGGGACGCTGGCCGTGCTCATGCACTCCCCGTTCCTCTTGTCACTAACGCCCTTCCAACGTATGACCATGCTGTCGTTCTGATAACCATCCAGCCTTTCCATCTCATCATAGCCGACCAACATCTCATCGGTCTTCTCACCCTTCATGGCACCCACGATCTCATAGCCAGTTCCCCACTTCGTTGCTACGGCACTTACAAGGTCTTTCATATTGATGACCCGCATCCAGGGAATGTAGATGTCTCCGTCGTTCCATTTCTTATCGATTCCCTTTATGATGAAGTCCGCTACCTCCCTGGGCTTGATGAAGAAGCGGTTCATCTTGGGGTCGGTGAGCGCTAAAGGATGGGCTGCTGTATGTTGCTCCTTCCAGCGGTCGATTACGCTGCCCCTCGATCCCAGGAAATTCCCCATTCGGACGCTGAAGATGTTGCGTCCTGTCTCCTGAGCGTACCAACGGGTCGCCTGCTCGGTCAGCTTCTTGGTCTGGCCGTACACGTTCGACGGATAGCAAGCCTTGTCGCTGGACACGTTCACGAAATTCATTACCTGGCTTCGCCTCATGCACTTCAATAGGTTCACCGTGCCATTCACGTTCACATCGATGCACTCGGCCACATTGTCATTGGTGAAGGTGACGTGCTTCAGGGCAGCGGTATGGATGATGGTATCGACCTCGCTCACATACTTCCCAGGCATCAACTTCCCAGGCATCAAGATGTCCATGACCGTTTCCTTATTACGGATGTCGCCCAGCTTGTAGCTGATGAAAGAAGCCCCGTAAGGCTCCAAAATTCCATCGTCAACCGCCTTCTTTACAGCCTCCTGCGTCCTCCATAAAGCATCCTCGCTATGATCGAGCATGACCAAGGTGCAATTGACAGGGCCGTCCGCAGGACCCAAGGCCGGACTACACCAATCGTTCCGATGCAACAGCTTGATGGCAAGCTCAGTTCCTAACGTCCCCGACCCGGTTATCAGACACTTCATATTTTCCCAACCTCAATTGCTCATTGAACTTTCTCAGGGACATTATGTCCACATACTTCGAGGCGTTGATGCCCCCCTCGGTGCAGTTGATGGTCCTGGTATCATACCAGTCCTGCATCCTCCGCACACGCTCCTGGAACGCCTGCGCCATGTCAAACCAGCCCAGGTCCAGCCAGCGTGTCTCCCCATTGATGTCGCCCATCTCCAGGACATTATACTCCTTGGAATAGAGCGGCCCTTCCTTGGTGACGGGTGGTTCAATCCCTAACTCTTTCAATCTGGCTTGGTCCACCTTCAAATTATCGTAGTATCCGACAATGAACCGCCTGGTCACTTCTTCCCTCGTCAGAAAGGAGAAGTCCAGGCCGATGTAGGCGACGGGATCGAGCCTGAAGCCTTCCGCTGCCACGACGTAGCCGAACGTTCCTGCGTTCGACCCTATCGCCATCGGCTGAAGCGCTCCATGGGTCTCATGTGCGACACGCTCATGTAATCCGGTCGGCGTTATGGCATTGACCCATTGGATGTGTCCCTTCCAGCCCTTGATGGCCTCCGGGTCCACCCCGCATGGAACGATGAGCGTTACCCCCGGTCTTGATACCGCTTCCAGCCACTTTCGCACGTCCGTAGGCTCGGCATTGAGCGCCACCACAAATTCAGGAATAATGCCCATGTCCACCAGCTTCGAGCTTATCTTCTCGCAGCAGATGATCCTATAAAGTGAAGGGTCGATGTCCTTTAGGTTCTTCTTCAGGCTAGGACCCGCCCCCACAACGAGTCCGGCCTTGGGTTTTCCCTCCTTCGTCCGCTTCTCCAGGACATCGATGTCCTCTGCCATCACGACCCATTTTTTATTGGCGAGATAGTTGCGCTCCCAAACAGCCGCCAACTGTTGTGCCACCGCCTCTGACCGCTCCTCACGGAATATCATGGTAGCGCCTCCAGATATTGAAGCTCAATGTCTCCAGCGATCCAGGAGAGGAGATGATGCCCCCTTCCGAGCAATTGATGACCTTGGCGGTCGGCACCGACTCGCACAGCTCCACGATATTCTTCCTGGACATGAGCCAATCATAGAGGGTATAGACGATGTTCCCGGTATAGTCCATGATCTTGACCGAGTGCGAGCAGCCGGATGCTTTCCAGGCATCCTCCTCCCTCTCGAAGCAGTAGTTCATCCCCAGCAAGGCCACGTTCTTCGCTCCCCTGCTCAATGCTGTCACCAAACAGAACAGCCCCACGTTCTCGCCCCGCATACTGACCGGAAGCCCGGTCTCCTTGGTGACTAGGGT
>Ga0182027_10006367_pt1 | contig 17702 bp, 16 predicted proteins | sample 712E1DmetaG_FD_121300 | JGI IMG/M metagenome (GOLD analysis project Ga0182027, IMG submission 121300) | Permafrost microbial communities from Stordalen Mire, Sweden - 712E1D metaG (Illumina Assembly) | ecosystem: Environmental > Terrestrial > Soil > Wetlands > Permafrost | place: Sweden... | reverse complement strand
TTAGTCCCTGATAAAAGAATTTTTGATTTGGATAAACATAGTACTTTTGCCAGTCAATTTCATTTTGAATGAAACAGAAGGAGAGGCTAAGCACCACCGAAAGGGTCAGGAAGATTTTCGTCGGCAATGCCAGAGATCTCAAAGATGAAAATATTTTTGGGAAAGTCACCCTGGTAGCCATATTGGCCTGGGTTGGCCTGGGTTCCGACGGGCTGTCATCATCCTGTTACGGCCCTGAAGAAGCCTACCGTGCCCTGGGGAATTACCACGGAATGACCATTTTTATCGCTCTTGCCGTTGTGCTTACAATTTCGATTATAAGCAGCAGCTACTCCCAGATCATCAAGCTCTTTCCTTCGGGCGGGGGCGGTTATAAAGTCGCAACAAAACTTCTGAATCCAAATCTTGGAATGGTTTCAGGTTGTTCACTGATTGTTGACTATGTTCTTACAATTTCCATTAGTGTTGCAAGTGGTGTTGATGCAATTTTCAGTAATTTTCCTGCATCTTTCCAAGTTTATAAACTTACTGCAGCTTTAACAATAATCCTGATCCTGCTCCTTATAAACCTGCGTGGGATTAAAGAATCTGTTTTTTCATTGTTACCGATCTTTATTGTATTTCTTCTGACTCATGTCTTTACAATAATTTATCCGATTTTCTTCCATACCAGGGAATTCGTCAACATGGTTCCTGAAGCCACGAGAGAGTTCCGGCAGGCAAGCGGTAATATGGGAACTTTTGCGGTTCTGCTGATTCTCGCCAGGGCATACAGCATGGGTGCAGGAACCTATACCGGGATTGAGGCAGTATCGAACTCCATGGTGATCCTGAAGGAACCAAGGGTTAAAACCGGAATCCGCACCATGCGCCTGATGGCTTTCTCACTGGGTATCACCGTTCTTGGGCTTCTTGTTGCTTATTCCTTGTTTCACCTCAAGCATGTACCCGGCAAGACCATGAATGCCAACCTCCTTGAGGCAATTACAGCAGGCTGGAGCATATGGATTGGCCAGCCATTTGTGATTATTACCCTGCTTTCGGAAGCAGCCCTGCTGTTTGTAGGGGCCCAGACAGGATTCCTCGACGGCCCAAGGGTGATTTCCAATATGGCCCAGGATAACTGGTTTCCGAGAAGGTTCTCGGTTCTTTCCGACCGCCTCGTGACCCAGAACGGGCTAATCCTTATGGCTGTGGCTGCTGCATTTATCCTTCTGGTTACCGGTGGCAATGTTACAACTCTTGTGGTCCTGTATAGTATCAACGTGTTTATTACATTTTCCCTTTCCCAGACCGGTATGGTACGTCACTGGTGGCAAGTGAAGAAAAAAGAAGATTACTGGATACCCAAACTGCTTATCAACGGCCTGGGATTAATCCTTACCGTCAGTATCCTGTGTACGGTTCTCTTCATAAAATTCGGTGAGGGAGGATGGCTTACCATATTAATAACTTCCAGCCTTATATTCTTTGTTGTAAGGGTGAGAAATCATTACGATCGCGCTGCAAAACTGCTGAGCAGGCTTGATCATAAAATGTTCCGGCAGATTGAAGGAGCAATGCAAAGCTGGGAAAAAGCCAACAGGGCAACTCCGGAATTTGATCCGGTTTCACATACAGCCTGTATCTGTGTTAATGACTTTAACGGGGTCGGGATAAATACTTTCCTGAAGATACGGGAGGATTTTGAGAACTATAAGAACTTTATATTCATATCTGTTGGAATGGTTGATACTGGGACTTTCAAGGGGGAAGAGGAACTTCAGAATCTGGAAGAAAGCGTAAAATACAATCTTGGCAAGTTTGAAGACCTTGCCCGGGCTTATGGTTGTTTTGCCGACAGCTATTATGCGATTGGCACCGACGTAGCCGACGAGGTAAAGGAACTTTCCAAGAAAGTGGTCCATAAATATCACCGTGTTATTTTCTTTGTGGGTAATGCCATCTTTTCACGTCCGTCATCCCTCACAAGGATGCTTCATAACCAGACTCAGCTTACCTTGCAGAACCGTCTTGCCCACAAAGGATTTATGATGGTACTGATACCTGTGAAACTGACATCCGATTAAATCTGTCTGCAATGGAATTCAAAGATTACTACAGTCTGCTTGGCGTTTCGAAAACGGCCAGCGCGGATGAGATCAAAAAAGCCTACCGTAAACTGGCGGTGAAATACCATCCTGATAAAAATCCCGGCAATAAACAGGCCGAGGAGAAATTTAAAGCGATGGGCGAAGCCTATGAGGTACTGAAAGACCCGGAGAAAAGGAAAAAGTTTGACACACTCGGATCAAACTGGAAACAATACGAACAGACTTCCGGTGGAGGGGCCGATTTCAGCCAATGGGCAAGACAGGGAGGAGGGAAAGACTATTCCCGTACTTACAGCGCTGAAGACTTTGGAGGATCGGATTTTTCAGATTTCTTCAATTCGTTTTTCGCTGACCGTTTTGGCCAGGATCCCGGGGGGGCTTATGCCAACCAGGGAAGGGGACGTTCAGGTGGAAGGCCGGTCAAAGGTCAGGATTATGAAGCCACCCTTGAAGTGACACTTGAGGAATCCTTCCAGGGGTCCAGGCGGATGATCACCATGAACGGGGAGAAAATAAGCGTAACCATTCCTCCGGGTGTTTACAACGGCCAGGTCCTGCGAGTAAAAGGGAAAGGATCCTCAGGGCGCAAGGGTGGCGAACCAGGTGACCTTTACCTGCATGTCAGCATGTTGCCTGATCCCACTTTCGAGATCAAAGATAATGACCTTTATGGTGAACAGCATGTTTCCTTATACCAGGCAGTGCTTGGGGGAGAGGTTTCTGTGCAGGCTCCAAAAGGCAGCTTTACCATGAAAATCCCCAGGGAAACCCAGAACGGGAAGGTTCTGCGCATGAAAGGCCTTGGCATGCCGGTTTACAGAAAGAAAAATGAGTATGGCGACCTTTATCTGAAGATCATCGTTGACATACCGCAAAACCTCAGTGCGAGGGAGATCGAACTATTCAACCAGCTTGCTGTTTTAAGGCACTGAAATCCCATATAATTTTTTCTTATTACCATCGTTTTTGAATTGATAAGATTTAAAACGAACAGCCAAATCACAACTCGCCATGAAAGTAAAAAACCTCATCCTGCGAATCGTATTAATCAGTATTGTTTTATTCGGAGTAACTATTTCAACACTGGCCCAGAATGGCCCAATGAATCCCTTGAAGGAAGATGCATGGATTCTTAATGCAGGGTTTGGAGCAGGCACTCCTTTTTTTGGTAACGGAAGCGGGTTCGGGCCGGCTGCAAAATTCTCCTTTGAAAAGGGTATGTGGCAAGTTGGTCCCGGTGTCATTACACTTGGAGCTGAAATAACCTTTTCGTACTTCTGGACTTCATACGGAAATGGCTGGCATGAGAACTGGCTCAATTTCATTACAGCCGCGAGGAGTTCCTATCACTACGGCTGGAATGTCAAAGGCCTTGATACCTATGCCGGCATTCCCCTCGGTTTCGGATTATGCATGAACAGCCATGACGCAAATATTGGGTATCATGCTCCAACACCATTTTACCCGTATTTCGGTGTTTTCTTTGGAGCCTCCTGGTTCTTTAGCCCGGAACTAGGAGTTTACGGAGAGTTTGGATATAATTCGACCTACGGAAATATAGGATTGGTATTTAAGCTTGATTAATTCCCTGCCTTTGAAGGGAAAATAAATAGATGGTTATCCTGCCTGTAAACCATCCCAGGAGGCAGCCCGCGGCAGCCCCGCTCAGGACATCGAGGGGATAATGAACACCGAGATAGATCCTGGTATATGTCGTAACACCTGCCCAGCCGATCATCAAAAGATACAGGTACCTGTATCGCTTCTGAAACAGAACAATCAGAAATACAGCGAGCGCAAAGTGGTTTGAAGCATGCGCAGAATAATAACCGAACTCGCCTCCCCGGTATTCTTTCACTGTATGAACGCGTGCTGCGATCTCAGGTTTATGCGATGGCCTTAACCGTTTCACGTCATTTTTTACCAAGTTGGATAGCTGATCAGAAACTATGATCATGATAGCTACTCCTACAATGACAGTAATGGTTTTCCAACGGAAAGTTTTAATAACGAGAAAAAGTACGAAAACAAAAAGGGGTAACCACACCAGGTCGTTGCTGGTCCAGTACATCAGGGTATCCAGCCAGGATGTATGCAACCCGTTGAGGGTTAAGAAAAGGGCCCGGTCAGTTGAGAGAATTTTTTCTAACATACATTACATGAATACCCGAATAATCGAATACTCGAATAACGAATGTTGAATTATGAATGAAGTTTGTATTATCACTAATGGTCCATCACTCATTACTCATCACTCATCGCTATTCGCTAGTCGCTAGTCGCTCATCACTCATGGGTTGAGCGCATCCCAAAGCATTCCTTTCAGTTTCTGCAAACCGGTTTTCTTATGGGATGATATAAACACATAAGGTATATCCGGCAGATCCTTTTTCAGCTCACCAATGATCTCCTCATCAGCAAGATCGGATTTTGTGATCGCAAGGAGCCTCGATTTATCAAGTAATTCGGGATTGTACATTTCAAGTTCCCTCAGCAGTACCTGGTATTCATGGCATATATCATTGCTGTCGGCAGGTACCATGAACAGCAGGACCGAATTACGTTCAATATGCCTCAGGAACCTTAATCCCAGACCTTTACCTTCATGTGCTCCTTCGATAATCCCGGGTATATCAGCCATAACGAATGACCTGTTATCATGGTATTTTACAATGCCGAGGTTAGGTACCAGTGTTGTAAAAGGGTAATCCGCGATCTCAGGCTTTGCGGCTGATATTACCGATAATAATGTGGATTTCCCTGCATTTGGGAAGCCAACGAGCCCCACATCAGCAAGCAGTTTTAATTCAAGAATTTTCCATCCTTCAATTCCCGGTTCGCCCGGCTGAGCATACCTGGGCGCCTGGTGCGTGGCCGATTTGAAATGATCGTTTCCAAGGCCTCCCCTTCCTCCCGGCACCAGGATATGGGTCTGGCCATCCTCAGTGATCTCGCATTCGAAATCCATGGTTTCTGCATCTCTTGCTACAGTTCCAAGCGGGACATCAATGAATACGTCCTTGCCATATGCACCGGTTTGCAAGCTCCTGGCGCCGTTAACACCATGGCCGGCACGGATATGCTTGGTGAATTTCAGATGCAGAAGCGTCCACAGCTGACTATTCCCTTTCAGGATAACATGGCCTCCCCTGCCCCCGTCCCCGCCATCGGGGCCACCCCTCGCAGTGAGCCGGGTCCGAAGGAAATGCTTCGAACCCGCACCTCCATTTCCGGAAGCGCAGAAGATCTTTACATAATCTACAAAATTCGATTCGGACATGAAATCCTGTTATTATTTGAAATTTATTTTTTAATTGCCTTGCACAGGCTTTCAAAGATATCGTCAATCCCTCCTACCCCATAAACTTCCGTGTAGATGCCTTTATCCTGGTAATATTGCTGGAGGGGTTTGGTATGTTTATGGTACTGCACAAGCCGGTTCTTGATAACCTCTTCAGTATCATCAACACGCCCCTGTTCCATGGCCCGCTTCAAGAGGCGTTTTACCAGTTCTTCCTCATCCACTTCAAGTGAGATTACCTGTTTGACAGAATGGTTCAACCGGCAAAGCAACCTGTCGAGTTCATGTGCCTGGTTCAGTGTGCGCGGAAATCCGTCAAACACAAACCCATCAGCAGTTTCATTTTTGAGAAATACCGATTTTATAATTTCAATCAGCAGTTCATCTGAGACCAGGTGACCCGCTTCCATAACTGCTTTTACCTGTATGCCAAGCGGGCTTGCCTGGCTCACTTCAGCACGGAGGATGTCACCTGTTGAAACATGTTTCCAGTTGTATTTCCGGGCAATTTTTACTGCCTGAGTGCCTTTGCCCGCTCCCGGAGGGCCGAATAGAATCAGATTAAACATTTTTACTTTGAGTTTTTAAGATTATCCATTAGGCGTATCCAGCTGGTAAATATCAGGAAAATTTCTGCCCGCCCCATCGTAATCCAGTCCATATCCCACAATAAAAAGATTTGGTATCTCCAGTCCGCAGTAATCAATAGTGAAATTTTCCCTGAAAGCCTGCTTTTTAAAACAAAAACAGGCAATTCTGATGCTGGCAGGCTCGCACTGTTTCAGGTCATCCAGGAGCTTTGCCATGGTATGACCCGTATCCACGATATCTTCAACAATGATCACATCACGGCCGCGTAAGGTTTCATTAAGGCCTATCAGCCTGCTTATTTTTCCGTTGCTTTCCATCCCATGATACGAAGAATATTTTACAAATGATATTTCACAGGGGATGTTCAGTTTCCTGACGAGGTCGGAGGCAAAAATAAATGCCCCATTCAGGATGCCCAGCAAAATCGGGTCTTTCCCGGTATAATCACGTGTAACGCGGCCGGCAATAGCGCTTACGATCTCATCAATCTTTTCCCTGTTCAGGTACAGGCGGAAGAATTTATCCCTGACCCTGATGCGGTTTGACTGTTCATTTGGCTTTACCATCAAACAAATTTAGCAATGATTTTTTCAATGCTCATTATTTTTACGGATATCTGATTTTCTGGCTAATTTTGCAAGAAACCAAAAATCATGCAAGCATTGGTAAGTATTATTATGGGCAGCACTTCCGACCTTCCTGTAATGGAAGCTGCAGCGAAGTTCCTGAATGATATGCAGGTCCCTTTTGAAATCAATGCCCTTTCAGCCCACCGTACTCCCGAAAAGGTTGAAGAATTCGCAAAAAATGCCCATGGCCGCGGCATCCGGGTGATCATCGCAGCCGCCGGCATGGCAGCCCATCTGCCGGGTGTTATCGCTGCCATAACATCCATACCTGTGATTGGTGTGCCTGTAAAAGCTTCCCTTGAAGGCCTCGATGCCCTGCTTGCCATTGTTCAGATGCCCCCGGGGATCCCCGTAGCAACGGTGGGCATCAACGCTGCAGAGAATTCCGCAATTCTTGCCACGGAAATACTTGCGGCCTCTGACCCAGCTCTCTACGAGAAATTATTAAAGTTCAAGGAAGAGCTGAAGAAAAAAATCGTCAGGGCCAATGAAGAATTGTCCCACGTGAAATATGACTTTAAGGTAGGTTAAACTTTCCTGGCAATCATCAGGCCGTCACGGAAGGGAAGAAGCAGATTCTCCACCCTTTCATCGTTCTGAACAAATTCATTGTATTCAATGATTCCCAGGGTTTCCTTATCTGCAGTTTCCGGGGATAGTACTTTCCCGTCCCAAAGAGCATTGTCGGCAATAATCCAGCCACCCTGCCTCACCATGGGAAAAACCATGTTGTAATACCTGAGGTAATTTGGTTTGTCGGCATCTATGAAGACCAGGTCCCAGGTTTCTTTCAGGCCTGGAATGATCTTCAGGGCATCGCCGAAATGCAAAGTGACTTTGTTTTCAATCCCGGCTTCCTTCAGATATTTCCGGATAATTGTTTCCAGTTCCGGGTTGACTTCGATGGTATGAACCATACATTCGGAACCAAGTGCAAGGTTGATCGCGGAATAGCCGGTAAAAGTGCCTATTTCGAGGACTCTTGCCGGGTTTATCATTTTACAGATGAAACGCAGAAGTGTTCCCTGCATGTGCCCTGAGATCATTCGCGGATAGACCTGTGTAAGATGAGTCTCCCGGTTGAGGGCAGCCAGGAAAGAAATTTCGGGGCTTGAATGCAGCTCGCAATACTGTTCTATATCTTCGGAAACCATCTACGGCCGTGTTACTTCCTGCTTTCAATAAGGATGTCGAGAAGCGTCAGGGCAGCCTCGGAGATTACAGTTCCGGGCCCGAAAATGGCAACCGCACCGGCCTTGTAAAGAAACTCATAATCCTGGGGTGGGATTACACCTCCGACGATTACCAGGATGTCGTCCCTTCCGAGTACTGAAAGTTCCTGGATTACCTGGGGGACAAGGGTTTTGTGGCCGGCTGCAAGGCTTGACACCCCCAGTATATGAACATCGTTTTCCACAGCCTGTTTAGCAGCTTCAGCCGGGGTCTGGAACAATGGTCCGATATCCACATCAAATCCGATATCGGCATAGCCTGTTGATACCACTTTAGCTCCCCGGTCATGGCCATCCTGGCCCATTTTGGCGATCATGATCCTTGGCCGGCGGCCTTCCATCTCTGCAAATTTATCAGCCAATGCACGTGCCTTCCTGAATGATTCACTATCACCCGACTCCGAAGAATATACTCCTGAAATACTACGGATCACTGCTTTATACCTCCCAAATACTTTTTCTAATGCAAATGAAATTTCACCCAGTGTCGCACGCCTGCGGGCCGCATCAATAGAGAGTGCAAGCAGGTTTCCTTCTCCCGTTTCAGCTGACCTGGTAAGTGCCTCAAGCGCTTTCTGAACTTCCCCGGTATTCCGGGAAGCCTTAAGCAGCTCCAGTCTTCTGATCTGGGATTCCCTTACTTCCGTATTGTCAATATCAAGGATCTCAATGGGATCCTCCTTGTCGAGGCGGTAAAGGTTCACACCAATGATCTTATCCTTGCCCGTATCAATTCGGGCCTGTTTCCTTGCGGCGGCTTCTTCAATCCTCATTTTCGGAATGCCTGTTTCAATGGCTTTTGCCATTCCGCCCAGTTCCTCGACTTCCTGAATAAGATGCCAGGCTTTGTGAGCAATCTCATGGGTGAGCGATTCCACGTAATATGATCCTGCCCAGGGGTCAAGTGAGCGGCAAACCTGTGTTTCTTCCTGAATATACAGCTGTGTATTCCTCGAAATACGGGCTGAGAAATCAGTTGGCAGTGCAATTGCCTCATCCAGTGAATTGGTATGCAACGACTGTGTATGGCCCAGTACCGCGGCCAGCGCTTCAATACATGTCCTGGCCACATTATTGAACGGATCCTGTTCGGTAAGACTCCACCCAGAGGTCTGGGTATGCGTACGCAGGGCCATGGACTTCGGATTCTTCGGGTTGAACTGTTTGACCAGCTTTGCCCAGAGCATACGCCCTGCACGCATCTTGGCAATTTCCATAAAGTGGTTCATCCCGGAGGCCCAGAAGAAGGAAAGCCTGGGTGCAAAAGCATCTATATCCATCCCGGCCCTGATCCCGGTCCGGAGATATTCAAGGCCGTCGGCAAGGGTATAGGCCAGCTCAATGTCACAGGTTGCACCAGCCTCCTGCATATGGTACCCGCTGATGGAAATTGAATTGAATTTTGGCATATTCCTGGTCGAAAATCCAAAAATATCAGCAATGATCCTCATGGATGGAGTCGGAGGATAAATATACGTGTTCCTCACCATAAACTCCTTAAGAATGTCATTCTGGATTGTCCCGTTGAGCTCGTCAAGGGGAATGCCCTGCTCTTCAGCTGCGATGATATAAAAGGCCAGAACAGGCAATACAGCGCCGTTCATTGTCATTGATACCGATATTTGACCAAGGGGGATCTGGTCAAACAGTATCTTCATATCCTCCACACTGTCGATAGCAACACCTGCTTTCCCCACATCCCCGACAACCCTTGGGTGGTCGGAGTCATAACCACGGTGAGTGGCCAGGTCAAAAGCGACTGACAGACCTTTCTGACCTGCAGCCAGGTTCCTGCGATAGAAGGCATTCGACTCTTCGGCGGTTGAAAAGCCCGCATACTGCCTGATCGTCCAGGGATTCATCACATACATGGTTGAGTAAGGCCCGCGGAGAAAAGGAGGAATGCCTGCAGCATAATTCAAATGCTCCATGTTTATTAAGTCCTCCTCCGTGTACCGGGTTTTGACCGGGATCTGTTCGGGAGTCATCCAGAACCCTGACGCTGGTTCCTCTTTGCCTGCATTGTTAAGGCTTTTGCTCTTCAAAGTCGATCTGAAATCCGTGTCCTTAAAATCAATTCTCATTATAGCTCGTGTAGTTTATATAGTTTTAAAATGATATCCCAAAAACCAGAAAAACCTTTTGGGCAGCCGGATTGGTTATCAGGGAAGCCTGTATGGGCAAACCGTAAGTTTTTGTTATAGGAATAGATCTCTTGGCCGTAATCCCGACGTTGGTAAATCCGGCTTTTGGCCCGTACCAGCTTCCGCCGAAAGGAGTGCCCCCGGCAAAAAAGTTAAGGTCTATTTTACGGAACTTAACGGGGTAGGACAACTCCATGTAGGTGGAAAAGTTATTCTTGTTTACATTATTATACCCTCCTAAAGTATCCTTGGTTTTATCATCGCCATAAACAAGCGTTCCGACAAAGAATCTGATGGGAAATTTCTCAGGCCCTGCAAAGGTCAGTGAAACTTCGAATGTGTGACCCGTTGTTTTCTTATCATAACTGAAATACTGATACTTCTTAAGGCCTGTGTAATTTGGATCCAGGCTATTCGGAATAAAAAAATCAAAAAACATCACGGTAAACCACTTCAGGGTATACGAAACATACATGTCCATTTCGGTATAATTGCCCATATTCACTGAAACCGAATCATTGATCATTCTCCGGTACGAGGCAAAGGAATACGAACCCCAGGCTCCGATATTCAGGCCCCTCCAGCTAAGATAAAGAGATGGCTGTATTGCCGGGGAATTACCGAAATCAATCCCTCTCCAGATATAACGGCTCATGACATCAGCCCCGAAATTCAGGGTAGCTGCCTTATCACTTATAGATTCTTCAGCCTCCTTTAAAACCTGTTCGTCCTGAGCATAAAGACAAGAACCGGAGATGAAACAAATAAAGAGCAACAAAAACAGCTTCTTCATAGATTTTATATTAGATGCTTAATGCGCGGGCAAGTTCCGACTGCCTGAAAGGTTTGCTTATATAATCATCCATACCTGATGCAAGACACCGTTCCCTGTCTTCTTTTGTAGTAGATGCAGTGAGTGCGACTATCTTGACCCTTTTCTTTGCATTGCCGGCCAATATCCCTTCCATTTCCATTTTCCTTATCATCCTTGTAGCCTCAATGCCGTCCAATTCGGGCATCTCCACATCCATCAAAACAATATCATAGTTACCTGTTTTGAATTTATCAAGTGCCTGATTGCCATTCTCGGCCAGAACAACATTATGCCCGAAACTTTCAAGGGTTTTCATTGCGACTTTCTGATTGATTTTGTTATCCTCTGCAAGCAGTATGTTCAGGGTTTTTTGTCTTCGGAACTCTCTCCTCCCGGCATATTTTGTAATGACCCTGACCAATTCCTCAGGATGGAAAGGCTTTGCAATGTAGTCATCCATGCCGGCATCCAGGAAACGTTCTTTATCGCCTTCAACCGCGTATGCTGTAAATGCTACAATAAATGAAGGTCTCCTTTGTGGCATGGTTCGTTCAATCTCGCGGATCTTTTCCGTAGCCTCAAGCCCATCCATTACCGGCATCCTGATATCCATCAGGATGAGCTCATATTCCTTCTTTTCAAACATACGGATAGCAACCCTGCCGTTTTCTGCAATTTCCATGTTGATAAATCCGTCTTTTTCCAGGGAGGTCCTGGCCACCCTCTGACTGATATAGTTGTCTTCAACAAGCAGGATAGGAATGTTTTTAATATCGTCTTTCTGCTTATCCTGTTCAAGTTTTTCCAGTTCTGCTTTTAACATTTTTCCAAATACGGCAGTAAACCAGAAAACAGATCCCCTGCCCTCTTCGCTCTCGACTCCGATTTCACCACCCATCAGTCTCACCAGGTCGTAAGCAATCTTCAGACCCAATCCGGTACCACCGTATTTCCTGGTAATCGAAACGTCAGTCTGTGAAAATTCCCTGAACAATTTTTCACATCCCTTTTCCGAGATACCAAGGCCGGTATCAATAACCCGGCACTTCACCATCATCTGAACCTCATTCTGCCAAACCGGTTCAATCTCTATACTTACGCTTCCTTCATTTGTGAACCTGATAGCATTATTAGCCAGATTCAGAACGATCTGTTGTAACCTCACCGGATCGCCTTTGACAAGGTCCGGCAGTTCAGATGAAATGGTAATGAAAAGCTTAAGCCCCTTTCCGTCAGCTCTTACATGAAGCATTTTGACCACTTCCTCAAGATTATGCCTGAGGTTAAATGCAATATTCTCAAGTTCAACCTGCCCCGCTTCAATCTTGGAAAAATCTAAAATGTCGTTGATGATGGAAAGGAGGTTGGTCCCCGATATTTCAATAATCTCCAGGTATTCTTTCTGTTCATCAGTAAGCTGGGTTTCCTTTAAAATGTTTGTCATGCCGATCACGCCATTCATAGGAGTCCTGATCTCATGGCTCATGTTTGCCAGGAAGATGGATTTTGCACGGCTCTCTTTAACTGCAATTTCCTTTGCAATCTGGAGTTCATCCGACATTAACTTTCTCTCCCTGACTTCCTGCTGAAGCTGTTCGGTCCTCGCCAGTACTATTTCTTCCAGATTGGTTTTATAATCTTCAAGCTGCTTTTCAGCATGTTTTCTCTCCTGTATCTCTGCTTCAAGCACTCCTGTATTTTTTCTGTAATATTTTGTAAGGAAATAAAAAAACGGGAACATAATGATCAGGAAGAATAAAGCACACATAATGATATACGGAATGCGGGAAAGTATGTGCGCATTAACATAGCTGATATCCATGCCGGCACCCATCAGGTAATGGTTTCCACCCGGTGATGTCTGGCATATGATTGCACTTTCAAATCTTCCCCGGCGGTCCGCGGAGGTTTTAAATGCAGGCTGGTTCGAATTAATGGTTTGGATAAACTCCGGTGTGGCCCCGGGATAAGCCTGCCAGTATGCCGGCAGTTTGTGTTTAATGAATTCTTCGTTTTTGGCGCTTGAGGCAATAAAATAAACCTTGCTGTTTCGTATCACAGTGACATAGAGATATGTCAATCCTGCCGTTTTTGCATTGAGAGAAAGTTGTATAATGTTTTTTAAATGTTCTGTATTATCGATCTTTCCTGAATCTGTCGCCCTGTCGAAAAAAGTCGGATCAAGCAGTGTTTTAATATTGGACGCAGCAACCAAGAGCCTGTTGTCCACCTCGGCGATTATTCTGTTTCGTTCGGAATAGCCGGTAAACAGAATATAAAAAACCACCATTACAAAGTAAGTAACGGATGGGATAATAATAACCTTCAGAAAGTAGTCTCTTTTCACTCAACCAATTGTTTGGGATTAATTTCTGTTATAACTGGAGTATTCTGTTTAATTCCTCAATCTCCAATGGTTTATTCATATAAAAATCCATTCCACTTTCAAAAAATTTATTGCGGTCATCTTCAAAAGCATTGGCAGTAATGGCAATGATTTTAACTCGTTTACCTTTCCCCGAGCCTTTCTTAACCTCCAGTTTACGGATCTCTTTTGTTGCAGTCAGCCCGTCCATCACCGGCATCATGATATCCATCAAAATAGCATCATAGGAATTTTCAATGAATTTATCTATTGCAATCTGGCCGTCAGTTGCAGTATCAACCTTATGACCTGCTCTGGTAAGTGCGGCAGTGATTAGCCTCAGGTTAATTGCATTGTCTTCAACAACAAGAATCGACAGCTTCTTTTCCTGTGATGAAGCACTCCTGTTCATCGTCTGGTTCTGATCCATAAAATTCCTGAAATTATCATATTATTTCAACGGAATACCAATTTGTTTACTAAACTTCCTCAGGCTTTCAGTCAGGTTGCTGCGCATATGAATAAAATCGTCTATGCCAGCCTTTATTAAAACATCAATTTTTTCCTTTGGATAACCGGCAACTACCACGATAAGACCTGTCAATGCGGTTTTTAATGCCGGGGCTGCCTTGCCTGCAAGTTCTTCGTATTCTTCATCTGAACTGCAGAGCACCACGATATCGGGTTTCTTCCCGATTGCTGTAGCTATCCCTTCTTCAATAGTATCGAATCCGGGATTATCGGTGACAGAATAACCTGCACAACCAAAGAAATTCATTGCAAAACCCGCTCTTGACCTCATCATTGCAAAGTTCCCATATGTGAAGAGGAAAACCTCCGGCCTGGGGTTCCCGTTTTTAATGAACTCCTCCGTAGAGAGCCTTAATCCTTCAAGATTCCCGGATACTCTGACCGGAAACAGCTTTTTAAACCTCCCATCCTTGCTTTCATCATTGCTTTTTGAGTTCTGCACTTTCTCAATCATCATCTCCTGTAATTCTGGAAACTTGTTAGTCCCGATCAGAACAGATTTTCGCCGGGCAATGTCATCTTCCTTCCTGTTGCAGTTCTTTTCTATTTCATCCTGTATAAACCCCGCTTTAACTGCCGCTATCATACCTCCCATTCCTTCAACTTTCCTGAAAAGGTCCCAGGAATATTGAGCCAGGCTGTCGGTAAGGCGTTCAATAAAATAAGCTCCTGAAGCCGGATCACTGATCCTGTTAAGATAGGATTCTTCCTTAAATATAAGCTGCTGATTCCTCGCTATCCTGGCCGAAAAATCATCAGGCTGCCTGAATGGCATATCGAAGGGATTTATAGCAAGGGAGTCTGTTTGACCAATGGCAGCCGACATACCCTCTGTTGTAGTTCTCAGCATGTTTACATAAGGGTCATAAATGGTCTTGTTCCATGTAGCAGTAGAAGCATGAATGAACATTCTCAATGACTCCGGTTCCTTAGGATTGTATTGCTCAATTATTCTTGCCCATAAGATCCTGGCGGCTCTCAGTTTGGCAATCTCCATGAAATAATTTGAACCACAGGCAAAATGAAACAGCATTTTCGGAGCCAGGAAATCAATAGCAAACCCTTTAGCGGTGAGAGAATCAAGATATTCATTTGCAGATGCGAGGCTGAAGCCCAGTTCCTGAACAAGGGTGGAGCCGGAATTCTGAAAATAATGACCATTGATTGTTATGGCCCTGAATAGTGGCAAGCGTTTTCTGATAGCATTCAGGAGATATTCGGTTTCTTCCAGGTTATTGCTGAAACTTGTATAAAAATCGCCATGCAGAAGCAAATAAGTCAGGGGATCAAAGTTGATCCCACCCCTGAGATGGTCACCATTAAGGCCCCTTACACTTACTTCATAAAAGAAAAGTTCAAGTGTAAGGGGATATGATTTTGAACCCGTAAAATAGATCCATGTTTTGGCAGGATCTATCCCAGCCAGCAGTGTTGACATTTGCTTATGCGTGGTTATTTCTTTAGCATTAAGGCCGATTGCATCTGCCCCATGCCCCACGGCATCCAGGGCCAGCCGGTTAGCCTCTGTTATATTCGTTGTCAGGATATCCTGGCGTACAATCCAGTCATTGAAAACCCCGGTATTAAAAATCCCTGGCTGTTCTTTTTTCAGGCAACTGATATATTCCAGGCCATTCAGATCTTCAGCACGGTAATATGGTTTAACCCGGAATCCTTCCTCAGTATTCCAGATAAGTTTTTTTTCATAATCAGCTCCTTTCAGATCGGAAAGGATTTTCTTCTCCCATTCAGCAGTGGTTATAGGGGGGAATTCGTTGAATAATTTCTCCTTCGGTTCGTTGTTGCTCATACAATCAGGTCTGTTCAGTTTCCCGTTTGATGGGTTTAATTCCTAGTAAAGGTAAGCAAATTTATATAATTATCAGAAGCACACATTCCTGCCGGTAAAAATATTGACCCGGCTTTTCAGGTATATTCTTTGCTAACTTTACATGAAAAAAAGTATGATAGTTTCCATCAGTGGTGCAGGAGGATTTATCGGCAAAGCCCTTACCAGGGCTTTTCATGAAAAAGGCTGGATAATAAAATCCATAAACAGGCAATCATTCACCATGCCGGATGATGAATTCAGAGAAGCAAAAATAGAAGGTTGTGATGTTGTTATCAACCTTGCAGGAGCGGATATCTCAAAAAGATGGACTGAAACCTATAAAAAAGAGATCCTTGAAAGCCGTATTCATACCACACGAAAAATTGTTACTTCTATCCGGGCCTGTTCAAATCTGCCAAAGCTTCTTATTTCGGCTTCCGGTACAGACATATATGATAATCGGAAAATACATGATGAAAGCAGTACCTCATTTGCCGGCAGTTTTCTCGGAAATGTTTGCACGGAATGGGAAAAGGAGGCTTTAAAAGCATCCGGTCCGGTACGGGTTGTTATACCTAGAATGGGTATGGTTCTGGGAGAAGACGGAGGCGTTTTGAATAAAATGTATCCTCCTTTCAGCCTCGGACTTGGTGCAAAAATCGGGAAAGGCAGCCAATGGATTTCTTTCATCCATATTAAAGACCTTGTAAATGCCTTTATCTTCATAATCGAACACGAGTCACTTACCGGTCCGGTAAATCTTGTGAGCCCATACCCCGTTACAAACTCGGAATTCAGTGCAACCCTTGGAAAGGTGCTGAAACAGCCTGTTTTTCTGACTCTTCCAGGGAAAGTCCTGAAATTATTCTACGGGGAAGGTTCCGTTGTTCTGCTCGAAGGACATCAAGTGCTGCCCGGCAAACTAACTGGGATGGGCTTCCGTTTCAGCTACCCCACAATAACCAATGCCCTTATGAACCTGTTCGGATAATGGAAATTATGATTTTTTTCATATGCTGTAATATTAGTTATCAGGCATGCTGAACCGGAGATAATAGATTTTTTTACCCATTCCAAGCCACATTTGTTCGTAATAGGTTTGAAATTTTATTACATCTTCAGTCGTACCTGAATGGTAGAGGTCATCTGTTTTGAACCCCAGCTCATGACCATTTTCACTTATAACCATTATTGTGAATTCATAGAATTCCCTGTTGTCGGTTTTCAGGTAAATGAGCCCGCCGGGTTTTATGATATTCTTATATTTCCCGAGGAACCGGGTTGAAGTGAGGCGTTGATTTACTTTCTTCGGCTGGGGATCGGGAAAGGTAATCCATATTCCTGAAACCTCCCCTGGAGCAAAAAAATATTCGATATGGTCGACCATGCTGCGGATAAATGCCACATTGCCCAGGTTCTCATCCTGAACAGTCCTGCAACCTTTCCACAAACGTGCACCCTTGATATCCATTCCGATAAAATTTTTTTCAGGATATGTTTTTGCAAGACCAATGGTGTATTCACCTTTTCCGCAACCAAGTTCCAAAATGATGGGGTTAGAGTTTCCAAAGAACTTTTCATTCCATGACCCTTTATGGGAAAAGCCTTTACTGAGTTCATGATACCTGTATTGAAAAAGAAAAGGGAATGTCAGATTTTCCTTAAAATGGATCAGCTTCTTTTTGGGCACGTCGCGGAACTATTTGGCGAGCAACCAGGCACCTGAGAATCCTTTGGACCTGGCTTCACTGAGAAGACTTTCAGCTTGTTTTTGTTTGTTGGTCGTTGTAAGAGCGACTCTGTAAAGACCGCTCCTTGAACGATCATAAATTCCTGCATTCAGGCCTTTGGAAATGGCATCCTGAACACATTTTAACGCATTTTCACGGATCTTAAAAGCCCCTATGATAATAGCGAAACCATCGCTCTTATGGATTACTTCAGAACTTTCTGATGAAGCAGTTTCTGAATACCGGGTCAGAGTTTTCTCATCAACATCGGGAACAATTAACGGATTTTCTTTTTTAGTATCCCGTGTGATGGTATTATTGTCAGAAATCTGATCCGCTGCATGTTTGGCTGAATTGACAAGCATATCCATATCCGGATCCATGGAAGGCCTTGTTGCTGGAGCAGAAGAAGGGTCCGGGTCACTGAATATTGACGGGATT
>Ga0182027_10006366_pt1 | contig 17702 bp, 12 predicted proteins | sample 712E1DmetaG_FD_121300 | JGI IMG/M metagenome (GOLD analysis project Ga0182027, IMG submission 121300) | Permafrost microbial communities from Stordalen Mire, Sweden - 712E1D metaG (Illumina Assembly) | ecosystem: Environmental > Terrestrial > Soil > Wetlands > Permafrost | place: Sweden... | reverse complement strand
TTCCGCGATGTACATGGGAGAAAGCATGGAAGCCAGTCCCACTCCAATGCCACCAAGAATCCGGTAAAAGACAAAATTTGACATATATCCCGGTCCGCCATGGCCAATGGCAGCGAAAGGAAATTCAGGCGCGGCGGCCCCCAAAGCGGAAAACAAAAAGAGAAAGGCGGCGATGATCAACCCGCGTTTGCGGCCAATATTGGTGCTGACCCAGCCGCCGATGAAACCGCCAATGACACAACCAATCAGCGCGCTCGAAGCCACAAACCCAAGCAGCGAATTGGCGGCGTCGGTGCTAAGATTCCGGGGATCGATAAAATAGGCCCGCAGGCTGCCGACTGCGCCCGATATGACGGCCGTGTCGTATCCGAAGAGCAATCCGCCCAAGGTGGCGATAAGAGTGAGTAAAATAACGTAGGGATTTAGCGTGCGTGACATATGGTTGATGGTTACGAGTTGTGAAAGCGTATTTTGGCCAAGTGTGCGATGGAGTCAAACTGATTTTTTCATGGCAGCCACCGATCTGTAGCGGCTAGCATCCTGCCTGCCGTATCCGGCGGCATCTTGCGCCCGGGCTGCAAAAACGAACCCACGTCGTGACTCCGCATTCACATCAGACCACCCGGCTGGAAGCCGGTTGATACGGCAGCAAAAGATGGCTGCCGCTACGGAGAGCGATGCGCGGATGCGCCCGGAGGCGCCAACGCGAGCCGGCTTCTAGTTCACTCGCAACAAAGCACAGCCGTGCGGCGGCAGGTCGGCGGTAAAGCTTTTCTGCCTTCCGAGATCAGTCCGCAGCCACAAGTCGCGAACTTTTGGGGCGGAACGGATTCCAAGATTGCGCCACGACAAATCAACTTTCACCGGTTGGTCGGTGCGATTGAAGATTCCAACGGCAAACGAGCCGTCGGCCAGTTCCTTCATCCAGATTTCCGCGGATTGTGGCTGGCCGGCAATTCTTCGCGCCGGTTTGCCGGCCGGATCCTGATTCACCGCCAGCACTTCGGGATTGGTCAGCAACACCGTCGTCCAGCCGTCGTTGTCCGGCAGGTTCGCGCCGATCATCAGCGGCGAAGGCAACAGGCTCCAGAGCGAAAGGTGTGTGAGTTGCTCGTCCCGCGTGAAACGGGTGAACCGATCGGGGTCAACGGAGCGACTGCCGACGGAAAGGTGGCCGATCGGAAGCATGTCCGCATCCGGCCAATGTCCCGGCCCGACATAATCATGCCAGCGGGCGCCGAGCGAGAATGCGTGGTTGAGTGATTTCCAGTTGTCCCAAAAATCGCCGGACACGCGCCAGAGATTGGCATGGGTCATCACATTGGTCGCCTGTCCAACGGGCGTTTCGCCCGGCGAAGTGCTGAAGACGATGCTGCGGCCGCAGCGGTCAATCGCGCGCCGAACCATCTCCACCTCGGCAACATGGTAAGGTGACGAAAGGTCGTCCACTTTGATGTAGTCCACACCCCACCCGGCCCACAGTCGCGCACAGGAATCATACCATGCCTGTCCGGCGGCATTGCTGCTCACGCCAAACATATCCGGGCACCAGACACATTTGCTGTTGGTGTTGCCGGCTTCGGCGGCGGTAAAGGTCGAAGCTTCAATCGGCAGGTTGGCCGCGACGGAATTGCGCGGAATCCCCCGCATGATATGGATGCCAAACTTCAACCCCAACGCGTGAACCGCATCAGCCATCGGCTTGAACCCCTGCCCTTCCATGGCGGAGGGAAAACGATTGGTCGCTGGCAGAAGCCGTCCGAAAGCATCGGCAGCCAGTGGCGCATTGGCACGGGCGTTGCGATTGTTGTCGTGTGCGCCCGGGTCGGACCAGCAGTAATCCACGACGACCGTGTCCCAGCCGAATGGCTGCAGCTTCTCAGCCATATAACGCGCATTCGCCAGGACTTCGGACTCGACGACGTTGTCGCCGAAAGCGTCGTAGCTGTTCCAACCCATCGGTGGCGTCAGGGCCAGCGCGTCGCCGCAGACGATTTTGATTTTGGTTTTGGCTTTTCCGGCGGAATTTTCGGCGGCGACTTTTACGGTGTATGCCCCTGCCCTTTTGAGCGAGCCGGTGATGATGCCGGTGTTTGGATCCAGCGACAAACCGTCAGGTAGTCTTTTTGCGGAGAAGGCGATGGGCCGTGCACCACTTACAGCCAGTGAATGGAGAAATGGCGTGCCGGGGTGAATGCCGACGATGTGCGCGCCATTGAACCGGGGTGCGGCCCCGGCTTGGACGGCAGCGATGATTTGTTCCTCACGCGCGTTGAGATTCGTATTGGGTAAAATGCCTTGGGCGCGCAGGTCAATGCAAACCGTCGCCAAAAGCAGTCCGATGATTGTTTTTGCGGTCATAAATTGAAAAGCTGCGGCACCCGGGGCGCCGCAGCCTTCAAGCGAAAGATTTTCTCACCAGAACTTGATGTAGAACAGAACGACGCAGCCGATAACGATCAAGCTCAACACCACGTCCATGGCGTTCCAACTGGCTCTGGTGGCGGCTTTCTCTTCCGGCGTGGCGCCATACCACGTGTATTTAATGGTCTTCGGATCCGGCGCCTTGGTCATGAGGCTGATGATGACCATCAACACGGCGGTGAGGACAAACAAGATCTGGCAGTAATAGAGCCAGTTGATGGTCCACATATCATAAATCAGTCCGTATTTTTGCTGAATGGGTGCAATGATCGCCTTGTATTGATCAAGGGTTATCACTTGGTGGTAGAGGTTGTCTTTCGCATCACCAACGATTTTTTCATAGCTTCGCATATAAATGTCCGCCGCCAGACGGGCGAAGCCGCCCACAACGCCGATGGAAAAAGACCACAAGGCGGCTGGCGCGGTGGCCCGTTTCCAGAAGACTCCCATTACGAAAAGCACGGCGATGGCCGGCGAGAGATAGCCCTGCACACTTTGGAGGTAAACATAAAGGTTGGAATGCAGGCTCTTGATGACCAGCACCCAGCAAATCCCGAGAAACACAATGGCCGCAGTCGCCAGTCGGCCGACGAACACCTCGGTTTTGCCGGTGGCATTCGGATACCATTCCCGGTAGAAATCCATGGTAAAGAGTGTGGCCGAAGCATTGAACTTGGAACCCAAAGACGCCATGAGGGCGACGATCATGCCGCAAGCCACCATGCCCCGCAGGCCGTGCGGCAGGATTTGCGCCACGAGCGAGGTGTAGGCGGCGTCACCGTTGGTGCTGAAACCGACGCCCGGCGTCTTGGTCAGCGCGAAGGCAATCATGCCCGGGACCAGGAAGATGAACACCGGCGTCAGCTTGAAGAAGCCGGCGAGAATGGTGCCGCGCCGGGATTCCTGCTGGTTTTTGCCGGCGAGCACACGTTGGACGATGTATTGGTCAGTACACCAATACCAGAAACCGATAATGGCGGATGCCGGCAATACGGCAGTCCACGACCAGACCGGGTCATGAACCGAACGAATCAAATGCACATTATCACCGACCGTTTTGAGGGTGGCATGCCAGCCCTCAATGAGGCTGCCGTGGCCCAGGACGTGCAGCCCCGTGTAAAGAACGCAGACCGAACCGAATATCAGCACCGGCGCCTGAAGCACGGCGGTATACATGATGACCCGCATGCCGCCGAAGATGGTGTAAAGGCCGGTCGTGGCGGCCAGCCCCAAGGCGATGGCCCAGAAGACGTCTATGTTTCCTAGAAATGGAACATGAACCGTATTCACGTTCAACAGCGTGCGGATGACGACATCACCGGCGTAAATTGTCGCAGCGATTTTCGTCAGCACCAGGCTGGCCATGGTGAGCAGGCTCAAGACATTGCGCGAGCCACGGCTGAAACGCAATTCGAGGAACTCGGGCATGGTGAACACCTTCATGCGATCGTAGATCGGCACGAACGCCCAGCCTAGAATGATGATCCAGTAGGCGTGCATTTCCCAGTGAGCCATGGCCATGCCGGTGAGAAAGCCGGCGCCGGCCAGACCGACGAGGTGTTCCGAGCCGATGTTTGAGGAAAAGATCGAGGAACCGATTTGCAGCCAGTTCGCATCGCGGCCGGACAGGAAGTAATCCTTGCCGGACTCGTTCTTCTTCCGCATCGAAAACCAGATGGTGGCGAGCATGCCGAGGGCAAACAAAATGATTACGGCCACATCCAGGCCGTTGAACACCGTGCCGTTCAATCCTCCAGCCACGGATGACGCGGCGAGGTTGTTGGTGGCGGCATCAGCAACCGTGCTGACCGCCGCGTTGGTAACAGGATTGCCCATAAGCTGAACTCGCTGGTTGAGAGATGGGTGCAGCTATGGTTGCACTGAGAACCGGTAGAGAATGGTGTTCTGGTAGGTCTCGCCGGGCTTTAACTCCGCGCTCGGAAATTGTGGATGATTCGGGGAGTCCGGATAGTGCTGCGGCTCGAAGCAGAGTCCGTTGCGCTTCTGATAAACCCAGCCACCCTTGCCGGTGATGCTGCCGTCCAAGAAATTTCCGGTGTAGAACTGCACGCCCGGTTCGGTGGAAAGAACTTCCATGACGCGACCGGTGGTTGGGTCGGTCACGCGGGCCACCAATCCCAGTTTGCCCAACGGCTTGTTCACCACCCAGTTGTGGTCGTAACCGCTGCCGAATTTGATTTGTTCGTTGTCGGCATTGATGCGGGCGCCAACGGCCGTGGGCTTGCGGAAATCAAACGGCGTGCCCTCCACCGGTTTGAGTTCGCCGGTCGGAATCAGTGCGTTGTCCACGGGCGTGAACTTGTCAGCGTTGATATAGACCAGATAATTGAGGACGTCGCCCTTCCCGGCGAGGTTGAAATAGGAATGCTGGGTCAGATTGCAGAGCGTGGGCTTGTCGGTCGTGGCGGTGTAATTCAAGAGCAGCCCGTTGTCCGCCGTCAGGGTGTAGGTGGCGGTGACGTTCAGATTGCCGGGGAATCCCTGATCGCCGTTCTTGCTCAGGAGGTTGAGTTGCAGCGCAGGACCGTCGGCCGTCAGGAGCGTGGTCGCTTTCCACACCCTTTTGTCAAAGCCAACCGGGCCGCCGTGCAGGTTGTTGAGCCCGCTGTTGACGGCCAGCGTGTATTCCTTGCCGTCAAGCGTGAATTTGCCCCTGGCGATGCGGTTGCCATAGCGGCCGACCAGGGCGCCAAAGAACGGATTGTTCTTCACGTAATCATCGAACTTGTCGTAGCCGAGCACGACGTCGCCGAAATTACCGTCCTTGTCCGGCACCTTGAGCGACACGACGATGCCGCCGTATGTCATGATGCGGGCTTCGCAACCCCGGGCATTGCGCAAGGTGTAAATTTCGACGGGCGTGCCGTCCGCGGTTTTGCCAAAAGGAGCTTGGCTGATGGTACCGACTGTGTTGGTTGGTGTTGGCATTGAGGCACAGCCTACAAAACAGGCCGCGCCAAGTCCAGCCGATGACAACATGACGAATTGCATGATTTTCTTCATATTCAATTTGCAGTTCTATTGTTTTTGTCCGTATTGCGCATGGGGTCCGTGTTTCCGAAGAAAATGTTTGTCGAGCAACACCGATGACATCGGCCTGGTCTTGGGATTGATACGCAACGTTTCGCCTGCCAGCCGGGCGATGAATTCCAGCACCACCGCGTTATGCACCGCCTCGTCAACGTCCCTGCCCCACGTGAACGGACCGTGACTCGCCACCAGCACCGCCGGAAGTTCCAGAGGATTTAATTTTTGGAACCGTTCCACAATGACGCCGCCCGTGTTCTCCTCGTAATCGCCTTCGATTTCCTTCGGGGTCAACGCGCGCGTGCAGGGCACTTCGCCGTGCCAGTAATCCGCCTGCGTCGTGCCGTAGGCGGGAATGCCCTTGCGCGCCTGCGCCCAGGCGGTGGCATAAAGACTGTGCGTGTGGACAATGCCGCCGATGTCCTTGAACGCGCGGTAAAGCGCCAGATGGGTCGGCGTGTCGGAACTCGGCTTGAGCGTACCCTCGACGACGCTGCCGGTTTCCAGCGAAACCACCACCATCTGTTCCGGCGTCAGGCCGGCGTAAGGCACGCCGGAGGGCTTGATGACCACCAGGTCGTACTCGCGTTCCACCGCGCTGGCGTTGCCCCAGGTTTGAATGACCAAACCTTCCTTCACCAAATCAAGGTTGGCCCGGCAAACTTTTGCTTTTAGTTCTTCCAGCATAAATTCTTCAACGCAGAGGCGCAGAGAACGCGGAGTTGGGCAGAGCAAACAAAGTCTCTGCGGCCCTTTGCGCCCTTTGCGTCTCTGCGATTAATTTCATTTCACTTCCTCACCCGCCCGCGAATCTCGATCAGCTGCTTCATTACGCCATGCAAATTACCATTCCATTCCTTCGTACCGAAGGCATCGTGGAGTTGTTTGTAAAGCGCGTAAAGTTCTTTGTAAACCGCGTGGGCTTTGGGATCAGGCTTGAAGACGCGTGGCTTCAGTCCCGTCATTGCCTTCTGCGCAGCAGTGTAATTCTTGTGTGCGCCCGCCACGACGGCGGCCGCGATGGCCGAACCCAGCGCGCAGGTTTGCGCCGATCGTGAAATTTTCATCGGACGGCCCGTCACATCGGCGTAAATCTGCATCACCACCGAATTTTTCTCTGCGATGCCACCGCAATTGACGACCTGGCTTATCTTCACACCGTATTCCTCGAAGCGGTTGATGATGATCAGCGCGCCGAACGCCGTGGCTTCGATGAGCGCGCGGTAAATTTCCGCCGGTGTGGTGTAAAGCGTCTGGCCGGCAAGCAGGCCGGTGAGCCGTTGGTCCACCAAAATTGTGCGGTTGCCGTTGTTCCAGTCGAGCGCGAGCAGGCCGGATTCGCCGGGCTTCAATTTGGCCGCCCCGGCGGTCAGCGCCTCGTGGGTGCCGGCCTTGCCACCGGGTTGAAGGTAATTGACGAACCAGTTGAAAATGTCGCCCACCGCCGATTGCCCGGCTTCCAGTCCGAAGAATCCGGGCAGCACACTGCCGTCCACGATGCCGCACAGGCCGGGCACGTCCGCGAGCTTCTTTTGGTTGGAGGCAATGGAAATGTCGCATGTGCTGGTACCGATGATTTTAACCAGCGTTCCCGGCGCGACGCCGGAACCGACGGCGCCGAGGTGCGCGTCGAACGCGCCGACCGCGACAGGAATGCCCGCCCGCAAACCGGTTTTCTTCGCCCACGCGGCCGTGAGTCCGCCGACGGCGCGGTCAATCGAATGGACGCGCGGCGTGAGGCGCGAACGAAGTTTGCCGAGCTTCGGATTGAGCTTGGAAAGGAATTGCGCATCGGGATACCCGCCCCATTTTGTGTTCCACATCGCCTTGTGGCCGGCGGCGCAAACACCCGCGATAAATTGGTCCGGGTGCTCCGTTCCCGTCAGCGCGGCGGGAACGTAATCGGCCAGCTCGACCCACGAATGCGCGGCGTTGAAGACCTCCGGCGCGGTGCGCAGGCAATGGAGAATCTTGCTGAAAAACCATTCGCTGGAATAAATGCCGCCGCACTTGGCCAATAATTGCGGACGCAGCTTCTTCGCCAGTGCGGTGATTTCGGCGGCCTCGGCCACGCCGGTGTGGTCCTTCCACAGCCACGCCATCGCCGCCGGATTTTTCGCGAACCGCTTGTCAAACGCCAGCGGCTGGCCTTTGGCGTCCACCGGCAACGGCGTGCTGCCAGTCGTGTCCACGCCAATGCCGACCACTTGCCCGGCGCTGAATCCTTTCACGGCTTTCTTCGCCGCGGCGAGCGCCTGCTTGATGGCGACCTCCGCGCCTTTGATGTAATCAGCCGGATGCTGCCGGGCGAGATTCGGGTCGCGGCCCAGAATGACGCCGTCTGTGCCGTGTTCGTAGCCCCAAACGGCGGTGCCGGCTTCCTGGCCGTCGGCAACATTGACGATGAGCGCGCGAACGGAGTTTGTACCGTAGTCCAGGCCGATGGTATATCTTGAGTTCATGGTAAACATTTAATTGGAATTCAAAGCCGTCTTCAAAAGCGTTTCGGCGTCAGCGGAATTTTTTTCAGAATTCTTTTTCCAGTCCGCCTTGCTGACCACGTTCCAATAAACGCTGTAACGTTCGCGATGTGTTTTGTAGAACGGAATCAAAGTCACGTCGTCCGGCTTTCCCAGATTTTTCGTTCGGAAAACCAAGGGTTCGGCCGTCGGTTTGACATGCTTCAGCAATGATTTTTCATCGGCGACCAAGACCGGAACTTTCGGATCGGGCACTTTGACCTGGTCGCGCTGGTCTTTGGCGTAAGGATTCGGCATTCCGTTGGTGCCAAGTTCGCCGGCAAGAACAATCGGGCCGTACAGCAGCGCGACAATGTTGGTCGTGCCTGGCAATGGCTCGGCGTGCAATTTCATCGACAACTGGATTTCAACCTGGTCGCCGTTTTCCCATTCGCGGTTGAGCGTGAAATAAGAACCTGGCCCTCCGGAAATCTTTTGCTTTTTGCCATTCACGCGAACTGCAATCTTCTCCGCCCACGCCGGCCAGCGGATTTTCAGCGCGAGGGAAACGGGAGCTTCCGTTTTGAAATTGAGCCGGGTGGTCCCGCTTTCGGGGAATTTTGTTTCCTGCCGCAGGATGAGATTTTTTTCCGGCCAGGAAAGTTCGGACGGAATGAACAAATTCACGAAAAGCGTACCGTCGCCGTGAAAATAAATCGTGTCTCCGTATTTCGCGTGATTTTCCATGCCGGTGCCGACGCAGCACCAGAAGGAGTCTTCCGGCGTCGAGTAAGTCTTGAAATGCCCTGGCTTGAGCGACATAAGATAAACGAACATCCCCTGCTCCGGGTCTTGCGACGCCAGAATGTGATTGTAAAGTGCGCGCTCGTAAAAATCCATCTTCGCGGCAGCGGGCGACCATTCAAAGATGTGCCGCGTGAGCTTGAGCAGGTTGTAAGTGTTGCAACCCTCGGCGGTTTCGGCGGAGAGATGATTTGAAAACTCGTTGATGGGAAAGAAATGCTCGCGGTCGCTGTCGCCGCCGATGACGTAGGAACGGTGCAACGCGACACGTTCCCAGAAAAACTTCGCAATGTCGGCATCGCGCTGGTTGCCGGTCAATTCAAACTGCCGCGCCGCGCCGATGATTTTCGGGATTTGCGTGTTCGCGTGAAGTCGGTCGAGCTTGTCCTGCCCGGCGGCGAGCGGATCAAAGATTTTCTTCTGGTTGAACGCCCCGGCTGCTGCCAAATAATCCGCGTTGCCTGTCACGCTGTAAAGATTGGCCAGCACCTCGTTCATGCCGCCGAATTCCGTTTCCAGCGACGCCTGCATTTTTTCCTCCGGCAGATTGTCCACGCGGAATTTCACCCAGTTCGCCATGTTGGTGAGAACTTCGAGCGCCTGCGGGTCGCCGGCCAGCTGGTTCGCGTCGAGCAGGCCGGCCATGATTTTGTGCAGCGTGTACCACGGCGCCCAGACGGGTTTGCGATTTTCCACGCGGTCAATGAACGATTCGGGAAACGCGGACAAATAACCGAAATGCGAAACATTGGTGGCGAGCGCATTCTGGCATTCCGCGAGCCCGGCAACGATGCTGTCCACGCGCACCTTGAAACGCGCATCGCCCGTGCCCGCATACATCAAGGAGCAGGCGGAAAGATAATGACCGACGGTGTGGCCGCGCAGTTCACACTTCGGGTCTTCCCAGCCGCCGTAGGGCCGGGCCGGCGATGGCAATCCGGCGTTGACGCGAAAATTGTAAAGCAGCCGGTCCGCATCCAGGCTCAACAAATAATTTCCATCACGCAACATCGCATCGCGGAACGGCCCGTCCAGCAAGCGCACATCCGCCAAGGCAAACGGCCCGGCGGCCCGCGCGACTTTCACTGGTGCCGGCTCAGCCGATGCCAACACGATGCAGGCCAACAAACTGGCAAAGGCGCCGGAGATTTTGGTTGGAAACAATCGCATGCGCCTATTTGGTTTGCAGCCGCAGCACCGTGAAGGAATTTCCAGGGAACGAATGCTTGAGGCTCGTGCCGCTGAATTCCACCGCTTCCGTCCTGGGCGAGACCTTCGCCGGGTTTGCCAGTGAGTTTTCGTCCGTGAGACTTTCCGAAGTCAGAACGGTGGCAGTGCCTTTGCCGGTCAGATTTTTTGCACCGGACAAATTCACTTCCGTTTCCAGCGGCTTCGCGTTGGCGTTGACCACCTTGACGATAAGGTCGCCGGATTTTTCGTCCGTGGCGGCAACGGCGTAAAGGCTCATAACCTTTCCGCCCGCATCGTAATTGAGATCATGAATCAACTCGCCGTCGAGATAGCACTTCACATTCTTGCCGCTGACCACGAGCTTGATGTCATACCAGCGTTCGGTCTCAATATGCCTCGGCTTGGAATCCAACGTGTCACCGGCTTCGATGCAGTCCACCGTGTTGCCCCAGCCGCCCAGATTCCACCAGGTGCGGTCTTCGTTGCCGGCATTGCGGAACAAAATCAGAAAGCCCTCCGCGCCGGAAATTTTCCGGGCCTTGAGCGTGAGCGTGTAGTCCGTCCACTGGCGTTTGCCGGCAAGGGCGCGGATGAATTCCTTTTCCGCCGTCTGGCGCAATGCGCCGTCCTGCGCTTTCCATGCCGCGCCCTCCCCGAGCAGCTTCCAGCCCCTGGCGTCTTTGCTGAAATCGGATTCAAACAAAACCTTGCCGTCCGAGCCGGTGACTTTGATGTCCGTGAATTCCGCCGCCGTGTTCCAGGTGCCGACGCCAATCATGCCGCCGGTCACCGCCGCCTCGGCCGGCGGCGACTCCACCGTCGTGGGCAGCGAAACGTCGCCGCGATTCTCGGCGAACATTTTTTGGACGTAGTAGCTCGGCAGGCCATACCATTTGGAGCTGTCGAAGTTGATGAGGTCCGGATTCCACGCGCGATGGTTCAGGTTCACCAGCAACGGCGCGTAGCTCGCCATGATGACGTGGTCGGAATTGCGTTCCAGTCCGGTCATGAACGCCGCCTCGCCGATCGCGCCGCGCAAATTTCCCTTGCCGGTATTTTGCGTGACCGCATATTCGCCGACGAAAATTTTCGGACCGTTGCGGTCGTACTTGTCGAAGTGCGTCGCCTGGCGCATGAAAAATTCGGGGTTGTCGTAAAAATGCTCGTCCACAATGTCCGCCTTGGGCGTGCTGGGATAACCGCCCTGCCAGCGGTCAACGACAAATTTGATTTCCGGATACTTCGCGTGAATCGCGTTGACGAACAGCGGCCAGCGCTGGCTGTAGGGGGTGCCGCCGTTTTCGTTGCCGATTTCCATGTATTTCAAATTGAACGGCGCGGGATGTCCGGCACCGGCGCGCATTGCGCCCCAGACGGAATTTGTCGGACCATTGGCGTATTCAACCGCGTCGAGCGCGTCCTGCACCCACTGGCCCATGCGGTCCATCGGGATGATCTCCTTGTGGGACATGCCAACGTTAATGCAGAACAACGGCTCCGCGCCGAGGTCTTCCGCGAGTTGCAGGTATTCGTGATAGCCGAGTCCGTGCGTGGCGTAGTAACCCCAGATGTTCCAAAGCGGCGTGCGCACATCCATGTTGCCTATGGTGTTCTTCCAATGATTCATGTGCTCGAAGTCGTCGCCTTCCACCCAGCAGCCGCCGGGAAAGCGCATGAATGCGGGGTGCAGACCGTCGAGCGACTCCGCGAGATCGGCGCGCAGGCCGTGATTTTTCCAGGTCTTGTCCGGCAGCAGCGAAACCATGTCGAGGAACAAAACGCCCTTGCCGTCGCCGGATATTTCCAGCTTCGCCTTTGGATCGCTTCCCGTCGGCGTGAGGGTGAGCGTGTGATATTTCCAACCGCTGCCGAAACCGGAGATTTCACCGCTGGCAAGAATTTTTCCATCCGCGCCGATCAGTTTCGCCGTCAGCGGCGCATTGAAGCCGTCCGTGGCGCGCGCCGCGAACTTGAGCGTGTAACTGTCGCCCGCCACCAGGTTCATGCCCCAGTAGCCTTCGTTCTGCAACGTGAACGCGCCGTCCGCTTTCACGCGCAGCGATTTGCGGTTGAAGGGATTCAATGGCGGCACCGGCAGTTTGGCCTGCACATCCGCCTTGCTGATGGATGCCTCGCTCCTGCCCTTGCCGGCACTGGCGAACTTCCAGCCGTCCGGCGTGTCCGCGTCCTCGAAGGAACGGTTGCGGACCAGTTCCGGATAGATGCCGCCGTCGGCGGACAGATTGATGTCCTCGAAGAATATTCCCCACAGTGTCGGCGAAATTTTGTGGCCGGGCTGGTCCACGGCCACGGATATTTTCGCCGACTGGGCGTTCGTAGATAAGGCCGCCGCCAGAAATCCGGCGGCCAGCCATGTTTGCAATTTCATTTTTTCAGGCAGGTAAAATATTTTGAGAATTGTTTCTAAATCAGGAAACCCAGCCGTTCTTCAGGCCGTAGGCGACCTCGTTCCAGACGAGTTCCTGCTTGAACTGGCGCAGCTTCGTGTCCGCATCAATGATGACCGTTTCGATGCCGGCAATCGCCGTGAAGTCTTCAAGCATTTCCGTCGTGACCGCCTGGCTGAAACCGGTGTGATGCGCGCCGCCGCCGTAAATCCAGCAGGCACAGGCCGTCTCAAAATCCGGCCGGCACTTCCAGACTGCTTGGGCGACCGGCAGCTTGGGCATCGGCTGGTCGGGCTTGACGACGTCCACTTCGTTGATGAGCAAACGAAACCGATTGCCCAAATCAATCAACGACGCGTTCAACGCCGGGCCGGCGGGCGTGTTGAAGACGAGCCGCGCCGGATCAGCCTTGCCGCCAATGCCGAGCGGATGGACTTGCAGCGAAGGTTTGCCGTCGGCGATGGACGGACAGATTTCCAGCATGTGCGCGCCAAGAACCTTCTTGCCCTTTGGATCGAGATGATACGTGTAATCCTCCATGAACGAGGTGCCGCCGGGCAGGCCGCTGGCCATGACCTTCATCGCCCGCAACAGCGCCGCCGTCTTCCAATCGCCTTCCGCGCCGAAGCCGTAACCATCGGCCATGAGCCGCTGGGCGGAGATGCCGGGCAATTGCGCCAGCCCGTGCAAATCTTCGAACGTGGTGGTGAAGCCCTTGAAATCTCCGGCCTTCAGAAACGCGCGCAGGCCGAGTTCGATGCGGGCAGCTTCGCGCACTGAATCATGTTTTGCGCCGCCTTTGCGCAAATCAGCGGTCATCTGGTAGGTATCGGCATATTCCTGGACCAGCTTGTCAATGGCTTTGGCGGAAACCGTGTTCACGGATTTGACCAGGTCACCAACGCCATAGCCGTTGACGGCGTAACCGAACTTGAATTGCGCGGCCACCTTGTCGCCTTCGGTCACGGCCACTTCGCGCATGTTGTCACCGAACCGGGCGAACTTCGCGCCCTGCCAGTCGTGCCAGGCTGCCGCCGCGCGGCACCAGGCGCCCAACTTTTCCTGGGTGGATTTTTCCTGCCAGAAACCGACGACGACCTTGCGATTGAGGCGCAGGCGGCTCCAGATAAAGCCATGTTCGCGGTCGCCGTGGGCGGCCTGGTTCATGTTCATGAAATCCATGTCAATCGCGGCCCACGGAATGTCACGATTGAATTGCGTGTGCAGGTGCGCCACCGGTTTGCGCAGTTGCTTCAACCCGTTGATCCACATCTTCGATGGCGAGAAGGTGTGGCACCAGGTGATGAGGCCGATGCATTTGGGCGCGTTATTGGCCTCCTGGCATAAAGTGGTGACGGCATCCGGCGTGGTCAGGACGGGTTTGAACACCACCTTGACCGGGAAGGCCGGCGCGGCATCGAACGCCTTGGCGATTTCCTGCGAATGTTTCGCGACGGCCTTGAGGGTTTCGGGGCCGTAGAGGTGCTGGCTGCCGGTGACAAACCAGACTTCAAATTGCTTGAGATTGATCACTTTCATAAATGTAATAATGCTACGATGTTGCTTCCTGCCGCCGTCATTTTCCGGGCCATCCCATTCCAGCCAGGATGGCCCATTGTGGCGGCACCATTTGTTTGATAACACAAAGGCCGCTTAAAATCCGCCCCGCAATGCGTAAATAATTAGCCATTTTGCGCATTAGGGTTACTGCTGTCCCCAACCGCGTTTACTGGATAGCAGCAACCACTTTACGGAAAAACCGCAGATGGGACGACGCCGTTGCCTATCGGGAGCCATGGCGTTTGCGGAACGCCATGAGGCTCATGTGTTTTTCCTTGCGAAAATAGCGGGCGATATGCTGCAAGTTTTCATAACCCAACGCCCCGGCAATGTGTGACACCGGCAGATCCGTTTCCATCAACATCTGCGCAATCAAGTCCACGCGCACCCGGCGAATTTCCTGCAGGATGGATCGCTTCAGTTCCGCACGGAACCGGTTTTCCAAGGCCCGCCGCGAAAGTCCGGACGCCCGGGCAACATCCGCCACGCGCACGTTTTCGCGGACATGGTCGCGGATGAAACGCAGCGCTTTCAGCAACTGCGCGTCCGCCACCGCGAGGATGTCGGTGGATAATCTCGAAACGACATGAGTGGCGGGCGCATCAATCCGGGCCGGACGGGAACTTTTGCCGCTGCGCATCCATTCATCCAGCCGGCGGGCGCTTTCATAACCGGCGCGTTCAAAGTTGATCGCCACACTCGAAATCGTCGGGGAAGACAGCTCACAGACCAGTTCATCGTTGTCCACGCCGATGATTCCCACCTGGTCGGGAACGTGCAGCCGGACCGTTTTGCAGGCCTCGACCAGATGATGGGCATAATCATCATTGCATGCCATCACTCCAACCGGTTTGGGCAGCGATTTCAGCCAGCGCCCCATGGCCAGATGTTCGGTTCGCCAGGAGGTCCGGCCTCCATCCGCCGGTGCGTTAAAAAAATGGCTCTCCTTGCCGGCTTGTTTCAAGCGCTGTTGAAAACTTTCCCGGCGGGCGGCGGACCAGCGGATGCGGCTGGGTCCGCAGAAGGCAAAATGATTGAAACCGCAACCCAGCAGATGCTCAGCCGCCAGGTGTCCGGCAGCTTCGGAATCGGTGACCACATGGGCGATGTCCGGAAAATCTTCGTTGCGATGTCCCACGACCACGGTGGGGAGGTCCAGGGCGAGGACCTTCCGGACATGTTTGCCATCCCGCAGAAAAACGCCTTGGGCGTCCAGTTTGCCCAAGCGCGGCCAGATTTCATTCAAGCCGCCTGGCTTCCAATGGAATGCCCAAGGACCGTGGTGGCGGGCGTAATTGGCGAAACCGCGCAACAGGGCGCGTCCCGACCCGCGGGACGATTCCAACAGCAAGACCACCTGCGGCAACTTTTCCATACGATGAGGGCACATCGTTGCAGGAAGCGCCATTTTTGCAACTGTTTGGAAAGGGCGGTATTGCTAAAACCTGCGGTTTTTGGAGCGCGGAGCGCCGTAAAATTAGTGCACCGCCAATAGAGCTTGCCGTTTTGCCGCGTTGAAATACAATGTTTCGGTGCCGATTCAACGCGGCACGTCACAGTGTTGGTTGCCTCGGTAGCTCAATTGGTAGAGCAGTTGACTCTTAATCAATTGGTTCTAGGTTCAAGTCCTAGCCGGGGTACCACCTTCAAAATGATCGGGCGACGAGAGTCGAAGGTCGAGAGCTTACATGGACCCGGTTTTTCCTGCTTCTCCAAAGCAGGAGACACGCACCCATGGCAGCCATGATGGTTGTCGTTCCCGGCTCGGGGACTTCAACTTGGTTCAGGATCACGTCGTCCAGCACCAGTTCGTCTGAAAGGCCGCCGGGGCCGTTAAAATGACCCCAGTTGATCCAACTAAAGGTGACCGTCGAAGACGAAGGGGTGAAATAGACCTGATATCGTTGAGAGTTGCCGATGGGACCGTTCCCGCTGGGAGCGGCGAAATAGAGAAGCGATTCGCCGGTGATGTTCAGGCCAAAGAACCCATCCGTTGAAAATTCGGCGGTACCGACGTTTTCACCACTGGTCCAAAAATCCAGGAGATACGTTGCCGAGGTGTTGAGGCCAGTGACAGTTTGCGCCAAGGTCACCGGGCCATCGGTGGGCTTGGGAAGGATCGCCGGGGTCAAACTGAAACTGACCTGGCCGTCGGCAGCCTCGGTGGGGTAAGGAGCGACCAACGCCATGATTCCCGAGCCGAAATAAAGACCATTGGTGCCGTCTGGAAGGCCGGCGCTGCCCTTGATGCCACCCACCCCATCATTGCCCCAGATCGCGTAGCTGGCAATCTGGCCGGAAGCGGTCCAGGCGGTAAGCGACATCGTGGGGGTCAAGCCGGTGCCGGTTGCCCAATAGGAATTGTTGGCGGCCACGCCACCGTCAGCCTCGAAACTGCCGTTGAGGATCAGGTTGGCAGAGCGGTTGCCAACCAAAGTGTCATCGCCGGCCACCGAGAAGATTGTCGCTGAAGCCGTCGCCGCGCAGGCACCAAGGGCGAGGAGCAGGAGCGGAACTGCATTAATTTTTAACATAGGTGGATGATTTGAAGTTGATTCGTGATTCGGTTTAAAAAAGAACCGACGTTGAGATTAACAGCACCGGCCTTTTCATCATTGACACAGTTATTATTATCAAGCGCTCCGGCCAAAAGTCAAGCTAATATTGTCTGTTAAGTAACGTGTAATGCTTGCCCGATGGGCGAGCGGTCAATAACGAATGCGATCTTAGATTTAAGGCGGAATCCCCTTCAAAATTACCAGGACTCCAGGGCCAGCCAAATCCATCCGGCGATCAAGCTGACGCCACCGACCGGTGTGATGGCGCCCAGCCAATGCAGATTCGTCACCGCCAGCAGGTACAACGTACCGGAAAAAATCACGATCCCCGAGAAAAAGCACCGCCAAGGACCGGCCTTCAGCGGCTGGCGTTGCGCCAAGACGAACAGTATTACGGTATGAATAAAATGGTAGAAAACCGCCTTGTCCCAGATGGCCGCCGTTCCATTTTGCGCCAGCAATTCCTTCAGCCCATGCGCGCCAAAAGCGCCAAGCGTCACCGCCATAGCGCCTGACACCGCTGCCATCCGGGTTGCCGTTGTGTTGGTCATATATCCAAACTAGACGAAGGCTCCCGGTCTTTCGAGAGGCAAAATGGCCCGCGCGATAAAAAACGTGAGCATTGGGAGTACGTCTTGTCTAACCGAACAGAACAATTTTTGAATGGTGGTATCGGATGCGCTGACTTCCGAAAATCATCAAACAAGGCTCGACTCATGAAAGATGAAGTGCCTGCCGGAAAAACATCAGTGAGGCCGCAGGCCGTGAATGCGGTTGATGGCAAACTGCAGGGTGAACCATTTTCGGCCAGGACGGTGCTCCGGCCCGTGAATTTTTACTGTCGTGCGCCCCAGGCGAACTCCGTGCAAGTGGCCGGTGACTTCAACCATTGGACCCCGTTTCCCATGCAACCGCACGATGATGGCTGGTGGTTCATCCAAATCATGCTCCCCCACGGTCATCATCAGTATCGTTTTCTGGTGGATGACAAACCCGTGCTCGACCCCCGGGCGATGGGAAAGGGCCGGAATCAATTCAACGAGGAAATTTCGGTGGTCGCCGTCGGATAAAGGGGAAGTCTAAAGGCTGAATGCTAAAGGCTAAAGTTTATTCGGCGCAACCGGCACGGTGCAGTCAGAACATCGGTAACACTTGTGGTTCAATACATGGGTAACACAATGTTGGTTAGAGGTTACACATTTGGTTCGCTTTGACCAGCTTCCTGCGGGCGGATATCCGCCCGCAGGAAG
>Ga0182027_10006365_pt1 | contig 17703 bp, 18 predicted proteins | sample 712E1DmetaG_FD_121300 | JGI IMG/M metagenome (GOLD analysis project Ga0182027, IMG submission 121300) | Permafrost microbial communities from Stordalen Mire, Sweden - 712E1D metaG (Illumina Assembly) | ecosystem: Environmental > Terrestrial > Soil > Wetlands > Permafrost | place: Sweden... | reverse complement strand
TCGGCGGGGAAATAGTCCAGCACCTGTCCATACGACATGCGCAGGGTAGAATTGGCATCAGGATAGGCCACCAGTTTAGGGTTCATCTCGCGAAGTCCTGCAATAAAATGCCGGTTCCCGGCAGAGACGGAAGTCCTGGCCTCGGCATACGCAGGTGCATATTTCCCACTTGACTCCTGGAACGACTGAGCCATGATGGAAACCAGGTCTTTCGAAAATACTTTCACGGCCGGTTTCCCGAGAAATGCCATTGCATTCGCCTCGCTGGCAAAGACAGATGTTTTGAAAACTGCATCGGCAAAGGCATTGAAATCATTATGATAATCTTTTTCGATCAGTTCGAAAACCGAAGGCAGTTGGGCTTTGGGAACGTTCTGTGCATATAGTTTTAACAATTCGGCCATTGTTTTTTGGGAAACGGCAGGATCGATGTCTTTAAAATGCTCTCTGGTGGTCGTTTTCAACCCTTCTACTGATTCTTTAATCCCGGATTTATTCTTTTTCTCCAGGGCCGATTTGAGGCTGCCGAATTGTCCTGAGAACTGAACTGCATCCAGTCCCATTCCTGCGATATTTGCATAAAAGAAAGGAACCGCCAGAGTGTTCATCTTGCTGTACCCGTTGCGGATGTTGTCAAGCACTGTCCCGTACTTTTTCTGAAGTTCGGGCGACTTGCCGTACCATCCAGTAAATTCAGCCTCGATGGCTTTCTTTTTATCCTCCACCTTGTTTTTTACCAGCATTTTTGACTGCCCGATAAAATTCTTCCAGGTATTTGCAATCATGAAATTTTTTTCGGCATATTCAATTTTTACTTTCGTATCCACATCCATCCGTTCTTTCATGACTTCCAGCTCTTTCCCATAAATTTTAATAAGAGTGGGATATAAAAGATTCAGGTTGAATTCCATTCCGTAGGATGTAAGATAACGGCTTGTATTTCCGGGATATCCCCATATCATGGCGAAATCATTTTTCTTAACCCCTTTCAGGCTGATGGGCAGGTGATATTTGGATTTCAGTGGGACATTTTTCTCGCTGTAGGCAGAGGGATTTCCTGTTGAATCAGCATAGATCCGGAATACAGTGAAATCGCAGGTTTGTCTGGGCCACATCCAGTTGTCGGTATCGCCGCCGAATTTTCCAATGGAAGATGGTGGTGCACCTACCAGACGGACATCTTTGTAAGTTTTAAAGACAAAAAGATAAAATTCGTTACCGCCATAGAAAGCCTTAACGCTGACTTCGTATTTTCCGTTTTCAGCAGCCCGTTTCTTCATTTTTGCCGTGAGTTCCTTGATCTTTTCTGAACGGGCCGATTCTTTCAGTGTATCCGGAAGAAAGGGAATAACAGAATCTGTAACATTTTCCATGCGGACCAGGAACGAAGCACAAAAATTTTCGTTGGGCAATTCTTCTTTTTCCGACATTGCCCAGAATCCATTAGTAAGATAGTCGTGTTCGGGGGAACTATGGATTTGCACTGCACTGTATCCACAGTGGTGGTTGGTAAACAGCAAGCCTTTGTCTGAGACAACTTCTGCAGTGCAAAAGAAACCACCTGAAGCAGCGCCGGCACCCGACAGTCCGACAATTGCGTCTTTCAGGCTGGAGTGGTTGATATCATATAATTCCTGGACGGTAAGATGCAATCCCATTTTTTCCATGTCCACATAATTCAGGCGTTCAATGAGAATGGGCAGCCACATTCCTTCATCGGGCGGATTGCCAGCAAACAGCCTGGCCCCCGGGGAAAGGACCAGGAGGAGTAACAGAGAAAAGATTTTGTTCTTCATTTTACCGGATTTAATAACAATTACTACTCTAAAATCATTTTGCAATATTACACAGAAGAAAAAACCCGGGCAATTTTTTTTAGATCAAATCGGTTAAAAGTCGATAACTTGTCACTTTTCCCGGTTAAAATCCTTGTTCGGGTTAACGAACGAAACTGGATGTTAATCAGTGAAAACAGCATATTTGTCAAAATTCCTTTGAATCCGTGGATATTTTTTGGATATTTGAAAATAAAACAGTTCCCTGCTATGATGATTCAAAAGATTCCCCGCAAGATCCGCATGGGTAGTATCCTGTTGCATCTACTCTTCTGGATATTGAGCCTGGTTCTTTTCGTCGTGTTGATTTTTCTTACACGGCATTTCCGTTTGCAGGCCATGGATTTCCAGACGGCTATTAACATTATTTTGACGTTGCTTTTGCTTGCCGTTTCCGTTTATATCAACCTTCTCATTCTGTTACCCCTTTTCTTTAAAAAGCGCCATTATCTTCTCTTTTCTTTGTTTGAAATATCAAACATTGCGCTTTTTATCTGCCTGAATTATGTTATTTCCATGACCTTCGAAGGGAAACATCCTAATCTCCTGAATGAAATAGTTGCAGAATTCATCCTGGTCTTAGTATTCCTGATTATCACAACACTGATAAAATTTACCCGTGATTCCATCGCCCTGCAGGATGCAAACCTTAAGATCAAGGAAATCGAACGCGAGAAAGCGGAATCCGAATTACGGGCACTGAAAGCACAGATCAATCCTCATTTTTTCTTTAATACCCTGAATAGTATTTACTCGTTAAGTTTGGACCAGTCGGAAAAAATACCTGAGCTGATATTAAAATTATCGGAACTGATGCGATATATTCTCTATGAAACACGCGAAAATCAAATCTCCATGCAGAGACAACTGGAATTCCTTCAGAGTTATATTTACCTGGAACAGTTGAGGACCGATGAAAAAATAAAGATCGATATGGAGATTAATGGAGATCCTGCAGGTCTAATGGTTGCACCTTTGTTGTTTATCACCTTTGTTGAAAATGCATTCAAGCATGTGGCAAAAGAAAAAGATAATCCTTCATTTATCCGGATAACATTCGACCTGACACATCCTTATAAAATCCTATTCACCATAAAAAACAAAAAATATAATTCTCCCGGAGCATCCATTGGCAATAATGAAGGAATCGGACTGGCAAATGTGAGAAAGCGCCTCAACCTGCTTTATCCGGCGAAGCATGAATTGAAGATTTCTGATACCGGTGATGTGTTCAAAGTAGATCTAACCCTGGATTTATCATGAAAATCAAATGCCTGATCATCGATGACGAACCGCTTGCACAGCGCATTCTTGAAAGGTACATACAGGATGTTTCCTCCCTTGAAATGGTGCAGAAGTGCAATAATGCGCTGGATGCTATTGAGATTCTGAAAGAGCAAAAAATTGACCTGATCTTTCTTGACATCAACATGCCCAAACTCACAGGATTGGAATTTCTCCGCAGCCTGAAACATCCACCACTTGTGATCGTCACAACCGCTTATGCGGAATTTGCCATCCAGGGATACGAACTGAATGTGGTGGATTACCTGATGAAACCCTTTGGGATGGCAAGATTTCTGAAGGCCATTCAAAAAGTTCACGACCTTCTCAAACCCCGCGAACATTCCTTAACGGGAATAACTTCCGATACATCCCGGGAAGATCAGTACATCTTTATAAAATCGAGTAAAAAAACCTACTGTATCAGCCTTAACGATATCCTCTATATCGAAGCACTCGGCGATTATGTCAAGATTTATACTACAGACCGCATGATTGTCAGTTACCATTCGATGAAAAACCTTGAAAACCTGTTATCCCCGAAGCAATTTCCAAGGATCCATAAATCCTTTATTGTATCGCTCTCCAAGATTGAACTTATTGAAGGAAACCAGGTTAAATTGAGGGACCGCTACATTCCCATCGGGACCATCTATAAGTCCGAATTCGAAAAACTGATCCGCATGATCTGAAAATGTTTTAACGGGAAGGAGGATCCGTTTCATTTTCTGTTATCATCGCGGTTTTCCTGATGATAACAGAAAGATAAACCATCACGATCCCAAAGAGGATTGCGAATGCCCCGATGACTTTAATCAGGAAAACACCCACCGCATCTTTTTCAAGGATCATCACGATACCCAGAACAATGGTGAGGAGACCATTAAACAATATGAAATTTTTATTGGAGAGATTCCGTTTGATGTTCACCAGGATTACAAGCTGGAATATTCCCACGATAATTGCCCAGACCCCGAGGAGAATAAAAAACAGTTGCAGGGATTCTTTGTCAAAGAATATGATCCCTAACCCGATGACGAGGCTGAATATGGATTGAAGAATCAACATTCCGACATTTTTGTCTTTCTTCAGGTGGTAGATGGCTATAAAAAGAAAGCACACTCCCCCCAGTGCGATCGCCAATCCGGAAAACATGACTACATTCTGGATTATATCCCTGGGAAAGATAAGCAGCAGCAAACCGAACGAAATTGCAATAAGCCCGTTGATTGCCAGAAACCACCGGTTTTTATAAGGTTTAGTTTCCATAAAATGCCTGATTTTGATTAAAAATAAATGCTAAGATACTTTAAAATGTATTCCAAGGTATTCCAGTAATGTTCCGGTAATAATGAAAGCGCCGAAAATAAAAAACAGAATGCCCACTATCCGGTTGATCCAAAGTTTGACTTTAGGATTACCGAGTACCTTGATCTTATTGGCAAGAATACATTTAAGGATATCGGTAGCGAGAATCATTCCCAGGGCTCCTGCAAAGAACATGGCGACAGACTTCCGGTCGCCTCCATAGGTGGAGTTGATCGAAACGACCCAGAAGATCCAGAAAAACCAAAGCGACGGATTAGCCACATTGAGGATAAAACCCTTGAAATAATAAGGCAACACACCCGGCCTTTTCACGTGGATCTCGCTGATAACTTCCACTTGTTCGGTTTTAGGGATTTTACGGAAGACCGTATAGATGCCATATGAGATCATCAGGATCCCGCCTAAGATTCCAAATGCCAGGTGAAATTTCGGAGCCGTAATGAACTCAGAAACACCGAAGAAAGCGAGAACAACGAGAAAAAAATCACTGGTAAAAATTCCCAGTGCAAGAAATATCCCGGTTTTAATTCCATGTTTGATGCTGGTTTGCAGAAGGGCAACAAGCGCCGGCCCCAGTGTTATTGCGACCGTGATGCCGAGGACCAGTCCTTCAAAAAGCGGATGCAGGAATTTGAGGAACATCTTACGTTTGTTTTGTTTGGTTCCGCATTCGCTGCGGAATCAATTTAGCAATGTGGGCTTCCCACTCAATTCGTTGGGGTTCCTTTAATACGCGGGGAAATTTATGGGCACCCCCTTCTTTCCCTTTCGTTTTCATCCAGTCATAAAACACCTGCAAAGGTAAAATTTCCACATACACTTCACGGATGGCTTCCATACGTTCAACGCGGTAATCATCATTCAGGATGGCCAGATATTCATCCAGCTTCGCAGCGGCTGTAACCGGATCAACAGGATCGTTGGTGCCCAGGTACCATTTGTGTGCAAACAGGCTGCCATAGCGGATTCCCGTGATGGTAAACTCATTGATTTTGATATTGAATTCATCCTGGAGCATCTTGATTGCGCGGTTCATGTTATCCTGGGAAAGGTGTTCGCCGCAGAGGCTTAGAAAATGTTTTGTACGGCCGGTGAGCAGGATCTCGCAAGCGTCCTTGCTGGTAAATTTAATGATATCTCCGATGAGATAACGCCACGCACCGGCACAGGATGAAAGCAGCAAGGCATATTCTTTATCAATCTCCACATCAGCAATGGTAAGCGTTTCTGGTTTCGCGAGGAGGTTCCATTCGGAATCAAAATTGCGGCTGTTATAGGGAATGAATTCATAAAACAGGCCGTTATCAAGGATCATGGTCAATGATTTCCGTGTGCCCGCCTGCTGGTAGGCAATATATCCTTCCGACGCAAGATAGGATTCGTTATATACTATTGGCTTTCCGAGAAGTTTCTCAAAACTTTTACTATACGGCTCAAAGGAAACCCCGCTGTGCACATAAGCAGACAAATTTGGCCAGATTTCATGAATGTTCCGCAGGCCATAATGTGCAATGATCCGTTCCAGGATGATCTGGATCCAGGCCGGCACACCCACGATCACGCCGATATCCCAGTCCTTTGCCTTCTTCACGATCTCATTCAGTTTCAGCGACCAGATCTCTTCCCTGGAGATCCGGGGACCGGGTTTGTAAAAATGCTGAAACCAGAAAGGGATATTGCTTGCTGTGATCCCGGAAAGGTCGCCTTTGTAATAGGTGCCGTTATACTGAAGGTGAGTGCTGCCTCCGATCATCAGGATCCCCTTCTCGTAAAACTCATCAGGGAAATTATACTTGGTAGTCATTACAAGTTGGCGGATGCTTGCTTTCTGGATGGCCCGCAACATGGCGGAGGTAACCGGAATATGTTTGGAGGAGGATTCAGAAGTTCCGGAAGTTAAGGCAAAATATTTGACTTTTCCGGGCCAGGTAACCCAGGGTTCCCCATTCAGGCTGCGGTACCACCAGTTCTTGAACATGGAATTATAATCATGCACCGGTACCGTGTCCTGGAAAGCCCTGACGACATCCTTCTGCGAAAGGATATTGGCAAACCGGTAATATTCCCCAAAAGCGGTATCCTGTGCACGGTTCAGCAGTTTTTTTAATTCCTTCCGCTGGGCTATTACAGGGTTGAAATTCTTTTTAATGTCAATGGGAATCTGACGAATGGTATAGGCTGTCTTGATGATAGATCCAAGGATGGGCATGAAGAGGACACTCGATTACATTAATGCAGTAAAATTATGAAAAAAATGCTACATTTCGGCCGTTATACAGAATGAAAGGATGAAAAGATATAAAAAGCTGATCAAAATTCTAGCCGGGATCCTGCTGATTCCGGCAGGAATTATCCTGAGTTTTCTGATATACCTGACGGTGACAGATTTTCATCCTGCAGAAAAGGAAACGATTTTAATCCGGGGTAATGGGATGCTGTTGCCTCCTTTAAAAAACGATTTCACTTTTCTTACCTGGAACATTGGTTACAGCGGTCTGGGGGAAAAAATGGATTTCTTTTATGAAGGGGGGACAAGGGTAAGGCCTGATAACAAGGAATTCGCGGGATACCTGGACGGAATATGCAAATGTCTTTCAGCAATGGATTCTATAGATTTCATTCTCCTCCAGGAAGTGGATACCCATTCCAAAAGAAGTTATTTTACAGATGAAGTTACGGAAATTGGTAATATACTGCCCCGACGGTGTTCGCTGTTTGCCAAGAATTATGACAGCCGGTTTGTTCCTGTACCATTATATAACCCTATGGGTCGTGTCGTTTCGGGTATCGTCTGTTTCCCAAAGTTCAGACCCATTGCAGCGGAAAGAATCGATTTCGGAACACAGTTTTCCTGGCCGAAACAACTTGTGTTGCTGAAACGCTGTATGATGGTAATGCGGTACAAACTGACCTCCGGGAAAGAACTTGTCATCGTTAACCTTCACAATTCCACGTATGATCAAGGGGGAACATTACGAAAGAGAGAATTAAAGAAGCTTCATTCCTTTGTCCTTTCGGAATACTTAAAGGGTAATTATGTGATCACCGGGGGTGACTGGAACACCAATCCCAGGGAATTCCTGACAAAGTCTGTGACCTCGGGAGACCTGGCCAAAGTGATATATCCCCTGTTGGATTCCACATTCCTGCCCGGATGGAGGTTTGCCTTCGATCCCTCAATTCCCTCCAACCGCGATGTGGATATGCCGTATCAGAAAGGGAAAACCAAAACCACCATTATTGATTTCTATATTGTATCGCCCAATGTTGAAGTTGAATCGGTTCATACCATTGCAACCGGCTTCCGGTATTCGGATCACCAGCCAGTTGTCATGAAAATAAGTTTAAAGTAGATCCCCTCCTTTTTCTTTCCGATCTTTGCATATCTTAAATAAGTCAAATGATAATCAAGCCGGTAGAAGAAATATCCTTAACCGATCTTCTGATCAAGGAATTTAAAACCGGATCACGTTCCATGGTCAAGAAGATCATTGTACACGGCAGTGTAAGTGTGAACGGAAAGGCTGTGATGCAGCAGCATTTCATAGTCAGACCCGGCGATGTTGTTGAATATACGAAGTACAAAGCCCCGGTGGATTCGCAGGATTGTCCGTTTCCTGTGTTGTTTGAAGACGATGACCTGATCATTGTGGTTAAACCGGCCGGGATCCTGACATATGGCGAAAAAGGAACGCACGGTACCTCGATGTACAAGGAACTCATGGATTATGTGCGTGACCGCTCAAAAGGAAGGGAAAAGATCTATGTTGTTCACCGGCTTGATCGGGAAGTTTCGGGAATCCTGGTATTTGCGAAATCGGAAAAAATCCAGGAAATGATCAAAGAACACTGGAAAGAAACGGAAAAAAGATATTATGCGCTGGTTGAAGGAAAACCTGAAAACAATGAAGGCAGGCTTGAGAACTGGATGCTGGAAGGATGGGATCAGAAAGTGTTTACCCTGAAACAGGAACGACCGGGGGCCAAGCTGGCCATTACGCATTACAAGGTTCTGAAAGAATTAACGAACAATACCCTGGTCGAAGTACGACTGGAGACCGGTCGCAAGCACCAGATCCGTGTTCATATGGCAGAAATGGGCTGCCCGATCGTGGGTGATTTTAAATATGGCGCGGATAAAAAGGTCAAAAGAAGAATCCGGTTGCATGCCTATTATTTTTCGTTCAAGCATCCGGTCACACATGAACACCTCGAGTTCAAGACCCAGATGCCGAAAGGATTTCTGACGCTGGGGGAGAAGGATGAACACTACAAATGGTGATTAGCCATCAGGCAATTGATAATTGACAATGAATAATTGATAATTATTTTCGTTGAACGCCATGGTTTATAAAGGCATTAGGCGTTGGGTATCAGGTATCAGGTTTTGGGAATAGTATTTATTAAGGATATCCATACCTTTGTAGTTTCCTATCGTAAATGATTATAAACCGAAAGATTAACCATTAAAATCAAGATTTATGTCAAAAGGGAAAGATGTTAAGAAGAATGTAAAGAAAGCGCCGGCAAAGACGCCGAAAGAAAAGAAAGCAGAAAAGATAGAGAAAAAGGCGGCCAAGAAAAAGTTTTGACCATCAGCTTCGCCATTTCTCACTCACCACGTGAACTTCTTTTGCCTCAGTGCCTCAAATACCACGATTGCCGCGGATGCTGAGACGTTCATGGAATCGATCTTGCCGTTCATGGGGATTTTGATCAATTCATCCGATTCTTTTAACCAGGTTTCGCTTAATCCGTTTGCTTCCGATCCCATGATGATCGCTGCAGGGCCACTAAGATCGGTTTCATGGTAAAACCGTGTTGCAGTCAGCGCCGTGCCAAACATCCTGATCGTATTTGCTCTTAGCCAGGAAATGGTTTCACTTGTTGTGCTGGTCACGACCGGCACGGTGAAGATGCATCCGATGCCAGACCTGATGACATTGGGATTATAGATGTCGGTTTGCGGATCACAGATAATAACCCCGTCCAGGTGGGCCGCGTCTGCAGTGCGCAGCAGCGCACCCAGATTCCCCGGTTTTTCAACCGATTCGAGGACCAGGAAAAGCGGTGTAGCGCCAAACTTCAGGTCGTTGAACTGTATCCTTTTTGGAATTGCAAGGGCGATGGCTCCTTCATGGTCTTTGCGGTAGGCGATGCGGTTATAGACCCCGGCCGGAACCTCTGCCACCTCCCCTGAGGGAATTTCCGCTGAAAGCATTGCATTCAGGTCTACTTCCGGGATCAGATCTTTACAATAAATGAGGTTCGTGATGGTAAACCCGGCCATCAGTGCCAGCCTGATCTCGCGTGTTCCTTCAATAACGATCAGGTTTTGCTCTTTCCTTTCCCGGGGCTTTTCCTGCAACAGAAGCAGGTTTTTTATAAGAGGATTCTGCAGACTGGAAATCGTTTTTACCATGATTTAAAGTATAAAAGTATTTCTCGCAGATTTTCGCAGATTAAACGCTGATTCACGCAGACAACCGAATGGTGGTTCAAATTAGGGACATAAGTTAACAAAGATACAAATCTTCTCTGCGAAAATTTGTGATAAATCTGCATTAATCTGCGAGAACGATTTTCATGGAGTTCAATTAACATCAAAAAATTTTTTCGGTTTTCCCGGAGGAATCGAAATTAGTTTTATATTTGCGCATTCAAATACCTGAATATCTATTATGGCAAAAATCTTTTCAATGTCTGAGGCGGCTTCGATTGCCATTCACAGCATGGTACTGATCGCACGCAACGAAAACGGGATAAACGCCGTGAAAATCGCCGAACAGACAGGCTTTTCCAAAAACCATATTTCAAAGGTTACCCAGCGGCTGGTTAAGAACGACCTGTTAAAATCAGTACGTGGTCCATCGGGAGGGTTCACCCTGAAAAAATCGCCTGCCGATATTACCCTGCTTGATATTTACCAGTCGATTGAAGGCCCCCTGGAAATTACCGATTGCCCGCTAGCCAATGAAGTTTGCCATTTCGACCAATGCATAATGGGTAATGTCGTCAATAAAATGACAATTGAATTTAAAGCCTTCCTGAAAAAGCAAACCCTGAAGAAATACCTGTAATATTTTTTTAATCCATAAAAGGTAAAACGATACCTGAATGTTATAATAAAAAATAATCGACTAACCGAGCAACGAAATCTGAATTCTGAACCCAAAAACATGAAAAGAAAAATCATAAAAATTGAAGAAGAGAAGTGCAACGGATGCGGGTTATGCATTCCCAACTGTCAGGAAGGCGCATTGCAGGTCATCGACGGGAAAGCACGGCTGATCAGCGACCTCTTCTGTGACGGGCTGGGCGCCTGCATCGGTCATTGCCCCGAAGGTGCAATTACCATTGAAGAACGGGAATCCGAACCCTACAACGAACGCAAAGTGATGGAGATCCTTTCAGGAAAAGGAAGAAACACGATCCTCGCCCACCTCGAACACCTGCGCGACCACAATGAACAAGCTTATTTAAATGAAGCCATCTCTTACATAAAAGAAAACAACATCGACATGACTGAAACCGAAATGAACACACAACATAGCAGCGCCCATGGTTGCCCGGGAGCGGCAGCACGGGATTTCAGGCTTGACACGGAACAAGTTGAAAACGCTGTCAAGGTAAAGGCCAACGAGTCCGTCAACACACCCTCCGAATTGCGGCAATGGCCGGTACAGTTGCACCTGCTGAATCCGCAGGCATCGTATTTCAAAAATGCAGACGTAGTCCTTGCAGCTGACTGCGCAGCCTTTGCCATGGGCAATTTCCACGCGCGTTACCTGAAAGAAAAATCGCTTGCCATTGCCTGCCCTAAGCTGGATACCAACAAGGAATCCTACCTGGAAAAACTCACCTCGATGATAAAGGATTCAAAGATCAATACTCTCCAGGTCGTCATCATGGAAGTTCCCTGTTGCGGAGGTCTCGTACAAATGGCTACCACAGCCCGGGAGAATGCAGGTCTGAAAGTGCCGATAAAGGTTTCGGTCATCAGTGTACAGGGAGAAGTGGTAGAGGAAGACTGGATATAAACAAATAGCGAGATGGCGAAATAGCGAAAAAAAATAATCTAAAAACCGTTAACCCATAAGGTTTGCATTGTTATAATCGAAATCAAAACAACTTCAAAAACAATAAATTATGGAAAAGAATATTTTCGAACCCGGCAATAAATTCAGGTTCAACGAAAGCGTGGATTATTCCACCGGTGGAATTGTCAGCAAACGGGTACTCGACCGCGCCGTGGGAAATGTAACACTGTTTGCCTTTGACAAAGGGCAGCGGCTGAGCGAGCATTCGGCACCTTTTGACGCCATGCTGCAGGTCGTGGAAGGCAACGGCGAAGTGATCATCGATAAGGTCCCGCATCAACTTGGACCTGGTGAAACGATCATCATGCCGGCAAATATTCCCCATGCTGTGAATGCCATCGAGAAGTTCAAGATGGTACTGACGATGATCAGGGGATGAGATAATGAAAAATGAAGAATGAAAAATTAAAAATAAAACAGATGAGCGAGTTGATAAATAGTTCAGGGCAGCGAAAGGAGCTGCTCAAACATATGATCCTTCAGTTGCATGAAGGAATTGCCCCGCAGGAGATCAGGAAACGGCTGGCCGAACTGATGCAGAAAATACCATACGGGGAAGTGGTTGAAGTGGAACAGGAGCTGATCAATGAAGGATTGCCGGAGGCAGAGGTTCTCCGGCTCTGCGATATCCATACAGAAGCGCTGGAAGGCAGCATTGACCTGTCAGGAGCAAAGGTCGTTCCTCCGGGGCACCCGGTGGATACTTTTCAAAGGGAGAACCGGGAACTGGAAGGCGTGATAAAGAAGCTGGAAGATCTTTTTAATAAAAGGGAAGAACTGGTTTCTTCGATCGGTGACGATGCTTACCGGAACAACCTGAGATCGCTGTTCAACAGCCTGACGGATGTCGACAAACATTACCGCCGCAAAGAAAACCTGCTTTTCCCATTTCTTGAAAAATACGGGATCACTGGTCCACCAACCGTGATGTGGGGGAAACACAATGAGACCCGGGGATTGCTGAAAGGCGCCATGGAATCCCTGCTTGCCCCCGGCACCGGGAACGCAGGACTGTTGAAAAACGCCATCGACCTGCAGCTTCAGCCGGCAGTCAAAGCAGTTGCCGATATGATCATGAAGGAAGAGGAAATCCTTTTTCCCATGACTATGGATAAACTGACGGATGAGAACTGGTATGACATCTACCGTCAGACAAACGAGATCGGCTATTGCCTGTTCGATCCGAATATTGAATGGAAGCCGGAAGGGATCCTCCTGGCAGAAACCAAATCGGCCGGCGATAACACGGTTCATCTTCCCAGCGGGAAATTATCCGTGGAAGAACTCATGAACATCCTGAACACGGTGCCGTTCGACCTTACTTTCGTGGATAAAGATGACAAAGTGAAATATTTCACCCAGGGGAAAGAGCGCGTGTTCGACCGCAACCGGGCGATCCTCGGACGCGATGTCCGCATGTGCCACCCGCCTTCCAGCGTGCATGTCGTTGAAAAGATCCTGAGCGATTTCAAATCCGGGAAAGCTGACAGCGCACCCTTCTGGATCCAGATGCAGGGGAAGTTCATCCACATCGAATATTTTGCTTTACGGAATGAATCCGGCGAATACCTCGGCACCCTGGAAGTATCCTCCGACCTGACGGAGAAAAGATCACTGGGCGGAGAACAACGAATTTTATCCTATAAAAAATAAAACACAATGGAAACACCAGCCTGGTTAGATAAAACCAAAATCAAGATTACCCTCGATGCCCGGCCCATCCTGGCATCGGGAGGCCACCCGGTGCAAAGGGTGATGGAAGAATGTGCCACGCTGCAGCCCGGGGAGATCTATGAGATCATCACCCCTTTCCCGCCCATGCCGATGATAGAGAAATTAACGGCACTGGGATTTGAAAACTGTGTGGAACCGGCAGATAACGGGTTATTTCATACGTATTTCAGAAAACAGTAATCCATAAAATAATGTCACCCCTACGGGGTTAAGGAATTTTGACCGGACAACATTTACTAGAATAATGACACCGCTATGCGGTTAGAATAATATCACCCCTAGAATGATGACACCGCTACGCGGTTAGTATAACATCACCCCTGCGGGGTTCCTGGAAATAATATATCCAATCATATTTTATAAGATAAAAAACGAATACAATTTAACATACGAACATCAGCCGGATTAACATTATCCTGGCAAGGCAAGAAAGAAAACCTATGTAACCCCGCAGGGGTGACATTATTCTAGCCAGGAAAGAAAGAAAACCTATGGAACCCCGCAGGGGTGACATTATTCTAGGGGTGACATTATTCTAAATCAGGAGGAAGATATTTCATTTCATAATCCACATTAAACTTCTGCAAAAAAGCCAGAAATTCTTCCCGGAACGTCTTTGTTTTATGATGTTCAGCCTGGTTTTTAATATAATTAAACACTTGTTCGACCTGGGAATTTCCATAGGAAAATGCCCCAAACCCATTTTGCCAGGCAAATTTTTCCCGGATCCAATCCTGTTGATTGATGAAATTTGTTGAGTTATTCTTGATATCTCTCACCAGGCCGGAAACCGTAATTCCGGGTTTGAGCCCAATGAAGACGTGAAGATGGTTTGATATCCCTCCCACGATAATCGGCTTTTGTCCTTTGTTACGGATGATCCCTGTAATATATTCAAACACTTCCTCAAGGTTTTCCTGAGGAATCATGTTTTTCCGGTTCTTCACCGAAAAAACGATCTGAATAAAAATCTGTGAAAACGTTGCTGTCATAACTTAATGTTTAAAATTATTCCATTAATCGGCCGGGGAAGGGAAAGGTAATACGGTTAATTGAAAAAATTTTCCTAAGTTTGAAACCAGGAATTATTATGTTTCCCGAGGAACACAACCAAGACATGAAAAAATTCCTGAACCGGATTAAACCACCCTTGCCCTGGCGGATGCCTGTGACCGTTCTGCTCGGTATTTTCTTCGGGCTTGCAGCCTATGTTTTCTATGCTTCAAAAGCCCAATCCTACCTGGGCGACAATCCCGAAACCTGCATCAATTGCCATGTGATGATTCCCCACTATGCCAACTGGGCACATAATTCCCACTACCTTGTGACCACCTGCAACGACTGTCATGTGCCGCACAATAACATCTTTAATAAATATCTTTTTAAAGCTGAAGACGGGCTTAACCATGCTACTATGTTCACTCTTCGTCTCGAACCCCAGGTAATCATAATGGAAGATGAAACCCGGGACCTGGTCAGGGAGAATTGTATCCGCTGCCACGAAAAAACGGTAAAAAAAGAATTCATCTATACCGTTCAGCCCAATTATCATAATTTTCTGGAAGAACGCTGGTGTCTCGATTGCCACAGGGAAACACCGCACGGAAGGGTGAACGGACTTTCTTCAACCCCTAATGCACTTACAATTCCGAAATCAAAGAGGATAGTTGCAGATTGGCTTAATAATGAAAAGAAGAATGAAGAATGAAGAAGAGAAGTTACAGAGTCACAAATGTGTTTTCAACTGAACAACTAAACAATATTTTGCTATTTCGCCAATTCCCCATTTATTAATCAACCCTATATGGAACAAATCAGCAAACGGAAGTCCTGGATCAATTGGGTTTTGTTTTTTTCAACGGTCATCGTAGTATTCATCTTAGGACTATTGGCATCGTCCATAACCAACCGGAAAGCAGAACGGGAATATGTGTACAAACCTAAGGTGAAAGTAACGGATTGGGAACCCAGGAATGCGATCTGGGGTGAAAACTTCACCAGGGAATACCAGTCGTACCTGCAGACAAAGGATACCACTTTCCGGAGTAAATTCAATGGCAGCGCAATGATCGATGAGCTTGCTGCTGATCCTCGGATGGTCGTGCTGTGGGCCGGGTATGCATTTTCAAAAGATTATAGCCAGGGCCGGGGCCATTATTTTGCCATTACCGATATCCGGAATTCGCTTCGCACAGGAGCGCCCAGAGGACCGGACGACGGTCCCCAGCCGAATACCTGCTGGACCTGTAAGAGTCCGGATGTTCCCCGGCTGATGATGGACAAGGGGGTAATGAATTTCTACAAAGGGAAATGGGCATCACTCGGCGACCAGGTGGTGAATTACATTGGCTGCGCCGACTGCCACGACCCGGTCACAATGGATCTTCGCATCAGCCGGCCCGCACTGGTCGAGGCCTTCAAGGCGATGGGCAAGGATATCACCAAATCAACACACCAGGAGATGCGGTCACTGGTCTGCGCGCAATGCCACGTGGAATATTTCTTTGATAAACACCGTAAGGATGCCGAAGGGGTGGCTTATCTTACATTTCCCTGGAAATACGGAACAACAGCAGATTCAGCATTGAAATATTACAATGAGATTAAATTTTCAGATTTCACGCAACAGCTTAGCAAGGCGCCAATCCTGAAAGCCCAGCACCCGGATTACGAGATCTTCCTTACCGGGATCCATGCCGACCGCGGGGTGGCCTGTGCAGATTGCCATATGCCCTATGTAAAAGAAGGAGGGCAGAAATTTACCAGCCACCGGATCGTCAGCCCACTGGCCAATATATCCGGAACCTGCCAGACCTGTCACAGGGAAAGCGAGCAGTCGCTGCGTGAAAATGTATATGAACGGCAGGAGAAGGTGAAGGAGATCCGGGATAAACTGGAAATCGAACTGGTAAAAGCGAACCTTGAAGCAAAAGCTGCCTGGGATGCAGGAGCAACGGATAAAGACATGGAATCGGCACTGAACAAAATCCGCAACGGGCAATGGTATTGGGATTATGCCACAGCCAGCCATGGCGCCTCCTTTCATTCGCCCATCGAAGTGACACGGATCATCGGGAACGGTATGAACGAAACCCAGGATGCAAGGGTACTGTTGGCAAGACTGCTGGCAAAACTCGGAAAGAACAATGAAATTCCTTATCCCGATATCTCCTCGAAAGAAAAAGCGCAAAAATTTATCGGCCTCGACATGAACCAGCTGGAAAAGGAAAAAGAAGATTTCCTGAAGACGATAGTTCCGGGGTGGGACAAGCGGGCAAAAGAGCGGGAAAATAAATGGAAAGTGGTGGTGATGAATTAAAATAAAATTTTCTATGACTCCATATAAAGTTTACCTGCTCGAAGATGCCCTCAAAATACCATTTAACCCGGATGGAAAGATTCTTTTCACTTCAGAAAAGATGGAACTGGTCCACCTTACCCTGACACCCGGAAAAGGAATGGAAAAACATTCCCAGCCTTTTGATGTGGTATTTTTTGTACTTGAAGGAAAAGGCAACCTTGAAATCGGCAGCGAACAGGTTCTTGTGAAAACAAATACCTGTATTCACGTCGGGAAAGGGACATTACGGAAATGGAGCAATACAGGGTCATCGGACTTGAAAATTCTTGTCATTAAAAACCGTTGTTGATATGCAATTGCTGACTCCTTCCAATTGGAAAGATTATGAACTTATTGATACCGGCGGATTGGAGAAGCTCGAGCGGTTCGGGAAATACACGCTTGCTCGGCCTGAGCCTCAGGCGATATGGGAGAAATCGATTCCTGAAACAGAATGGAACCGGATTGCCCATGCACGATACAGAAGAACAAAGGGGATCAACCCTGCGAAACAGGAACCAAACGAAAAAGGAGACTGGAAACTAAAACCCGGGATGCCGGATCAATGGATGATATCCTATTCCTATAAAGGGATGCACCTGAAATTCCGACTGGGCCTGACCTCATTCGGACATATCGGGGTATTCCCGGAGCAGGCTGTGAACTGGGAATATATTTACGACACCCTGACCCCGTTAAATGTTACGATTGATGCGTCACGCGTGTTAAACCTGTTCGCATACACAGGAGGTGCTTCTCTTGCGGCAAAAGCAGCAGGTGCGGAGGTTGTACATATTGATTCAGTCAAGACGGTGGTCTCCTGGGCGAAGGAAAACATGGAAACCAGCGGACTGAGCGGAATTCATTGGGTTGTGGAAGATGCCCTGAAGTTTGTGAGGAGGGAAGTTAAAAGGGGCAACCAGTATGATGGAATCATCCTTGATCCGCCGGCTTATGGAAGAGGACCGGAGGGAGAAAAATGGATCCTGCAGGATTCTATAAATGAGATGGTGAAACTGTGCAGCCAGCTTCTGAATCCCGAAACCGGATTTTTCATTCTTAGCCTTTATTCCATGGGGTT
>Ga0182027_10006364_pt1 | contig 17703 bp, 16 predicted proteins | sample 712E1DmetaG_FD_121300 | JGI IMG/M metagenome (GOLD analysis project Ga0182027, IMG submission 121300) | Permafrost microbial communities from Stordalen Mire, Sweden - 712E1D metaG (Illumina Assembly) | ecosystem: Environmental > Terrestrial > Soil > Wetlands > Permafrost | place: Sweden... | reverse complement strand
TTCGTTTCAATAAAATTTTGGTATTTTCCGAGCTCCCACTTGAGAGTATGTCCTTTATTTTTGGCAGATTAGCTTTTTTATTTTCGCATATATCTTTATATATTGATAAAGAAAGTAAATTGCCGAATGAATAAGCATAGCAATAGAATGGCTCGTCAAAGATATGTGGAATGTATGCCCACTCATATTTAAAAATTCTATCAACATTTATTGAATTGCCAAATAGCTCTTTGATATTTGCAAAATAAAGCTCGTTAAACGAATTTATATTTATGCCTTTGGAGATAGCATTGTGAGCGTCAATTTCAAATTTTGAGAAATATGTTTGGCGGCAAATTGTGGCATAAGAATCCATTATTTTACTTGATAGCATTTCTTCTTTGATATTATTATCTGACTGAATTTTATATAAATAATCAAAGACGATCATTTCTGCAAGTGTAGAACCAGTTTCAGCAAGAGCTAGATTGGCCTGCTGTGTGCTATGAGGCTGTTTCTCAGCTAATTGTGAATGAATGCCGTGACCAAGCTCGTGTGCCAATACTAATATATCTCTCCAGCTACCTGTAAAATTTAACATCACATATGGCTTGATTTGCGGAGATACTGTTGAGCAAAATGCTCCGCTGGATTTGTTTTTTGCAGGAAGAGGATCTATATGATTTCCATTAATAATATTTAGAGCAAAATTATAAAATTCGTAATCAAAGCTTTTAAATACTCTTAAAACTAAATCTACAGCATCTTCATATTTATAATTTAGTTGGGGTGATTTTTTTAATGGGGCATATAAATCAAATCTCGATAATTTTGGTACACCTAATAATTTCGCTTTGAGTTTAAAAAAATCACGGAAAATCGTTTTATTATCAATAACCGCCCGCATCATAGTCTGTACATCATCATCATTAATGTCATTCGCCTCATTGCGCATACTAATCGGCGATGCATATTTCCTTAAGGTAGCTTCATTGTCCCAATCCTGAGATAAGGCTTCATATATCTGGAAATATTTAATCAAATTCTTTTTATATGAGCTAAACAAAGAAATGTATGAAGCTTTCCTAACTTTGGCTGATTTTGAAAATACGTTTTTTAACAAATATGAGGAATTAGTATAAGTTTTAACTTTATTATCATTTTTTGATTTTATTGTATAAACCTGTTCTGCATCTATTAAGCTCCTTAAGTCTTTTATTTGGGTTACAAGGTTGATATCCTTCCTAGACATTATCATTTCCTCTTGTGCCGTTAAAGAATGTATTTCAAGCTTTCTTGAACGTTCAAAAGAATATTTTAGCTGCTTTAGATCTTTAAATAACTTATTTGCAGACTTATCGTCTAAAACATTATAACCATCAAGAGTTTTACCTTTAGTCCATAAAAAGAAGTTTCGTACCGCATCATCATACTGATTAATTAGTTTTTTTGCTTTTGATTTTAGAAATTTATACTCGGAATTAGATTGGTCAATTTCTTCATTAAGACTGGCAAATGAATAAAATCTGCTAATAATAATAGCCAATTTTTCAGTGATTTGGACTATTTCATTAAATTCAGCAGATGTCCCAAATTTAGTCATCATCTTACTTGATTTGACACGGAAATCAGTCAATAAGGATTCGAAATTTGATTTTAAGACTACATAATCATTATTTCTAATGATATCTGATAAATCCCAATGCATATTTTTATCTGAAAATGAGGAAATATAATAAAACAAAGATAAGTGAACTTGCAAATGATATTCCAAGTAATAATCTTAATCCTTCACGTATCTCCTTGTGTAAATTGGTGTCGTTCGTTCTTGCTGCCATTAAAACTGCTTTGCTATATGAATATTTATAAGTAAATTCAATAAAATAAAATATAGATAGAAAAGCAAAAAACATCATAATTAAACTCTCAAATAGCCATTCAATCTGAAAAACATAAAAAATAAAACTGAAAGAACACGTTAATGTCGCAGAGAATAAAAATCTCAGTTTAGTGTAATCAAGCTCATTTGCTTTAAGATTCGGTTGTAGATATTTTTTTAAACTTATCATAATTGATTGTAGTTAATTGACCGCATGATGAATTATTATCATAGCCCATACCCAATCTAAGAGTAACATTAATTTTGAGAGATTTTAATAGCCTATAGAATTTAAAAACCTGATTATTTGATGGTCTTTTGTAATCACAACCGGCTACTTTATTGTATGGTATTAGATTTACGAGAAAATTGTGACCTTTTGTAATATCTGCCAATTTATTAGCATCGGATTCATTCATATTTATTCCATTAATTAATATGTATTCCAGCGTGATCCTTGTTTTCTTTGATTCTTCGAATCGATATACGCTATCCATTAAATCAGAAAGTTTATTCAGCTTGGCAATCGGCATAATTTCTTCGCGAATTTTTTGAAAAGGTGAATGCAAACTTATAGCTAAATTACCGTTAAAATCTGATAAAGTTAGCTGATCAATCCTTTTGACAATTCCTGCAGTTGAAACGGTGATATGTTTCTGACCTAAACCAAAATAATTTTTGTCTGTAATTATTTTTATGGAATTTAAAACATTATCAAGGTTCAATAAAGGCTCACCCATGCCCATATAAACAACATTTGTAATTTTTTCTTTTTCTTTTTTCAAAAAATTTGCCCAAAAGATAACCTGATCTGAGATTTCAAACTCATCCAAATTTGCAGTAAAGCCCATTTTCCCAGTCGCGCAAAATGAACAGTTTAAAGGGCATCCTATCATTGAACTTACACATGCTGAATTTCGTCCATCTTCATAACGCATCAAAACACTTTCAAAAAGGTCTCCGCTATAAGTTCTGAAAAGCGCCTTAACGGTTTGTTTATCGTTGGAGTAAAAAAGTCGAACCAGTTCAATAGAAAGTAGCGAAAATTGATGATCATTTAACTCCTGCCTTAATAATGATGGTAAGGCAGTATAATTCTTTATATCGAGTTCTAAAGACTTATATTTTGAGAACAAGATTATCTTTCTCTGTAATGGCGTTAGACTATTGATTGTTTGTATATAGGTTTGGGGCGCCATACATTAATAACACTCGATCATTTAATGCTGATGAGTATAAATTATTTCCTTTTAAATATGAAGATAATAACATAGATAGCAAATTGGGGGATTTAATTGTTATCACTTGATAATCAGTTATTCCAGCCTTAGATGCCATTTTATCAACAACGTCATTATATGTTGCCTGTTCATCAATTAGTTTGTAAGTAATTGCTTGATCATTACCATAAATTAAGGCCTTAATTGTATTTTTTATTGTGTCAGTTTCTATTCCTCGATTTTGGCTAACAAAATCAACAAAATTTTGATATTCCTCATTTACATCTGCCTGTAAAGTATCAATTTCAGATTGAGTCATTTTTCTATATGGATTACCTAAATCTTTTGATAAACCAGCAGATATGTAAAATGTTTCTATCCCATTCTGGGTTACAACATAGCTTCCGGAAGAATCACCCTGTGATGTGACTTTATCGTAGTATTGAAAAGGAGCCCCAAAGATAACTCCAATACTACCAGTCAGAGAACCATAGTCGGCAAAAATTCTAGTTGAAGGTGAAATTGCCATATATGCTCCTGATGCAGCAAAACCTTGGATATATGCATAAACTGGTTGTTTGGTTTGACTGATATAATATTTTATGCCATCAGCAATCGCTCTTGACCCCGTGACTGTCCCTCCACCTGAGCTGACGAGTATAATTACTCCTTTTATTGATTGGTCTTTGACTGCTTGGTATAGTGCGTTTTTTATGTCATAACCAAACACATAGCCAGTTGCAATGGAATTAGCGCTAGTACTCTGGTCCAAAATGGTCCCATCAATGCGAATCACAAGAATTTTGTTATTTGAGTATTGATTTCCGGAAAGATATTCAGTATTTAACTGTGAAGATGTGTTAACTCCTACATATCCAGTTGATTCTCCAATAAAAAAGGATATTAGACTAACGAATCCGCAACAAATAAATAATATCGAAACTAAACACGAAATTTTTACAATTTTTCTCATGATTCTTGGTCTTTTTTTAATAAAAAGTAACGTAATTCTTTTTCGGCTTTAATTAAATCTGATGGTAAGATTTTTAATGTTGGCTTGCCTTCCTTTGCAGATTTGATTGCATTATTGATCTCATCAACTACCTTTGCGTTTGCTTCCAACGCTTCCTCTGTAAGTATAGAAACATTATCCTTATTCACATCAATTACACCATTAAAACAAAGTATTTTCTTTTTATCATCAATAAATATTAAGCCTACCTCAAGAATAGCAATCATGTTTTCATGACCAGACAAGACAGTAATCTGACCAAGTTTAGTTGGTAAGGTTACTTTTGTCGCCTCACCTTCAAATATTATGTTTGTTGGGCTTTTAATCTTTATTTTCAGCATTTTTATTGTAGTCGTTAATTACGTCTTCTATTTTGCCTTTCATGTAGAAATAATCTTCAGGAATATGGTCAAATTCTCCATTGATTAAACGTTCAAAGCCTGCAATAGTATCATTGATCTTAACGTACTCTCCCTTAATTCCTGTAAATGATTCTGCAACACTAAATGGCTGTGTTAAGAACTTCTGAACTTTTCTCGCTCTGGATACGGTTAATTTATCTTCATCTGATAATTCTTCTACACCAAGGATAGCAATAATATCCTGTAAATCCTTGTATCTTTGTAACATTTTCTTTATTTTTTGAGCAACATTAAAATGTCTATCACCAACAATGTTTGAGGTTAAAGCGGTAGAAGCTGATTCAAGTGGGTCTATAGCAGGATATAAGCCCTGTTCGGCTAATGATCTTTGTAAAACCATTGTCGAATCTAGATGAGCGAATGTGGTTACTGGTGCTGGATCTGTATAATCATCCGCCGGAACGTAAATCGCCTGTAGTGAAGTAATAGATCCATTTTTTGTTGAAGTAATTCGTTCCTGTAAATAACCCATTTCATCGGCTAGAGTCGGTTGATATCCTACTGCAGAAGGCAGCCTTCCGAGTAAAGCTGATACTTCAGATCCAGCTTGCGTAAAACGATATATATTATCAATGAACAAAAGCATAGTTTTCTTTTCCTCATCTCTGAAATATTCTGCCATTGACAATGCTGTCAAGGCAACTCTCAAACGCACTCCTGGTGGCTCGTTCATTTGACCAAATACCATGGCGGTTTTGTCAATTACTCCTGATTCTTTCATTTCCAAATAAAGATCATTTCCTTCTCTCGTTCTTTCGCCTACGCCTGCGAAAACTGAATATCCTGACTGTTCTTTAGCAATATTATAAATTAATTCCTTTATTATAACCGTCTTCCCCACCCCTGCGCCTCCAAAAACACCAATTTTGCCTCCTTTAAGAAATGGGGCTATTAAATCTATAATTTTAATACCAGTTTCCAATATTGATAATTTATGATCTTGTTCCTCAATTGAAGGTGGTTTCTTATGAATAGGTCTGATTTTATTTGCTTTTAATGGTTTTCCATCAATCGGCTCGCCAATTACATTCATAATTCTACCCAATGTTTCCTGCCCAACCGGAACTTTTATATAATCTCCAGTTGCAAACACTTCATCTTTTCTGCGTAAACCATAAGTACTACCCATGGCAATTGTTCTAAATAAGCCATCACCAAGATGTTGTTGTACCTCTAAAATGAGCTTTTTTTCTGCGATCGTAACGTATAAGGCTTCATAAATCATTGGAACGTAATCAGCAAATTTTACATCAATAACAACCCCTTTGATTTTATTTATTTCTCCTTTAATTTCTTTCATAATATTATTAATAATTATTTATTCATTGTGCCCCCAATTATATCCAACAGTTCTGTTGTAATCGATTCCTGTCGAGATTTATTGTATTGAAGGTTTAAAATATTTCTTAATTGCTTTGCATTATCAGTGGCATTTTTCATTGCTATCATTCTTGCGTTATGTTCAGAGGCTTTGGAAGATATAAATGAATATAAAAACATAGTTTGTAGGTATCGATTTGCTACTTGTTTAAAAACAACATTTATGTTTGGTTCAATAAGATAATTATTTAAATTCCCACCAGATTTTTGTACTTGCGCTGATTTAGATAAAAAATTATCATAATTTAAAGGCAAAAGTTGCTTTAATGTAGGTTTGTAATTAAAACTGCTTATAAATTCCATATAATAAAGCAAAATTTTCGCATATTTCCCGGCAAAATAATTTTTTAAAATATACTCGAAAGGTGCCTCGATACTATTAAATGTCGGCGATTCTACTGCTTTTTCGAATAATAATTCTATCTTTATATTTGAAAATTTAGACATGAGGTACCAGGATTTTTTTTGAAGTCCAATCCCCATATAATGCTTGCTTTTATCAAGTTCTTTGTTAAGCTTTATAAGCATATCGTTTATTAAACTCCCGCAAAAACCACGTGTTGGCCCAATCACAATAAGACAAATAGGTGAATCATCTGATCTCGATTCAAAGTAATTCTTAGCTATTGGCTCACTCAACAAATCCTCGTCTCTTTTATATAATCCAGAAATTAAAGATGCCAATCGTTCAACTTCCATTGCATACTCTTTGCTTTGTATTGCAAATGTTTGGAATTTCTTCATTTTAGAAATTGACACCATTTCCAATGCATTAGTAATTTTTTCAGTATTTTTAATACTTTTTATCCTTTTTTTTAAAAAACGTAATGATTTCATTTGACTTCAAAATTCTTTACAGAAATTTTAATAACGTCATCAAGTTTGACCTTCAGCTCATCTGAAATTGGTTGATTTTTACCCAACTCAGCCAATAAATCAGGATATGAATCTTCTAATAAGGTGACAAGATTAATTGACCAATCATGAATTTTATCAACAGGAATGTTGTCAATAAAATTACCCTGTGTGGCAGAGTATAAAATTGCCACTTGCTTTGAAATATGCATAGGAGAATATTGATTTTGCTTTAAAATTTCAACCAAACGTGCACCTCTGTCGAGTTTCCTCTGTGTGTCTTTATCCAGATCCGATCCAAATTGTGCAAAAGCTGCAAGTTCAGTATATTGAGCCAAATCAAGTCTTAGCTTACCAGCCACCTTTTTCATTGGCTTAATTTGAGCTGTTCCACCGACTCTTGAGACTGAAAGACCCGAGTTTATTGCTGGTTTAACTCCACTGTTGAATAATTCAGCTTCCAAGTAAATTTGACCATCTGTTATGGAAATAACATTGGTTGGAATATATGCTGATAAATCACCCGCCTGAGTTTCAATGATAGGTAACGCTGTAATTGATCCTCCGCCTAATTCATCTGAGAGCTGAACGGATCTTTCCAGTAAACGTGAATGTAAGTAAAACACGTCTCCTGGATAAGCTTCTCGGCCTGGTGGCCTTTTTAATAGCAATGAAATCTCTCTATAAGCCCAAGCATGTTTTGTCAAATCATCAAAAATTATCAAAACATCTTTGCCCTTTTCCATAAAATATTCTGCTATAGCAATTCCGGTGTATGGAGAAAGATATTGTAAACTAGCAGGCTCAGAGGCAGTTGCTGATATAACTATTGTATAATCCATTGCTCCATATTGTTTTAAAACGGCAATATTCCTGGCAATAATTGCTGCTTTCTGACCAATTGCTACATAAACGCAAATCACATTCTCTTCTTTTTGATTAATTATCGTGTCAATCGCAATAGCGGTTTTACCTGTTTGTCTATCGCCAATAATCAGTTCCCTTTGACCTCTTCCGATTGGAATCATACCGTCAATTGAAATTATGCCTGTTTGTAGAGGTCGGGTTACTGGCTTTCTTTCAATTACTCCAGCTGCAATCCGCTCTAAATCCATGTATTTACCCGATTTTATTTCGAGAGCCTTGTCATCCTTTGGTGTGCCCATAGCGTCAATATGTCTACCAAGTAATTGCTCTGATACATTTACTGACAACTGCTTTTTAGTAGAAATAACCTTATCTCCTTGCTTTATTTTTAACCTATCACCTAAAATGATTACTCCTATCTTATCCTCATTAAGATCCAATACCATTCCATATTCCTGCGCACGTTCAAAAAATACTACCTCACCATTCATAACAGAATCAAGGCCATTTACAATAGCAATGACATCATCGACTTGTTCAACAAAACCTATGGTGTTTTTATCAAAATCCATATTTTGAGACACCTGCTTTAGCTGAGAATCAAGTTTGGTTAATAAATTATCCATTATTTAAAGATTAAATTTTAGAAAAAGCTTTATCAATAAGTGAATCCAAAGTCATGTCAACTTCTTGATTCAAATATCTTAAAATAACACCTGCCGAAATTTCACCAGAAACAGAAAATGTAACCCCAACATCATTTTTAACATTGAATTTCTTCGCCGCAATTCCCTTAAATTTTAATTTTTGACTGTCAGTCAAAGGTGATCTTGAAATTATGTTGACATTTTGGCTGTTTTCCGACTCTACATCAACATTACTAATAATGAATTTCTTATCATTTATGGAAACAATTATTCCACCAGTAAGCTTTGGATTTACCATGTTTTCAATTGAGATATCATCAAGATCCAACCTTTTCCCAATCAGGCTTTTAATGGAATCAAGAGTCTCGCTAGTTAATTTGTACTCGGATTCAACAATAATATTATTTGCCATTTTCTTTCTTTATTATAGACTCAATAAATTTTTTATCTAATGATTCATCGCTCTGAATTAGATCTTTGACAATAAGTTTCACCGATTCATATAACTTATCATTAAACTCTGTCTGAAGCTTCTCCCTATCTTTGGCTAACGCTTTCTCATACTCTTTAAGCATATCGTTTCCTTTTTTATTTACATCGTCAATAAATTTTTGAGAGTCTTTGGCTGCTTTAATTTCTGCATTAGAGATTATTTGGGTTGATTCGGTAGTTGCTTTTTGTATTACTGATTCGCGTTCTTTTTCAATTTCGGCATACTCAGACTCCATTTTCTCCGACAGTTCTATACCTTTTTTAATCTTATCCTGCCTGTCAGCAAGTGTTTTGAATAATGGCTTATAGAGAAGTTTATAAAGAATAAATACTAGAATTAAAAAATTTATTAGCTGGACAAAAAATGTTGCATTTACTCCAAGCTTAGATAAAATATCCATGCTTTAAATTATTACGATATAAAAATAATTATCAAGGTATATATAGCAATTGATTCGGCTAAAGCCATAGATAGAATCATTGGTATAAATAGAGTTGAATAACTTTCGGGATTTCGACCTATAGCTCTCATTGCTTCTCCGCCAATTTTACCAATAGCAAATGCGGGAAGAAAGCCTCCTACGGCCATCATTAATGGCTTTAACGATGAAAGTACAATCGTTATTTGTTGTACTGAATTTGTTGCATCCATAATTAAATATATAAAAAATTTAAATAATTAATGTTGTTCTTCTTCTGCAAGCATCATACCCATAAAAGCTGTGCTTAGACCAGTAAAAATTAGTGCCTGTACTACTCCAACAAGAATTTCGAGTAGCAAGAATGGGAGGGCAAGGACTGGTACACTACTCATAAAATTTACTAATGTTTCTCCAGCGAATATATTGCCAAAAAGTCGTAACCCGAGTGATAAAAATTTAATTGGATCAAGAAAAATTTCTAATACACCTACAAAAACAAATACAGCAATTAATGAGATTGGCTTTGTATGGAAATAATGCTTAAACCATCCGCTTGCACCAATAAACTTTAAAGTGAAAAATTGAACCAAGGTAAAGGAGATTAATGCTAATGACATTGTAGTATTAAGATCGGCATCAACGCCTTTAAAAAGCTCAAATTCTTTTCCTGATATATTTATAACTATAGTGCCAATTCCTGGTAGAAGCCCCATCCAATTGGAAACCAAGATGATGAAGAAAAAACTTAATACCCAAGGGAAAACTGCATTTATATATCTTTCACTTAAAACACCTTTAGTCAGATCTAAGACAAAATCATGCATAAACTCAAAAATCCCCTGCATTTTACCTGGAATTAGAGCAAGTTTTTTTCTTAAAACGATTGCAAATACAACAAGGAAAATGTCCAACAATAAAGTAGTTGTTATTGTATTTGATACCGGCACTGGGCCGATATTGAATAAAACTTGAGAACCTATATCCATTAATAAACTTTGAGATCAAAATAATAAGAGAGAAAACGGACTTTATTATATACAAAAGTCATGGTACTTTCAACTATTCACTATTTTAAGTAGTCCCAGAAAGTATTTTTTTCTTTTATGTTGTAGTATGAATAATCAGCCACAATCTGGGGTAGTAATGAAATCTGATTATTAATACTTATTAGATCGGGTTTATAAATATTTTTGAAGTCGATCAAAGATATAAAATCCGCCAAAATCTTCTGCTTCATGCTTAAAATCGGAAACTGCGGGTATTTGTTATTAAAATTAGTGACGTCAGCCACAAGCGTTTGTGCTAACGGCTGATATTTACCGAATAATTTGTATTCAAGAACGTTTTTCTGTGCTTGTGATAAAGCATAAGCTGATGATAAAACATCAATTCCGACAAAATCATCCTGTCTACGCAATGTCAATGCCTGGTTGTTGACTTGATTATATACAACTCCGCCCCATGACAATGTAAAATTCAAATTGACTTGGGAAAGACTTTTAAGCGCTTCTAAATAACTATCTATACTAGTTTTATATTTATCTGGGGCGTTAACCGTATCAACAGCTCTTTGTAGCACGGTTGTCATCAACCTGTAAGTTGTGTAACGTGTCGCCATGTCACGGGCTATAACATCAAGATCACCTGTATTGCTGTAAGCATTAGAAGGAATTATACCTGAATTTTTTAGCATCACTGCCTTGTTGTAAATATCATTTGCATAAACAATAAGATTTAACTTCGAATAATCATTGTTTATTACGTTCCCAGATGTGTCTTTTACATAATCGGCATGGGATTCTATATATGTTGATCCTGTATTTTGTATGAGTTGAATATTCGCGGGAATATTTACTAAAGTATTACCCTGTATTTCATTGATATAATTTGAATTGATACCTACTGCAGTTAAATACTTGATAAAATCACTCTCAGCAGATTGAATAATTGAAATAACACCCGTTTTAGCTGTTGTCGAATTGTAAATATTGTCTAAGCTATTTGGAATAGTTGTGGTATTCGTGTATTGATCTACCCAATTAGAATATGATTTCAAATCTATTGAGGAGTAATTTGATAATGACAAAGTTAGCGGATCAGTCCCATTTCCTGTCCAGTTGGTCTCGACAAGATTCATAGTTTTATCAAAATAATTAACAAAAGCATCAGAAACATTATCAGTAGTACTAACAATAATAGTGTTATCAGTAAGTGGTTTGATATTTGATTGTATTATTATTTGTGTAGGGGCAACTGTAGGTTGTGGTGTTGAAGTTGGTATGGCTTGATATAGAGCTGTTTCAGTATCAGTGTAGTAAATTCTCCAATTCACTTTTAATATAACATAGCCTGCCACAACACAAATGATGAGTATCACTGAGATTACTTTGAAAGCAACATTAATTGCTTGAATTATCTTGTATAGAAGCATAAATCATAAAGGTTTATATTATTCAATATTAATATTTGAAAAATAATAATGCAAATGTAAAATATTGACATGCATAAAATTTGTGATAGTTTGTATATATTTTCATCTTATATTTTATTAAATCATGAAATTAGCATTTAAGGATAAGAATTCAGAGATAAAACCTGAACTGACGGTGTTTATTTCAAACACCTCCGAAGATGTATGGCCTTTTATTGAATCAATGACAGATCCTATGGCTAAGGATTTAGAAATGAAGGAGAATGACGGTTTGGCCGATTTGCATCTCTTTAGTTGTTCTGATGAAAGCGAACTCCTCTTTATAGCTCCTTATTCGATGGATCCTGTCTTGATTCAATATTACAAATCACTTTTTAAACCTAAATTCTTAGAAATCCTTACTCCATCCAGACATACTGGATCAACTTGTACTGATGTTATGAATGATCCCGAGTTACTTTCAAATTTAATAAATATATCTAAAAATTATAAAAAACTTACATTACTAACATATTCGTCATCATCACAGTTTTATAAATTAAAGAATTTTCTAATTAAACAAGGCGTAAATGTATATACTCCCGAGTCACCTTCAGATGATTGTGCTTGGACGGTGAACTTTTTCGGCTCTAAATCAGGAATAAGACAGTTAGGTCAAAGCAGTAAAGGTGTTGAGCCAGATTTTGAGCTTGCAGAGGGGTTAATTTGCGTTGGGATAGAGGATGCGTCACAAATAGCAGCTGACAGATATCTAAGTGAACATGGGGTGGTAATAAAGACAAATAAGGGACACTCTGGGTCTGGCGTATTAATTTTTAGAGAAGGTGATCTGCCTGGCAGCTACGAAAAGTGTGTAAAGTCACTTTATACTATCCTGTCCAAAGAGAAATATTGGAGCTTATTCCCTATTATCATTGAAGACTTAGTGAATGTGAATTATTCAATTGCTGGCGGTTTCCCAAATGTTGAATTTAAAATTCAAAAAAGTGGAGAGATTAATTTCTTATATACATGTGGTCTTAGAGTGACCCGTGAGGGTGTATTTCAAGGAAATGAAATTGGAGATGAAGTTATTAATCAGAGGTACTTAGCTAGAATAACCGATCTCGGCTTTTATATTGGTGAGAGATATGCATACGAGGGTTACAGAGGTTATTTTGATGTCGACTGTATTGCTGCAAAAAACTATAAAATATATGTAACTGAGTCAAACACAAGGAGAACTGGCGGAACTCACGCATATAAAACCGCGTTAAAACTTTTAGGAAAAGACGGTTTGGATGATAAATATATCGTACACGAAAATATGTTTCTATTTGGTGGCGATATAAAGCTAACCTACTCCAAGTTATTAAATATCATGAATCCGCTTTTGTATAACAAGAAGACCCAAAATGGGATAGTCTTTCCAGCTTCAAACCTCCTTAAAATCCACAAATTGGCATATATAGTCATAGCCGATTCACAGAAAGAGGCCCATGAACAAGAGACTAAAATGAAAGATCTGTTGAAGCGTATTGAATAATTTTTAATCTAGTCTTCTTTTTTACCACCTATATACATAGGCAAGGCAAAAGAAGCTACAAAGCTGATGATTGTAAATCCAAGCCCAACCTTGAGAGAGTCAACATTCGCATTCACAACCGATTTTTCTAATATTGTCGTCAATTCATTTTGTACAGGTACAGGAAGCTTTTTATTTTGACTATTACTATCAAAACCAGCGAATTCAATTGATGAAGCTGAATCAGCTATTTGTTTACTAATAACTGTTTTGAGTTGTTCTGGGATTAACTTGCTTGATGATAAATTATTGTCTAAAGATGTAGTTAAAGTGCCAATGAATACAGTTCCAATGATTGCAGCACCTAACGCACTACTTAATTGTCTTAACATGGAGCTTACACCTGATGCTTCACCTGCTTGATATGTCTCAACGGCAGATAAAGTGAAATTGTTAGTTTGTGATAAAACAAACCCCATACCAACACCCATTAAAACAAAACTTAAAGTGAGGTCTTTGGCTGTAGTATTTATATTTAACACTGATATCATTAATATGGCAGAAGCTATGTTTAACAGAACCCCAAATTGCACCAATAATTTGGGTGGTAACTTACGAGATAAAACGGCAGATAACGGTGCAGCAAATAGAATTGATAGAGATAAAGGTAAAAGCGCAATACCGGTGTCATAAGCGTTTAAGTGACGAATTGCCTGCAGAAAAACTGGAATAGCGAACATTATTCCCGCCTGACTTAATGAAAGTACAGAGGTCATGGTTACACCAGCATTAAATTGTCTATTTTCAAAAAGCTTTATTGAAACTAGAGGAGTTTTACCGTTTCTCTCCTGGTGTACCTGCCAAATTATAAAAAATGCAAAAAGTAAAATACCTATCACTATGGAAACCGGGACTATAGAAATATTTCCTAGATTAATTGTCAAAGCACCTAATGTAAAGATTTCTTTAGCAGTAAACCAGCCATATGTATTGGCTTTAACAATGCCAAATACAATTAAGAATATTGATATACTTGATAATAAAACTCCTAACCAATCAATTTGCTTTTTTTCCTTTGTATCCCTTGATTCGTGAATAACAAATGATAGTGCTAATAAGATCAGTACTATGACGACATTTATCCTAAAAGCCCAATTCCAACTGTAATTAGTTGTCAAATATCCGCCAAAAATTGGTCCAAAAGCTGATGCTGCTGCGGCAATTCCACCAAAAACACCAAATGCGATTGCTCTTTCTTTTTTAGTTATAAATGTCGAAATTAATAATGAGGAGGCAGCTGGCATCATTAATGCTGCACCTATTCCTTCAACGATTGACCATCCAAATAACAGCATTCCAGCTGAGGTGCTAAATGAGGTTATTGCTGAGCCTATTGCAAAAATTACAGCACCCAACATGAACATCTTTTTTCTCCCATATAAATCTCCTAGACGCCCCCCAGTTATCATTAACGCCGCCATTGTAAGTGAATATACAGCTATAATCCATTGAATTCCAATAATATCAGTGTTTAAATCACGAATCAGGATTGAAATTGAAACGTTAAGAACTGTCGAGTCAATTACAATTATTGCCAACGAAAGGCTAAATACAAAAAGTGACATCCACTTTTTGAAGTTACTACGTGATTTTGTCTCGTTCATTATTAGAAACTTTAAATATAAATTATTTGGTGATTTTTGATAAAGCTGAGTTAAGTGAAGCTATTTCCACGTCTGTCAATGGCTCAAACATGTCCTTGTATACTTTGTAATGTTCTTCTCTAATTTTTTTTATTAATTCAACTGATTTTTTTGAAAGTGAAACTTTTAATGATCTTCTGTCATCTGTGTTTTCATTCTTTTCGACTAAGCCTTTTTCAAGCAACCTATCTATCATTTGAGTCATAGCACTACTAGTGACATCAACCCACTCAGATAACGCTTTAATTCCTTGACCATCATTACTTGCCAACGCTCTTAAAATGTACATTTCACTGATTGAAATTTCACAGGAATTGATGTGATTTCTAATTGGAAAATACATTCTGTGTCGGATTTTCCCTAGCATATCCAAAATGTTTGTTATTTGATCTTTACGATTCAGTAAATTATCTTAATAAGATATTATATAATTAAGTTACTTAATTATATATATATTTATTATAAATGTAAAGTACTTATGTGAAGTTAAAAAATCGGGGTGGTGAGACTCGAACTCACGACCTCACGTACCCCATACGTGCATTCTAGCCAACTGAACTACACCCCGATTCACCCTTTGCATTTTATCAGAGTTTAATTGATATATAAATATGCTTTTGCTAGAATCAAAGCACGGTCACGTAGCCAAGCTGGCTAAGGCAAGAGTCTGCAAAACTCTCATGCGTGGGTTCGAGTCCCACCGTGACCTTTTAAAAAAACAAATAAAGTTGTAAAATTTGGCTGAATTGAGCCGCGGTGGTGAAATTGGTATACACGATGGACTTAAAATCCATTGGCCCTAAAAGCCGTGTGGGTTCAAGCCCCACCCGCGGTATGTTAAACAGAAAGAATGACAACAGGTTGAAAGTCATTCAAGGCTAGTCTAAGGCTGAAGTTAGACACTACTGAAAATATAATATAGATTAGAGAGTTAAATTAAAGGTGGAACCGTCGCGAGCGACCCTTAAAACCAAACTTGGTTTGATTTTGAGGGTCGCTTTTTAATTTTTAACTAAATAACTATGATCGAAGATGAATTAATTGCCATGCGCCATTCGTGCGAACATGTTTTGCATATAGCTGTATCCGAGATTTTCAAAGGCAGCAAAAAAGCTATGGGGCCGGCAACGGAAGATGGCTTTTATCATGACTTTGAATACGATAAAAAGGTTACTGTTGAGGACTTCCCTGCCCTCGAAAAACGCATGAAGGCAATAATCGTGGCTAATTTGCCCATAACACGAAAGGAAATATCAATTATCGAAGCAAAGAAGATATTTAAAAATAACGAGTACAAGTTAGATTGGATATCACAAATTCAAGATCGAGGTGAAAAAGCTACTATTTATATAATTGGAGACCCGAAAAAGCCTTTAGACGTTGATTTGTGCAAGGGGCCTCATGTAAGCTCAACAAGCAAAATTGGTGCCTTTAAGCTTCTATCTGTTGCTGGTGCATATTGGCATGGAGATGAAAAGAACAAAATGCTTGTTAGAATTTATGGCACTGCCTTCCCGACAATGAAAGAATTGGATGAATTTTTACTTCAAAAAGAAGAATCTGCCAATAGAGATCACCGCAAACTTGGTAAAGCTTTGGATTTATTTGTGTTTTCTGATTTGGTTGGAAAAGGTCTTCCATTGTTAACCCCTCGTGGCACTGTAATTAGAAAGGAACTTGAAAAATTTGTATATGAGGAAGAGACTAAACGAGGATACAAGCATGTGATCACTCCACCACTAGCTAAGGTTGATTTATACAAAAAATCAGGCCATTTTCCATATTATAAAGATACAATGTATCCCGTCATGAAAGTTGATGATGAAGAGTTGATTTTGCGCCCGATGACTTGTCCTCATCATTTCATGCTATACAGCTCACGACCAAGAAGTTATAAAGAACTTCCATTAAGATTTGCAGAGATCTCTCCTCAATTCAGGTATGAAAAAAGCGGTGAATTATCTGGCCTAACCAGAGTCAGAATGTTCTGTTTAGCTGATGCGCATATATTCTGCACAAAAGACCAAGCTACAGGTGAAATAAAAGCAGTGCTAGAACTTATTGATTATGCTAATTCAATTTTTGGTTTAAAGAAAGGCATCGATTATAGATACCGATTATCTTTAGGCGACCGATCAGACAATAAAAAATATTATAAGGATGATCTGTCTTGGGATAAGGCGGAGGCGATATTAAGAAATGTTTTAGTTAAAACTGAGTCACCATATTTTGAAGCAGAGAAAGAAGCTGCCTTTTATGGACCCAAAATCGATGTGCAAATGAAAAAGATTAACGGTCAAGAAGAAACAGCATTTACTGTTCAATATGACTTCGTAATGCCAAAAAGATTCGATCTAACCTATATTGATGCTGAAGGTAAGGAACAGGAGCCAGTTGTTATTCATAGATCATCAATTGGTGCTTTCGAGAGGACTATGGCTTTTTTGATTGAGCATTATAACGGGGCATTCCCACTATGGCTGTCACCAGACCAAGTAGTAATAATCCCAATAAATGATAGTAATTTGGAGTACGCAAACGAGATTAAAAATATTTTAGACGAATCACAAATAAGAAATTATGTTGATTCAGATTCTGAACGAATGCAGAATAAAATTCGTAAAGCTCAAGGAATGAAGGTACCTTATATGATTATTGTCGGTAATAAAGAAACTGAATCAAGATCAATTTCAGTACGATACAGAGATGGCGAACAAAAGAATGGAATCCCTTTGGATGACTTTGTGGATGAGCTTAAATACAAAATTAAATCGAGAAGTTTGTAGAAGTGAATTTATGTTGCTATAATTTGCTGTTTTTAAGCGAGAGTAGCTCAATTGGTTAGAGCATCAGTTTTCCAAACTGAGGGTTGCGGGTTCGAGTCCCGTCT
>Ga0182027_10006361_pt1 | contig 17710 bp, 19 predicted proteins | sample 712E1DmetaG_FD_121300 | JGI IMG/M metagenome (GOLD analysis project Ga0182027, IMG submission 121300) | Permafrost microbial communities from Stordalen Mire, Sweden - 712E1D metaG (Illumina Assembly) | ecosystem: Environmental > Terrestrial > Soil > Wetlands > Permafrost | place: Sweden... | reverse complement strand
CGAGCATTCTGATAACGAGCGAGCGATTGAACATGGTTGACTCCTTTGATCCGTCGGGCGAAAACACAGCATGTGTTTTTTGACCCTTCTTCAACCGACCGTTTTTATTCAAACGATCTTCTGAAGAAGGGCGGCGACCGAAGGACGTACCTGCGGTCGCCGGTCTGAGGTTGTCGAAGATGTGCGTGTCCGGCGTTCGTTCGCGAGGCGAACGCTGGGAGAACGCGGCCGCGCTCTCTGTGGGACGCCACCCTTTGGGTGGAAATAAACATCCCAAGGAAATGGCACGCACACCATTCCCCGGTCTCCTGCCCCTTCATGGAGCAATCCGAAGACCCTTACTTCGTAAGGTTTCATGCGCCGGCGACTTGGCCTAGCGCCGACCGCGGCCGGCCGGCGTAAGGATGCAGAGACCGTGACGGCGAACCTCGACCCGTTGCGCTTCCGCCGAAAGCCGCTTGAATTCCGCAGGGCTGATCCCCGCGATCCTCAGCGCCTCGGGCAGCCGCTCGTCGGCCGGATAGGTCCGCGTCCAAACATTGCTAACGATAGCCGTTGCTTCGATTTTGTTCATGATTCTTCCCTCCCAACAGATATTGATCGAGCCGTTGGCGGGAAAGCGTAACGGGCGATCAATATCTTTTGGCGGGGAACGTCATTGTCGCGCTCTTCCTTGAGAATCCGACCAGTTGTACGGCCGGAGGGAACTGGCCGTCGATCGGACGCTCGAGGAAAAGCGAAACGGGCTTGACCATTCCCGACCTGACCACCTCTCCCCTGTGTGACCAGTTCAGGAATAGCGATGTTTTGTCAATCGTTTGGTTGACGTTTCTTCATCGTCAACGCGCCAATGTAGCACCTATTAAAAAATTTGTCAAGCCCTGCCTTGTCAAGGTTAAAATAATTACTTAAATTTAGCTAAATATTTGGTCTGGAAAAGAATTATTTTGTAATATATTCAGAGTACAAAAAAACATAAAAACACCCCATCGTGAAGGGGGTTAAATAATCTTCTGCCAAATTCTTGACATAAGTATGATTTTGTGGTATATTATTGCAGTTAGCAAAGGAGGATGTCATGTCGCTCTAACGTGTTCTTTTGTCGAAATGCGTCAAAAACGAATCCCCGGGACCTTACAGCAACAGAAACAAGAAAAGAGTCCGAATGGAAATTATTGCAAAAGAGACGTCTTGCTTCGAATCGAAGCACCAAAAAACAAAAAATGCGGCCGATCCGAACGGTTAAGGTGTAATGACTCTGCGCCAAAAACCAATGTTGCTGATTGCCAACCTTTCGCAAGGAGTAAGCGATGGCAAACTAGTCCCGGAAGACACCCGACCCCATTAAAGGCGGGTGTTTTCTTATTTTCGCGTAAAATTTCTTTTTGCTTCCTTAAGTGATATTTCAAAAAGTATTCGCATGGCGGCGGCCATTTTACCGTCTTCAATTATTACTGTTTGCATTTTTTCACCAAAAGAAACCAGGACGATCGTATTTCCATATACGGTTATGTCTGCGCCAAAACCGATGAATTCTTTTGGCAGAGCGTAGACCTCTGAGTTGGGTCTGGCGCTGATGATCGGTTCGGTATACATCGCCTTAAGAAAAGAATTGGTTTTTATAAGGTGTTTTCTAACCGGCCCCAGGTCTTCTTCCGAATTTAAAACTCTTAAGAGCGCTTCGCGGTCGGTCAGCTCGTGGATCATTTTGGGGTTCTCTTTTCCCAGGTCGACCAAATATGCGCGCAGGCCTTCTTTGCCTTCAAGCACCTTTACCGACGGTCGTTCGCCGCCCACGCGCATGGCAAGCTCCGGCAACGCCGTTTCCAGGTCTTTAATGTGTTCGTTCATCTCGTTCTCGCGGCGCTTGGCGTAAGCTAAAAGTTTTTCCGGCCGCTCGGCTGAATAGAAGCGCTTCTTGCCGACAAGCGTACTGCTCATGATCCCGCGTTCGGTCAACGACTCGATCGCCACATAAATAGCTTGCCGCGAGAGCTGGGCGCGCTTCGTGAGATCAATGACCGTGCTGGGCCCAAGCGCAAGCGCCGTTAAATACGTTTTTATTTCGCTCTCTAAAAACCCGAGCGATTTGAGGATGGGGGATATGTCTTTCATAGGCATTTATTGTAGCACGGATTGGCTGCTGATTTTTAGTGGTTGGTCTTCGTATAAAAAGACCCCTTTTGAACGGAGTCGTTTTGCTTGGAAATTGGTTCTTGGTTCTTGGTTCTTAAAACAATAAAAACAGCGCCCGGTCAGGGGCGCTGTTTTTATTGTTTTATTGGCATCACGATGTAGAGAAATCCGGCGCCGGGGTCGTCGGGGCGGATGAGGACGGCGGAGTTGCCGTCGGTTAAACCGATTGAGATCTTTTCGTGAGTGATCGCATTCAAACCGTCCAAGAGATATCGATAATTCAAAGTCACCAGGGCGTCGGCGCCTTTAACAACGCAGGGGACATCCACGGTCTGCTCGCCGGTCTGCGCGTCGCGGCCGACGACCGTGATCATGTTGTTCGCTTTGTTCACGCGGAGCTGGACATCATTCAAGCCATTGCGACTGAAGAGTCCGGCCGAGCGGGCGGCCCTGGAAAGCGCGAGACGGTCGATCAAAACCTCGGACTCGGTCTTCTCCGGAATAATCTGTTTGTAATCCGGGTAGCGGCCCTCGATCACGCGCGAAGAAATAACTGTGTTGCCCGAAGAAAAACCCACCTGATTCTCGCCGATCGAAATTTCGATCATATCCTCACCTTCTTCAAGCAGTCCCAGAACGCGCAACAATTCATGCGCCGTCTTCGCCGGCACAATAACGTCGCCGGCCGCTCCCGTGCCCTGGGAGGCGAGCTGGCGCTCCGAAAGACGATAGCTGTCGGTGGCGGCGAGTGACAGCGTCCCGGCGCCGTTCCACGAGAAAAGAACGCCCGAAATTTCCGGCCTTGTTTCCGAAGGTGAAGCGGCGAAAACCACCTGTTGCAACCCGTTCCGCAAAACCTCGACATTCACCGAGATCGTCGTGATTGCCGTCACGGTCGGAATAAGTGGGAACTCGGCCGCGGCAATGCCGCGGATCTGCGTTTTTACATTCTTGCAAGAAATAGCAAGCGCGCCGTTAACCACCGAACATTCCACATGATCGTTCGGTAGTAGGGTGACAAAGTCCGCGAACAATTTTGCGGGAACGGTAAAATCGCCATCCTCATCAACCTTGCCGCGCAAAATCGAGGAAACAGCCAACTCTAAATTTGTTGTTTGCAACTTTATCGTCTTCCCTTCGATCTTCACCAGCACATGCGAGAGGATCGGAAGCGTCACCGACTTATTGGCTAAGTGGCCAACGATCGATAATCCGCGCGCCAGATTCTCTTGTGTACATATATATTTCATAGTGGTCGTAGTAGGGGGTGGGGATTGAGTGAATGCGACTTAATGAAGCGATAATTTTGGTGGACAGAATGTGTTGGTCGGTGGGTGAATTGGGGAAGAAAGAAAAAGAGATCGTCGGTGTTGCGGATAAACCGTGTACAGTATGTTGTTTTATTAACGCGCCACCCCGAGTTTATCCCCGCGCTATCCCCAGAAATTACGCGGTCTGTGAATATATTTTTTCTTTCAACACCTCAAGATCCTGTTTCAACTTCAAATCCTCGTCCTTGTTATGACTCACCTTGTCAAAGGCGTGCATGGCGGTGGTATGGTCGCGGCCGCCGACCTCGACGCCGATCGCCGGGTACGAGACCTTGAGTTCTTGGCGCAGAATATACATAGCCACTTGGCGCGGGTGGGCCAGGCGCTTTTCACGTGAGGCGCCCAAAAGTTCAACCATCGGCACGTCGAAATACTCGGCGACAATGGCCAAAACCTGTTTTGGCGTGGTCGAACGTTTGCCGGCCGAGGATGAGAACGATTGAAGCAGCTGCTTAACAAATTCCGTGCTCGGTGCGATGTTCCTGAGCTGACAGTTGGCCATTATTTTTATAAGCGCGCCCTCAAGTTCGCGAATGTTCGAGGTGATGGTGTTGGCCACGATGTTCAGAATGTCCGGATCAATGCTGAAATTCTTTTCTTTGCATTTCGCCTCCAAAATGGCAAGGCGCGTTTCAAAGTCCGGCTGGCCGATGTCGGAGGTGAGCCCCCACTCGAGGCGCGAAAGCAGCCGTTCCTCGGCTAAGATGGCTTTGGGCGGCCGGTCGGAAGTCAAAATGATCTGTTTGTTGGTCTGGTGCAGGTGGTTAAAGGTATTGAAGAACTCTTCCTGGGTTTCTTTTTTTCCGGCGATGAATTGAATATCGTCAATCATGAGGAGGTCGACATTGCGGTATTGGTCGCGAAAATCCTTGGCGCGGCCGCCACGCACCGACTGGATGAAGTCGTTGGTAAAGCGCTCGCAGGTACAATAAAGAACGCGGGTTTGCGGCAGGCGCGCGATAATAGCGTTCCCGACCGCTTGCATGAGATGGGTCTTGCCGAGCCCCACGCCGCCGTAGAGAAAAAGCGGATTGTAAATTTGTCCCGGGCGATCGACGATGGCCTTGGCCGCGGCGCTCGCCATCTCGTTCTGCTTGCCGACGATGAACGATTCAAAGGTGTATTTGGGGTTCATCCCGAAAACATTGGTCGGGTCTGGAGAAAATGATGTTTTTTGCGAAACCGCTGCGGCAGAAGCGGTGAAACGGTCGGTCGGGCGGCCGGTGTCCATGATGGGCGAAGTCGAGACGGGGCGGGCGTCGACTTGGTAGAGAACATTTTTAACGGTTCCGGAGGAGGCGTGCGAAAGCGCTTTCAGAATTGCCGCATGATATTTTTTTTCAAACCATGTTTTGGTGAAAGCGTTGGGCACGGCGATCGTGGCCGCGCAGTCGTCAAGAGCCAAAAGACCCGTTTGTTTGAACCAGGTGGTAAAATTCGCCTTGGAAAGGGTGAGCTCGAGCTCGCCAAGGGCCGCTTGCCAAACTTCCTGGTAATTCATATTCACATGTAAACGATAAGATGTTCATAGTACATTTATCCACAGGCGCTAGCAAGTCTTTTCAACTGTGGAGAATGTTGATAAGGTGTGTGTGAAATGTGGATATTATAAATTAACCTCAAATCACATGCCACAAAGAACATATACGCCGAAAAAGCGCCGACACATGAAGGTTCACGGGTTTTTGACCCACATGACCACCAAGGGCGGCCGAAAGACCCTCTCCCGCCGCCGCGCCAAGGGGCGAAAGAAGCTCACTGTTTCGCATAAATAAGCCAAAATATGCTTCCTAGGAAGCATCGACTTACTGCTGACAAAGATGTAACGCGCGCCCTGAGACATGGGCGCGCTGTCTTTACTAATTTGCTTATTGTGAAAGCGCTGGCAAATGGGGGGCAGGGGGTTAGAACCGCTGTTATTGTCAGCACCAAGGTACATAAACGTGCCGTTAAGCGAAATTTGATAAAAAGGCGGGTCAGGGAGCTTTTGCGCACCTTTATCCCCAACATTTCAGCCAATGTGGACATGCTTGTGATGGCCCAGCCCGAAGCGGTGGGCCGCTCGCAAGCCGATCTTGGCGCGGCGTTGGAGTATTGTTTTAAGAAACTGGGGTTATTGTGAATGTCGAATGACTAATATCGAATGTCGAATTTACGACGGAATTAGACATTCGTCATTCGATATTCGACATTCGGTAAGTTGTTTTTATGAAAAAGTTCGTGTTGGCAACAATCAAGTTATATCAATACACCCTTTCTCCCGACCACGGCTTCGGCAGGATTTTTAATCGTACCGCCGGCTGCCGTTTTCACCCGAGCTGTTCGCAATATATGTATGAAGCGGTGGAGAAGCGCGGCGTTATCAAGGGTTTGTTTTTAGGCGTTTGGAGAATTTTACGCTGCAATCCATGGAGCAAGGGCGGATTTGATCCGGTTCCGTAACGGATTAGACATTAGATATTCGGTCAATGACGGTTGACAAAACCGCCATTGTTTGTTAATTTCACATATTGCCGATAACGATCGGCGACCTGGCCGCGAGGTTTTCGCGGCGCGTTCGTTGAATGGAGAGAACACATGTTGAGCAAAGCGCGTATGGGCGAGATCGCACTGCAGCTTCTTCGAGACCGGATCAAGCGCGAAGGCATTCATCTGGGGCCCGGTTTTCGCGGAAGCATTGCCAAGCGGGCGAATGCGCTCGGAATCCCGTTTGCCGAGGCATGGGAGTTCGCAAAGGCGCTTGCCTATGAACTTGTCGACCTGACCTTTGCCCAGGGCCAGCATGACCAAGCCGACCGGCCTGTTCGAGCTGCGACACGCAAAGATGCGCCGCACAAGGATCCGCCGATCACGGGGAACGCGTTCATCGACTTGCTCCTGCGACGGGCCGCCACCATCGTTGCAGTTCACGACGCCATCACCGAGGGCGCGAACAGCGAACCGAACGGACGGTAGCAGTTTTCATCTCATCACCGTACCCAATATCGCGACACGCGTCGCGCAGGGGTACGGTGTTTTTATTTTTACTGTCATTCCCGCGAAGGCGGAAATCCAATCTCGCCTGGTCGGTCGGCCGCCCAATATGGATTGGACCCCACTTCGCTTCGGCTTCGCGGGGCGGGATGACGGAAATTAAAAAAACGACCCCCAAGGGGTCGAATTAAATCTCAAAATCTTTGATCGGACTGCGCGCGCCGCGGACGAGTATTACATCGGATTTTGCCACGTCAAATCTTTTTGCGAGCAGATCACGGACGGCGAGGTTTGCCTTATTCTCCAAGGGCGGCGCGGTCACATAAGCATGCAGGTCGCCGCCGACCTCAATGATCTCGTTTTTGCTGGAGCGGGCGTGGACATGAATACGGATTTGCATAAACACATGCGCTTAACAACTAACCACTAAATTCCAAGGAAATACTCAAATAAAAATATTAAAATTTAATAAGTTAAATCATTTTTATTTTAAAAATTGACAGTTGAAACTTTCCTTGGAATTTAGTTGTTAGCGGTTAGTTCTTCCCGCAGGCGCTATGGCCTGAGGGCCGGATACAAATAAACGGTCAGCCAAATAATGAACGCCCACAAATGGTGAACGATCATGAGTTCGTACCAAACCGTCTTGCCGGCGCGCCGGCCGAAATATCCTTGGCCCACGACCGGGAAAATAACGCCGCCGACGAAAAGATAAAAACAAAACGCGTAGACCAGCAAGTTTCCCAGTTGATACGGATGAACCAACGATTTAACGACAATAAGTTCGTAAAGCGCGCCAAAGAGCGCGGCCATGAGGAGATGGATGAACATGCCAAACCAGAAAACCTCGCCGGCAGTCAGCTTACGCCCCCAAAATGTTTTTACATCGATCAAAAGCGGAATGTTACGGGGCGCCTTTTTTCTCAACTCCGAAACAATACCGGGGACGGCGGTAATAACCCCGGCGGAAAGAGAAAGAAAGATGGCGGAAATAATCTGCATAATATCTAACAACTAATATCTAATGTCTAATCCGGACCACGACCGTATGGGACGGCACGGATTAGATATTAGAAATTAGATATTCGGTCATTCGTCTAGTTTAACACCTTTTCCTTGATAAAGGCGATCGTCTTGCGGTTGCGGAGCACCGAGCGGACGCGGTCGGCGTATTCGTCGGAGCGGATCTGTTCCTGAACGACGGCATCGTCGGCGTGAACCGTTAGTTCGCGCGCCACTTCGTCGGCCACCTCGGCATCGGTCACGTCAATGGAATTTTCCGCAGCAATGGCGCGGATCGTGAGCGCGGCCTTAATCCGGTCAATGGCTTGCGGGGCGAAATCAAGTTTCAGTTGGTTCTCGGACTTGCCGGCTTTTTCCAAATAATCCTTCCACTCGATCCCGCGTTGGCTCACCCCGTCCTTAAGCTCGAAGATCATGCGGCCGATCTCTTCATTAACAAGAAGGTCGGGAATGTCGCCGAACTTCGAGGTTCGCACGATCTGTTCGATCATTGCGATCTCTTGGCGCTGGTCCTCTTTGTGTTGGAGTTCATGCAAAAGATTTTCGCGGATCAGTTTGTCGAGGTCGGCAACGGACTTTTGACCGAGCGCCGTGGCAAACTCGTCGTTGTATTCCGGCAGTTTGCGATCATAGACCTCTTTCACATTAACAACAAACTCAACCAATTTGCCGGCGACGTTCTTTTGGTAATGTTCTTTGGGGAATGTCAGCGTAAAGGTCTTGCTGTCGCCTTTTTTCAAACCCAAGAGCATGTCGGTAAAGCCGGGGATGTAGTGTTCTTCACTCATATGCACATGGTGCCCTTTGGCCTGTCCGCCTTCAAGCGGCACGTTGTCCAACTTCATGTCCATGTCGATTACGACCTTGTGATCCTTGCCGGCCGCCGCGTCGGTTACGACCTCGGAGGCGCGCATGTTGCGCAGATCCTTAATGGCGCGCTCAACGTCATCTTCCGGCAGCTTGATCTCTTTTTTGTCGATTTTGATCGCTGCGAGATCGCAAAGCGTTACTTCGGGCAGAAGCGTAACGGTGGCGGTGTAGATGAACGGATTTCCCGGCGCCATCTTTTTTACGTCAATGGACGGTGAACCGATCGACAGGACTTTTTCTTGGACAACGGCTTTGCCATAGGTGCCGCGCACCGCCTCTTCAGCCGCCGCTTCCATCATCACCGCCTCGCCGTATTTTTTCGTGACCACATCGAGCGGCGCCTTGCCGGGACGAAACCCCTCAAGCGGTTTTTCCGTGCTCAATCGCACGGCTGCCTTCTCAAGAAATGGCTTCATCTCATCGACCGAGAGTTCAATCGTCAGTTCGAGTTCGGACTTAGGAAGTTGTTTGGTAGTGATGTTCATAGGTCGGTAAAATATATCGTAAATTAAAAAATGGGTCAACCCCGCACCCCGGACGACTACTGTACATTTATTGCGGGGGTTGATAAAGTCGGCTTAACAAAGGTTCTTTCACCAAGGAGGAGACAATGCAACCAGGATTTCCGAAGAAATTGAGAAAGTCGAACGCCTCGTCGTCTGCGCACATGATCGAGGGATATTTGTCCGATCGCGCTGCCCGCGAAGGCCTTCCCAAAGGCGGTTATCCGAATAATGGCGGATTGCCGAAACCGAACGTTGATTTCCTTGAGATGGAAACAAGTTTCGTTGAAGCGTTTGGCGCCAAGACCAACGTTCGTTAGAAACGCCCCGAATACCAACGGCCGATGCGATCATCGCGCCGTTTTTCTTTTAACCAGATAATCCACCAGCGTTAATCCGGCGGTCGATTGTTTTCGAGTTTTTACACGCGAACGGTTCTAATAGAGGAATAATACCAATGCTTCGCACGCCACCACATTACAATCTTACCCGCGATAACGGACGAGATTGTAATAGGTTGTTGGAGCAACGGATCAAACAAGTTATCGCGGATGCGGCTAGCATGCCCGCTGGACACCCGACGGGTGTCTCTGGTAAGGTCATGGCGATCGGTCTTTGAAGCAATGAGACGAACATGAAAAGGGGGGATTGGGAATGGAATACAAGGCCACGGTTACGAGCATGGGGCAGTTGGCCGGATTGGTGGAAAACCTTGAATCCTTTACGGAAATTTTCCGCAAGATCGGCGTTGTTTTTTCGCCTCCCGATACGAGCTTCGGAAATATCCTGCAAAGAGGAGTGCTGGAGCGCGCCGATATCGGTTCCGTAAGAGTTTCTGTCAGCATGGACAGGGTGAGCGCGTCCTGTTTCGCCGTCAGGGTCTATATTCGAGACCAACCGAACAACGACGGCATTATCGATTACCGGCTCAAGCCAAGAGGCGACGGCTGGATGGCGTCTTGCTTCTGCCCCGACGGTGCGTCGGAATGGTTCCGGTCATTGGTCGCTTCCATCCTCGACCCCAATGTCGCGGCGATCGGCGTGCGCGAAAAGGACATCGGCGACATTATGGAGGCGGTACGCAAAGCGGCCGAAGTGCTGGCTGCTCAATGCCAGGCATAAACGAACGATCGAACGGCTCGGGCACGCCCGGCCGTTTTTCTTTTTACGATATCATCCCTTGTGTAAAAATCCGCTATCTCTCCAACAAAGCGATCGGCTCAGTTGAGAGACGGTGGGTTTTGAAAACAAAAAAGATCCCGCCAACGGCGGGATCTTTTTAAAAATGTTTTTAGCGAACTAGGAGCGCGACGATGAGGAGGGCGACGATGTTGATGATCTTGATCATCGGATTGATCGCGGGGCCCGCGGTGTCCTTGTACGGATCGCCGACGGTGTCGCCCGTCACTGCGGCCTGATGGGCGAACGAACCCTTGCCGCCGTAATTGCCCGCTTCAATGTATTTCTTGGCATTGTCCCAAGCGGCGCCTCCCGTGGTCATGGAGATAGCGACGAAAACGCCGGTGACAATCGAGCCGATGAGTAATCCGCCCAAGGCCTCGGCGCCAAAGACCAATCCGACGAGGATCGGGGCGACGACCGGGATGAGCGCGGGCACGATCATTTGTTCGAGCGCGCCGCGGGTCACCACGTCAACGCAGCGGGCGTAGTCGGGCTTGGACGTTCCTTCCATTATTCCCGGGATCTCCTTAAACTGGCGGCGCACTTCTTCAACGACGCGGCCGGCGGTTTTCCCCACCGCTTCCATGGCGCGGGACGCGAACAGGTAGGGGAGCAGGCCGCCGATGAAAAGGCCGATGATCACATGCGCGTCTCTGAGGTCGAAGCTGATCGTTTTGCCGCGCGCGACGAATTCTTGCGTGAACGAGGCGAAGAGCACCAGCGATGCGAGCGCGGCCGAACCAATGGCATAGCCCTTGGTGACGGCCTTGGTCGTGTTCCCCACCGCGTCCAACGGATCGGTGACCGCGCGCACTTCTTCGGGCATGCCGGACATTTCGGCGATGCCGCCGGCGTTATCGGTGATCGGGCCGAAAGCGTCGATGGCCACCACAATGCCGGTCATCGAAAGCATGGACATGGCAGCAACGGCGATGCCGAATAATCCGCCCAACCAGTTGGCGAGCAGAATGGCGGCCACGATCACGACGATCGGCCACGCGGTCGACTTCATCGAAACGGCGAGGCCGGCGATGATGTTGGTGCCGTGCCCGGTGGTCGAGGCCTTGGCAATATCGCGCACCGGCGCGTATTTGGTCGAAGTGTAGTAGTCGGTGATTACAACGATCGCGCCGGTGACCGCGAGCCCGACGGCCGCGCACCAGAAGAGTGAAAGCGGATTTTCCATAACACTCGCCATATAGCGCGGGATGACGACCCAGAAGGCCATGAGCGCGAGCACGCCGGCGGCGACCAATCCCTTGTAAAGCGCGCCCATGATATTTTTCCCGGCACCCAAGCGGAAGGCGAGCGAGCCCAAAATGGAAGCAATGATCGCAACGCCGCCCAAAACCAGCGGCAAGGTGACGGCGCGCTCGTTTCCGGCGAACGAAAGCGAAGCAAGGAGCATGGCGGCGATCGTCGTGACCGCGTAGGTCTCGAACAGGTCGGCGGCCATGCCGGCGCAGTCGCCCACATTGTCGCCCACATTGTCGGCGATCACGGCCGGGTTCCGCGGATCATCTTCGGGAATTCCTTTTTCAACTTTTCCGACCAGGTCGGCGCCCACGTCCGCGGCTTTGGTGAAAATTCCGCCGCCCAAGCGAGCGAAGACCGAAATAAGCGAGCCGCCAAAACCCAAACCGACCAAAGCGGACAAGTCGTGCGTCAAAGAATAATAGCCGGCCACCCCGATCAACCCAAAGCCGACGACCAACATCCCGGTCACGGTTCCGCCGCGCACCGCGGTCTCAAGCGCTTTGGCCAAACCCGAGCGAGCGGATTCGGCCGTGCGCACATTGGCTTTGACCGAAACCAGCATGCCAATGTATCCGGTTGCGCCGGAAAGCAACGCGCCGATCAAAAAACCGAGCGCGATCTTCCAGCCGAGGACGAACCAAAGAATTATCGCAAGCGCGAGACCGATCACCCCGACGGTTCGGGATTGGCGGCCCAAATAGGCCTTGGCCCCTTCTTCAATGGCAAGGGCAATGCCCTTTGCTTTGCCTTCGGGCACGGGGATCTTCAAGACCAATTTAATAAGAACGGCGCCGTAGATAACGGCTAATGCGCCCGCGATAAGCGCGAAGATGACACTGGGTGTCATAGGAATGTGTTAATGCTTATGAATAAAAGAAAAAAGACGAAGGGTCTTTGCTCACAGACCCATGTTAGGCCTAAACCCGCCATTAGGTCAACGCGACCGTTGACCGAAAAGGGGTTTTGTGGTAGTATTTTTGCTACGAGAGACAGGACTAAAGTCGTAAATTAAGTCCCTTGATCAAGCCAATTTTTGCGCAAAAAAACTGTACCGGAACGATAAGGAAAGGCGCGAAGAACGGTTTGTTAACGAGAACCATATTTCCACCAAGGTCCACAATTTTTTCATCAAGCTTTTGGTCGCCGCGGTCCGTGGCGCTCTTGGGGCTAAAAGGATCTTAAAAGGGTTGTTTTTGATGCTCGGCGTTGCGGTCTTTTGGATCGGGCGCCATTTTATTTTGCCGATCCTCATCCGTTTTTATCATTTATTGGTTCGCATTCGCCGCGCTCTTCGTCCGGCCGAACGCCGCTTTGTTCTTATCGCCACCCATCGGGGAATTTTGCACGGCGCCGTCATTGCCGTGGCGCTCGTGACCGCCGGCGGCAATCTGTATGCGCAAGCCCAAGGCACGACCTCGTCCGGCGAGCAATCGGTGCTTTACAAATATATTACCGGCGATGACAGCACGGTCGTCGAATCCGGTCCGCCCTCGGCGAACGACCAAGAAGACGTTGCCAACGCCGACCCCGCCAACACCGGCGCTGCCGACGGCGATGACAGCACCGATCAAACTTTGGACCAAGGTTCGGACGCGATGACCGAGTTGGGCGCGCTCATGCCGGAAACGGTTCCCGGAAGCGGCACGATCGCCCATCGCTCCGAGACCGAACAATATGTCGTCGAGCCGGGCGACACGCTTTCGGACATTGCCAACAAGTTCGGCATCTCGATCGCCACCATTCTTTGGGAGAACAAGCTCACGGTCCACGATTTCATCCAGCCCGGGCAAACGCTCGCGATCCTTCCGACCACGGGCATCACCTATAAAGTTAAGCCCGGCGATACGATCGCCAAGATCGCGGCCGGAAATGGCGTTGACCCTAACGATATCAAGAGTTGGAACAACATCACCGACGAGACCAGTATTGCTGTCGGACAAACGCTCATCATTCCCGGCGGAAAAATTGCGCCGCCGCCCGCGCCCAAACCAAAACCCAGACCGATCGCTTCGCCGATCCAGATCTTCACCAATCCGCCGAATGCCGTCGATAATAACATCACGGACATGGTGTGGCCGACCAACTCGCACATTATCACTCAGCCCTATGGAATTTGGAGCCGTGTCGATCATGGCATACATACCGGCGTCGACCTTGGTGCGCCAAAAGGCACGCCGATCTACGCCGCCGACGACGGCATCGTCACCCACTCCGGTTGCGGGACTTCCTGCAGCACGGGGTACGGATATTACGTTGATATTGATCACGGCAATGGAATCATGACGCGCTACGGCCACACCTCGGCCAGGTTTGTAACGGTGGGCCAGCAGGTTCACCGCGGCGAGGTCATCGCGCTCGTCGGTTCGACCGGGCACTCGACGGGGCCGCACCTGCATTTCGAGGTTCGCGTGAACGGCAAACATGTTAATCCGATGCCGTACATTGAGTGACAAATTCCAACAACTAACAACTAAATTCCAAGGAAATATTTAAGCATCAATCGATAAATTTCAAAATCAAAATAGAGTCGCGGTTAAGTCCGCGACTCTATTTTTTAATGATAACGGACAATATTTTAATCAACTCACCCACCTCGTTATAGAGTCGCAGTCGCTCACTTTCCAATTCTTTGTTTTGTCCCGTATCTAAATGAGTTGTATCCAGAAAGCGCTCTCCTTTGCTTCTTTGCGAGATATTCTAAAACGGAATAGCAGGTCTTTTTTGCCCAAACTTTCATTAGCTTCAAGATAGTTCGCTCCGACAGAACCCGACGACCTGATAAGCTGTTTACTATCCTCGACCAACGATAACGTCATTGGAATTTTTCTTAATAAGACGCGAACGTCTTTCGCAAACAAAGCCGTGCGTTCATGTAAGTCATATGGGTGTTTTTTATCCATAGTTTTTTTGATATTAGCTTTTGGCCATTAAAATTTTCCTTGGGATTTAGTTGTTAGTGGTTAGTTGTTAATTAATGAACTCCCTCCACCCTCGGCCGATACTGGAGCGCTTCGGCCAAATGTTTTTCTTCGATCATTTCCGCGCCATCAAGATCGGCGATGGTGCGCGACACTTTTAATAAACGATGATACGAACGCGCCGAAAGGCGGAAGCGATCGACCGCGGTGGCGATGAGTTTGCCGGCCGCCTCCGTAAGCGGACAATATTTTTCAAGCAAGCGCGCCGAAAGTTCGGAGTTGGTAATGATCCGGGTTCCTGCATAGCGAATCGTTTGCCGCTCGCGCGCCATGACCACGCGTTCGCGCACGGATCCGGAGTTTTCATCGGCGTTTCCGGCCGTGAGTTCGGAGAAGTTTTGCCGCGGCACTTCGGCGGCCAGGTCGATGCGGTCGATCAAGGGTCCTGATAGTTTTTTACGATAAAGTTCAAGCCGCGACGGCGAACAGACGCACGATATTTGCGGGTCCCCGGCATAGCCGCACGGACACGGGTTCTTGGCCGCGACGAGCAAGAATTTGGCCGGATAAGTATTGGTGCCGGCGGCGCGACTTACCGTGATCGTCCCGTCCTCGAGCGGCTCGCGCAAGTGTTCAAGAACCGAGCGCGGAAACTCGGGGAATTCGTCCATGAAAAGAATCCCGCGATGCGCGAGCGAAATTTCGCCGGGTCGCGCCGTTGCCCCGCCGCCGACGATTGCGACCGCCGAAGCCGAGTGATGCGGATGTCTGAAAGGACGCGCGCTGATGAGCCCGCCGCCCGCCAAGAGTCCGGCGGCCGAATAAATGCGCGTTGTCTCCAACGCTTCATTATATGTAAGAGGCGGGAGTATTCCGGGGAGCGCGTGCGAAAGCATGGTTTTGCCCGAGCCGGGCGGGCCGGAGAGCAGGACGTTGTGGCCGCCTGAGGCGGCGATCGTTAAGACGCGCTTGGCGGTCGGCTGTCCGCGAATGGCGGCAAAATCCGTTTCCCATTCCGGCGCATTAAGTTCGGGAAGCGCGTGCGGCGCCGGGTCGATGACGCGCGTGCCTTCAAGATGTAAGACCAGCGCCAGCAGCGAACCGACAGGAATTATTTTGATGTCCGGTACGAGCGCCGCTTCAGCGGCATTCTCGACCGGCACGAACAGGCACGGCACCTTGCTTTCGCGCGCCAGTTCCGCGATCGCGAGCACGCCCGGCACGGGCCGCACGGTGCCGTCGAGCGAAAGCTCGCCCGCATAGATCGCCTCGTGCGGCAATTTGGTGATGAATCCGCAGGCCGCGAGGATCGCGACCGCGATCGGCAAGTCATAACCCGCACCCGCTTTGCGCGAATCGGCCGGGGCAAGATTCACCGTGACCCTCCCGGAGGGGAATGAAAAACCGCTGTTCTTAATGGCCGCGCGCACGCGGTCGCGCGACTCCGAGACGGCGGCGTCGGGTAGCCCGACGACCGCAAAACCCGGAAGACCGGAGGCGATATCCGCTTCCACCGTTAGCGCGCGCGCCGCGATCCCGCAAAGCGCCGCGCTTTTTATTGATGTTGCCATTTATTTATTCCTCTCAAGGACGGATGCGGAAAATTTTTTAGCGATAATGTGTAGGCATGACGCCGAAAGTTCTCGGCACCGTACTGATATTTTTAGGCCACTAGCACAAAATCAGTCACCGCAAGAAGCTGTGCGGAACATTGTCGTTAAAAAATTTTACGCATCCGTCCGCCTACCGCCTTTGGGATCGCGCGCAAAAACCATGAGCGCGATCCCCGCGAGGATCATGATATCCGCAATGTTCCATGCGGACCGAAAAAAGATGAGGTAGTCCGTTACGCCTCCGCTCGCGAGCCGGTCATATACATTGCTCGCGCCGCCCAAGGCGATCAACACAAACGACCAAAGGTCTCGGCTCGCGAGCGGTTTCCCTGCCAGGCGATGCCGCAGCGCAAAAACAGAGAGCGCGGCAAAGGCCAAAGCCGAAGCAACGGTTGCAACAATGGGCGAGAAGAGCGAAAACGCCAGACCCGGGTTATAGAAATATTCGTAACTTAATCCGGACACTAAAACAGCACCCCTACCCGGAGGGAGTGCCGCAAAAGCGTACCATTTTGCCAGCCGATCGAGCGCAAAAATCGCGATAGGTAAAACGACGGCCAGCGTGCGTTTCACCCGCATAAAATTCTAGCTCTCCAGAGTGAGTTTCTTTTTGCAATCAATGCACGAAGACGAGGTCGGCCGCGCGCGCAATCGTTTTTCATCGATCTCTTTGTGACAATATTTGCAAATGCCGTATTTTCCCGCCGCCATGCTCGCGAGCGCCTTGTCCACATCGCGCAAGCCGGTCTCCAACGTTCGCTCCAAGGTCAAATTGTTCGAGAAAGTGGTGACCTCGGCCGCGTTCTCATCTTCGGCATCGCCAAAATTAGGGAAAGAAGCGGTGTTCTCGCCGGGGTTGCGTGAACTGTTCGTGGAGATTTCCGCGAGCTGCGCCGCGAGTTTGGTCTTCTCCTCCTTAAGCCCGGTCTCCATCTCTTTTATGAATGCTTTGTCCAAAGCCATATATATGTAAGGTTTCACTAGGTTTATATCTTACGCAAATAACCCGTTTTCGTCAATATAAATAAAATCCGCCTACTGGCGGCTTTTGTCTCGATGCTAATATGCGAATGTCTACGAATCTGACTAATGACGTTACGAATTCGTATCGGATTCGTTATATTTGTAGGGATTTGTATATTGGCATCGAGTCGCTGACGTTCAGGCAGCCCATATAAGCAAAAGGGCCAACGGACCTGCGCGTTTAAGAAGATTAAAGGCAGGGTTGACCCCTGCGGCACAGGTCCACAGGGGTGACTCCACTCTTGGCCTCTCCACGAGGGGCAAAAGGTGGAATCACGACTGATGATAACCTATTCCGCTGCGACGATCATCCTTACCAATCCTTGGGAGATAGACCCTGTTTTATTTAATGGGGTCTCCCACGTTCTAACATTTTGTTTTTGTTTTAACGGATCAGTACGGATGAAAGATATTTTCCCGTCTTATGACGGACAGGGAAATTTCTCTAAAGAACGATCGTACTCAAGAGAGTACATAAACATGATATCACAAAAACCGGTCTCCGTCAACATGCACGAATGGCGTATATTTTGGCTAAGCATAAGAAAATGTATAAAAGGCGTATTTCGACGAGAAAGGTGAACACTAAAATTATCCACAGATATGCCCTATTTATCCCCAACCTTATCCCCGTGAGTCCATGAATATTATTGAACAAATGTGGAAAAACTCTGGAAACATGAATAATGCTTAAAGTAAGCCAAAAAACTTGAATAAATGCTTGAAATCAATGGTTTTCGCGTAATATCGAAGGTAAGGGTTTTGATGCCGGTAGTTCCAACCGCGCAGCCGATAATCGATTCAAACCCGTGGCTATTCACAACCTGGGGATAATTTATAAAAATTAAGCTATTTGAGCCACTTTTTTTGATAACAAGCTG
>Ga0182027_10006359_pt1 | contig 17714 bp, 12 predicted proteins | sample 712E1DmetaG_FD_121300 | JGI IMG/M metagenome (GOLD analysis project Ga0182027, IMG submission 121300) | Permafrost microbial communities from Stordalen Mire, Sweden - 712E1D metaG (Illumina Assembly) | ecosystem: Environmental > Terrestrial > Soil > Wetlands > Permafrost | place: Sweden... | reverse complement strand
GGCGGAGGCCCTGAGCCACTACACGGACCTCGACGAGTACGCCCTGCTGCACCAGGCAGCCCTCTGGGCACGCGGCGAGGCCCTCTCCGACGAGCCGGCACCGGGCGACGGGACGGTCACGCCCGAAGTCGCCCGGGTCTGGCAGGCCATCCTGCTGCGCCGTTCGCGCTGGCGCGCCGACGCCGAGTTGCGCCGCGACTACGAGGGGCCGGAACGCGAGGCGACGCGAGCTGCGGCGGAGGTCGAGCTTGGGCAGGCGACGCCGGGGCTGGTGATCATCGATCTGGCCGAGATCGACGCCCGCCCCGCCGACGCCACGGCCACCGATTCGCTGCTGGCCATCGTGGGCCGGGACGGCGCGCCGGCGGCGCCGCTTAGCCAGTCACTCGGGAGATTGCCCGCCTACTCTCTGGTGGCGAGGCGCTATCGCCGCGCCGGCTGACCGCTGACCGCCGGCGGTCGTCCGCCGGGCTTAGGGACTTGCCGAAGGGTGAGCCGAGGCCCAGGCGGCAGCGTCGGCGGGCCGAAGCGACTGCATCTCCGTGACGTCGTTCCGATACGGAAGCACCAGCAGCGGGTTTATGCGCGCCGTCTCGGTGGCCGGGAGGTGGTAGTCCTTGATGTACTGCGGCAGGTTCGCGAAGGTCGCCGTCTCGAGCGGGCTGTACATGCCGAAGTGGACGTGGCACCCGGTGGCATCCCCGGTCGCGCCCTCGTAGCCGATCACCTGGCCGGCCTTGACCTGCTGGCCGGCCTTGACCGTTACCCGGGACTCGTGGGCGTAGATGCTGCGATAGCCATCCCCGTCGTCGATGACGATCACGATCGGCAGCGACGCCTTCAGGGCCGGCCGCGAGAACTTTTGTTTGTAGGCGGTCAGATCGCCATTCCAGCCCATGAAGTCGACGTAGTCTCGCCCCGCCGTCAGGACGACTCCGTCGTGCGCCGCCATGACGTTGTCTCCGCACTTGGTCGCCATGTCCACGCCGTCGTGGAACAGTTGGCCGTTAACGAGGAAATCGCCGTACTTGCTCGGCCCGAAGGGCAGCGTGACCCTGGCGTTCACGAGCGGCCAGACGTAGCCAGTCAGCTGGGAGGGCGGGGTCGGGGTGGGTGGGCCCGGGGGCGGCGTCAGAACGGGAATAGGAGTGGGTGTCGGCGAGGAAGTCGGCGTTGCGACCGCCGTTGGAGAGGCAGTCGGCGATGGACTCGGAGTGGGGGACGGCGCGACCGCAGCCTGCGATACGAGCACCGATCCGGCCGCCAGCGCCACCACCGCCGCGACCGCCACGATTGCCAGGGCGAAGCCCGGTACGGCGATGCGGACCCAACGCGAGCCACGCGAAGCTCGACGGTGAGCGCCCGCTCGCCGACGCTCCGGGGCCATGTCGGGGAAGATGCCCATCATCGACTCTTGTAGCACGGAACGGCCGAGGATGCCACCGCAAGGATGAGGGCAGCCTTCAGGTGACGTCAGTACCGGGTCGAGGCGACGCCCCTCGGGTTGCATGATCGGGCGCTGAGGCGGCACACTGCACTCGCACCGGTCCGATCGCCCGCGGCGATCGACGCGGAGCGATGGCACAGAACGGAGCTCGCTTCCACCACGGCGGGCTCCTCAATCGGGCGGCGCCCGTCACCGGGCCCGTTCAATGGGCCGGTTACCGCCGGTCGAAGGCCCAGAGATCGGAGGCATACAAATGCGCCGAGTCAACATCCTCCGCCGGGTCGCCGCCGTCGTCGCCATGGTGAGCCTGATCGCGACCGGGCCCGTTCCGACGGTCGCGGCTGCCGCCTCGACGGTCCCGGCCGCTGCGTCGACACCGGGGACCTGGGCCGCCACGGGCAGCCTGCCGCAGGCCACAGGCTTCGCGCCCGCGGTTCTGCTCAACGACGGCACGGTCATCACCGCCGGCGGAACCGACGGCGCCTCCTTCACGGCCGCCGCCGAGCGCTTCTCCGGCGGAACATGGACCAGCGCCGGATCGATCGGCCAGGCGGTGGCCGGCCAGGTCGCCGCCCTGCTGCCCGACGGCGACGCCCTATTCGCCGGCGGAGCCGACGCCATGAGCTACTACACCCATGGCGACGTGTTCGATCCCGGCGCCGGAACCTGGACCCAGACGCCCGCGATGGCCCACGCCCACGCCTACGCCGCCGCCGCCTCCCTGGCAAACGGCGACGTCATGGTCATCGGCGGCTACGACGGTGGCGACACCTTCACCACCGGCGCCGTAGACATCTACTCCGCAGCGGACGGAACCTGGAGCGCCGGGCCGGCGCTTCCCGGCGGCCGGTACGCCTTCACGGCCACGACCCTGAGCGACGGCCGGGTGCTGGTCGCGGGCGGCGACGACGGCTCGCTCTCTTCGACCTCGGCCCTCTCCTCGGTCGAGATCTACACGCCCGGGTCGGGCGGGTCCGCCGGCAGCTGGGCCGCGGCCGAATCGATGCACAAGGTCCGCCTCGACCAGGCCGCCGTCCTGCTCAAGGACGGTCGCGTCCTGGTTGCCGGCGGCGTCGATGCCAGCGGAACCGCTCTGAACTCGGCCGAGGTCTACGATCCCACGACCGGCCACTGGACGCTCATCGGCTCGATGACAAATGCTCGGGCCGGGTTCACGCTGACCGTGCTCCCCGACGGGCAAGTCGTGGCTGCGGGGGGTTATGGGACCAACCCCAGCCAGGCTCTAAACAACGTCGACCTGTTCGACCCGACGAGCGACGGTTGGACGGGTACGGGGTCGCTCGTCACGGGGCGCCGGTACCAGACGGCCACGCCGCTGGCCGACGGCAGCGTGCTCGTGATCGGCGGCCACGGCGCCTCGTCCGACTACCTGGCCTCGTGCGAGATCTACACGCCGCCGCCGGCGCCAGTCATCTACCCGGCCACGACCTTCCACCCGCTCGACCCGGTCCGAATCCTCGACACCCGCGTTGCGAACGGCGCGAACGGCCTGAGCGGCATGTTCTCGAAGGGCGTGCCGCGCCGGTTCCAGGTGGCCGGCCGCGGAGGCGTGCCCGCTATGGATGACCCCAACCCGCCCGTCGCGGTGACCGGCATCCTGACCACGACCGCCTCGACGGCCTCCGGGTACCTGACGATCGGGCCGGTCTTCACGGCCGCGCCCACTTTCTCTACGCTCAATTTCCCGAAGGGCGACAACAGGGCCAACAACGTCGCGGTGGCTCTCGACGCCGACGGGATGCTGTCAGTGGTCTACATCGGAACGGGCAAGACCCATGCCCTGTTCGACGTGACCGGCTACTTCACCGCCGACGACACGGGCGCGACCTTCTTCCCGATCGATCCGGGGCGTGTGCTGGACAGCCGCAACGGCACGGGCTTGGGCGCCAAGGTCAGGTTTGTGAACAAGGTCGCTCATCAATTCCAGGTTACCGGTAACGACGGAGTGCCCGCCGGGGCGCTGGCGGTGACCGGCAACCTGACCGTGGTCGGTCCCTCAGCCGCCGGTTGGGCGTTCGTGGGCCCGAAGATGCCGGCAGATCCCGGCACGCTTAACGTCTCTACTGTGAACTCGCCTCGCGGCGACACTCGAGCCGACGGAGTCACCGTCAAACTGGCAAGCGACGGCTCCCTCTGGGCCGTGTGGGTGGGCGCTGACGGGTCCAGCGCGGATGTGGTGTTCGACGTCACGGGCTACTTCGCCAAAGGCATCAGCGGGGGCTCCGAGTTCGTGCCCCTCGAGCCGATCAGGGTCGTCGACACCCGGTACAACCTGCCGTTCACCGGCCCGGTGAGCAGAGCCACGCCGGCGACCATAACCCTCGCCGGTCACGGAATCATTCCAGCTTCCGCAACCGGAGTCAGCGGCAACCTGACCGTTACCCTGCAGTCCGCTTCGGGATTCCTGGCGGTTGCCCCGCACTTCGATTCGGGAGTCGTGCCCGAGACCTCGACTCTCAACTTCCCCAAGGGCGACAACAGGGCGAACGGTTTCTTCGTGAGCCTGTACGGGGACGGATCGCTGGCGGTCCTGTTCGAGGCGACCCGTAGCGCATCGACGCATTTCATCATCGACCTCACCGGTTATTTCGTGCCCGGCCCGTAGCCACCTTTCCGGGTCGCGGACCGGGCATAGACCCACCACGGGACCTTCTACATAATGTGAGTGGAACAGTCCAGGTCTAGATGCGGCTGCCGTCGCCAGCCGCCATCAGCGGTCGGTCCATCTGCCGGAGGAGAGTGTCCGTGGACGTTGTCCAGCTGTCGCGGCTTCAGTTCGCCCTGACGATCAGCTTCCACTTCATCTTCCCGTCGATCACGATCGGTCTGGCCGGCCTGATCGCAATAACGGAGACGCTTCGCTGGCGGACGAAGCGCGAAGTCTTCGACCGAATGGTGGTCTTCCTCACGAAGTTGTTCGCCGTGACCTTCGTCATCGGCGTCGTGAGCGGTGTGGTGATGGAGTTCCAGTTCGGGACAAACTGGTCCACCTTCTCCGGCTACGTCGGCGACATCTTCGGGGCGCCGCTCGCGGCCGAAGGCGTATTCGCCTTCTTCCTCGAGTCGGCATTCGTCGGCCTCATCCTCTTTGGCCGCGATCGCGTCTCATCGACGGTCCGCTGGATCGCCGGCCTGCTGGTCGCCTTCGGGACACTTCTCTCGGCTTTCTGGATCCTGGTCGCCAACTCGTTCATGCAGACGCCTGCCGGTTACACGTGCTCACCCGACCCGGCTTGCGGGCCCACGACCACGAAGCTTGTCCTGACCAACTTCTGGGCAGCGATCTTCAATCCGTCCACGCTGCCGCGCTTCTTCCACACGGTCGCGGCCTGCTACGTCGCCGGCGCCTTCTTCCTGGTCGGTGTGGCCGCCTGGTACCTCCTTCGAGGGCACCACCTCGATGTCGCGCGACTTTCGCTGCGCCTCGGCATCGTCGTGGCGTTCCTCGGGTCCGGACTGATGTTTGTCAGCGGCGATCTCCAGACCCGTGAAGTGGCCACGTACCAGCCGCTCAAGTTCGCGGCCATGGAGGGCGTCTGCAAGACGGGAACGAACGTCGAGCTGGCGATCTTCGGGCTCCCGCCGAGCCAGGACTGCACGGCCGCCGCCGAGACGCTGGCCGTCCAGGACGGCCTGAGCCTGATGATGAACCTCAATCCCAACAGCCAGATCAATGGCCTGGATCAGCAGCCAGACCAGACGCTGTGGCCGCCGGTCGCGGTCCCGTTCCTCGGCTTCCACACCATGGTCGGCATCGGCGCGCTGATGCTGCTGCTCATGGCTCTTGGCGCCCTGTTCCTCTGGCGACGAACGGTCGAGAGCCACAGGTGGTGGCTCAAGCTGGCGGTGCTGGCCATTCCGCTGCCGATCCTGGCCATCGAGATCGGCTGGATGGTCGCCGAGGTCGGCCGCCAGCCGTGGATCGTCTACGGCCTGATGAAGACCTCCGCCGGGGTCTCGCCCGGTGTCTCCAGCACGGACGTCGCGATCTCCCTGATCGGCATCATCCTCCTCTACACGCTTCTGTTCTTCCTGTGGCTGTACTCGTTGTGGAAGGAGATCAGTCGCGGCCCCGAGCTGGCACCGGGTGAGGCCGGAGCTGGCGCGTCCGGCGCGTCCGGCGCGTCCGCCACCACCGCGAGCGCTGGAGGACACTGACATGCCGCAGCTCTCGACTGTCTGGTTCGTGCTCCTGGTCGTCCTGCTCGGGGGCTACGCCCTGCTCGACGGCTTCGACCTCGGCGCCGGCATCGTCCACCTGTACGTCGCCCGGACCGACCTCGAGCGACGCCACGTCCTCAACTCCATCGGTCCGGTCTGGGACGGCAACGAGGTCTGGCTGATCACCGCCGGCGGGGCGCTCTTCGCCGCCTTCCCGATCGTCTACGCCACCGTGTTCTCCGGCTTCTACCTGGCGATGGTCCTCGTCCTGGGAGCGCTGATCCTGCGCGCGATCTCCATCGAGTACCGCGGCAAGGAGACGGCGACGTGGTGGCGGACCGGCTGGGACGTCGGCTTCTCCGTGGGATCGGCGCTGGCGGCGCTGCTCTTTGGGGTGGCGCTCGGTAACCTGCTGAACGGCGTGGCGCTTGGCGCCGACGGCGTCTATCGAGGCGGCTTCGTGAGCCTGCTCAGCCCGTTCTCACTCGTTGTGGGCGTCCTGACCCTCGCCCTGGCGGCCCAGCAGGGCTCGGCCTGGCTCGTCCTCAAGACCGAGGGCGACCTGGCTCAGCGGGCGCGGCGCACCCAGATGGGGGCCCAGATCGTGGTCGTGGTTGCGTGGCTCGCGGCAACCGCCCTGGCTTTCGCCGGTTCGCTGCCGGCGATCGACAATTTCAAGACGAACCTGGCCGCCTGGATCGGCCCGGTGCTGGTCTTGAACGCGATCTTCTTCGGCTTCCGGGCGACCCTGATCGGGCAGCAGTTCCGCGCGTTCGTCTGCTCCAGCCTGACCATTGCCTTCCTGGCGATCACCGCGGCGACGGCGCTCTACCCGAACCTGGTTCCGGCCGTCGTGCCGGCTCGCAGCCTGACGGTCGACAACGCCCACTCCTCGGACCTGACCATGCAGGTCATGCTGGTCGTGGCCGTCGTCGGGATGCCGATCGTCCTCGCCTACACGTCCTACATCTACTGGAAGTTCAAGGGCAAGGTCCGCCTGGACAACGCCAGCTATTGAGGCAGGGCGGCGCCGCCCCCGCGGCGAGAGCCGGCGCTGCGCCCGCAGCTAGAGCGGCGCCGCAGCATGGCGAGGGCGGAACTCCGCTCGCCCAATTCCTCAATACGCATGGGCTGAGTAGTAAGTAGAGCACAGGGCCTCACGCGCCGATCGATTGGGGCTTACGGTGTCGTAGTTAGCCGTGAGCGGCTACTTGTGTCGGCTTCGGCGGCCGAACCTGTGCTCGTGAACCCGAATTCTCGGCCGCGGAAGACGTTGTCGGCGCGCAGCACTCACACCATGCGTGTTAGGGAATCCGGTGCTCCACAACGCCGAGCGCGGCTCCGCCCCAGGCTTCGCTCCAGGGGCGCCGCCCGCTCGGCGGCTACCAGCGCGGGGCGATCTGCTGGTCGAGGAGGTCGTGGGGCGACACGCGCGGCCGGATGAGGCAGGCATGCCCGCCGCGGACCGCGATCTCGGCGGCGGTCGGGTGCGACAGGAAGAACGGCATCGACTCGGTGAAGCCGTAGGCGCCCGCGTCCAGGACGGCGATGAGATCGCCGACCTGCGGGCGGGGCAGCTTCGCGTGCAACGTGAAGACGTCGAGGCCGGTGCAGAGCGGCCCGGCGACTGTCGTAGGAACGCGGTCGCGCGAATCTGCGTCGGGGGCCAGGACGGCCAGCCGATGTTCCTGGCGCACGAGGGCGGGTCGGACGAGGTGGTTTATGCCGCCGTCGAGGATTGCCACCGGAGCCTTGTCCGTGCCCTTGACGTCCACGACCCGGCCCACGTAGGCACCCGCCGGACCCACCAGGAAGCGGCCCGGCTCCAGCAGCACCTCCATCTCGCGCAGGGCGGGGTTGCTATCCCAGCGTCCGCGCAGCTCCTCCAGCCGCGTGCCGAGCAGGGCGAGGTCCAGGGGCTGCTCCCCGTCCGCGTACGGGATCCCCAAACCGCCGCCCGCGTCGACGAGCCGGAGAGGGACGCCCGTTGCTGTGGCCACTTCCTCGCCTACCGCCACGAGCTCCGCTACGTGATCGGCGAGCCGGCTCGCGTCGAGCAGGTTCGAGGCGCCGAAGGCGTGCACGCCCAGCAGTTCGAGGTTCGGCGATGCGGCGGCGATCCCGGCCGCTTCCCGCAGAACCGGCAGCGGCATGCCGAACTTGCCGGCGGCGCCGCCGATGAGGCGGACGCGCTCGAACTTGGCGTCGTCGGCGACGGCCAGCCGGAGCAGGATCGGCTGGCGGCGACGGAGCCGTTCGGCGATCGCATCCAGGCGGGCGAGTTCGCCGAGCGACTCGACGGTCACGGCGCCGATGCCGGCGGTGACGGCGGCGGCCAGCTCGTCGTCTCGTTTGCCGGGCCCGGTCATGGCGATGGCAACCGGGGCGAAGCCGGCCCGGAGGACCGCCTCGAGCTCTCCGCCCGATGCGACGTCCGCGCCGATGCCGGAGCCGGCGATGTGGGTCAGGACGCCGAGCGCGGGGTTTGCCTTGACGGCGAAGGCGAGGCGGAAGCCGAAAGGCAGGACGGCCCCCAGGGCGTCGATGCGGCGACCAACGAGGTCCAGGTCGTAGACGTAGAGAGGAGTGCCGAAGTCCGTCGCGAGCGTGTGCGGCGCGAGGCCGGCCAGCAGGCCATTTCGCAGCAGGCCGTCGATCGGAGGCGCCTCGGGTTCGATCGCCTGCTCGACCTCCCGCTCGGCCGATGATTCGACCGGCTTGCCTTCGACCGGCCCGTCCTCCGAAGTCACCGCAAAGCCTCCTGCAGCGCGACGCGAGCGTCTGTGCGTTCGTCCCGGTATTTGATCACGACCGCGGCGGAGAGGCCGATACCGTTGCTCTCCGCGAACTCGCCCCGGGCCTGCCGCACGCCCGGCGCTACGACGGCGCCGGCGGGGACGACCAACGGCTCCTCCAGCGTCCCGACGAGGACGCCGCTCCGCACGAGGTCGTACAGGCGACTCGTGCCGGTCAGGATAACCCCCGCCGCGATCACGGCGCCGTGCTTGACGAGCACGCCCTCGAGCAGCGCCGACTGGGCGCCGACGAAGACCTCGTCCTCGACGATGACCGGGCGGCGGCCGGCCGGCTCCAGCACGCCGCCGATCTGGACCGCGGCCGAAAGGTGGACGCGCGCCCCGATCTGGGCGCACGAGCCGACCAGAACGTGGGAGTCGACCATCGTGCCCTCGCCGACCCAGGCCCCGATGTTGATGTAGGAGGGCGGCATGATCGTCACGCCGGGCCCGAGGTAGACGCCGCCGCGGACGGTGGTGCCGCCGGGGACGACGCGCCACGGCTTGCCGGCCGCCGCCGCCTCGCGCGCCTCCGCGGAGTCGAGTAGATCCTTCACCGGCAGCCCGACGCGGTCGCGGAACTGGAACGCGCCGCCCAGCTCCCACGTCCGGGTCTCGCGGTCGGCGAAGAGTCCCAGGATAGCCGACTGCACCGCCGAATCGACGCGCCACCCGCCGGGCGCGTTCGGGTCCGGGTAGGCCGCTCGGATTCGGCCGGAGTTGAGGTCGGACAGGATCTCGGATAGCGTTCGGTCGTTCACGGCGCCATCATCGCGCGGATCGACCGGCCGATTCGGTCGAAGTCACGTGTGGGCCGTCGCGGTCGCCTGGACGATGGCCAACCGCGCCGTGGAGCGCTTTGGTCCGGTCGACCTAGACGCACCGTTGGCGTCGGCACCGCTGGTGGATCCGACAACAGCCGTCCCGTCGAACTCCAGGGCGCCGGTCGTCTCGAGGACCAGGCGCAATCGGGCGCGATGCGTCTCCTCGAGCGGCAGCAGGGGCAGACGCACCATGTCGGTCGTCAGGCCCATCAGCGATAGGGCGGCCTTCACCGGCACCGGGTTCGGCCCACCGATGAAGTTGGCCTTCATGAGCGGCAGCCAGCGCTCGTGGATCCGCCGAGCGGTGTCCCAATCGCCCGCGAACTCCGCGGCGCACATCGCCGCTATCTCGCCGGGGATCTCGTTGGAGCAGGTGCAGATCACGCCGTCCCCGCCCATCGCCAGCATCGGCAGGGTCCAGACGTCGTCGCCGGCCATGACCGAGAAGCCAGCCGGGCGATCGCGCAGGATCGTGGCGATCTGATCCATGTTCGCCGAGGCTTCCTTGACGGCCACGATACGTGGATGCTCGGCCAGGCGCATCAGCGTCGCCGGCTCGACGTTGACGCCGGTCCGGCTCGGGACGTTGTAGACGACGATCGGCAGCGCCCCGTCGTCGGCGATGGCCCGGAAGTGGGCCTCGATCATCCGCTGATCCGGCTTGTTGTAGTACGGGGCGACGCACATGGCCGCGTCTGCGCCGAGCTCAGCCGCGCGCCGAGTGGCGCGGATCGTGGCCGCGGTGTCCTTGCTGCCGGTGTTGGCGACGATCCTGACTCGGCAGCGCGACGGTCGCTCCGACGCGATCTCGACGGCCGTCCCGACCAGCCACTCGCGCTCCTCGGGGCTGAGCGTCGGGCTCTCGCCGGTGCTGGCGGCCAGGACGAGGCCGTCGATGCAGGCGTCGAGCTGGCGGCGGACCAGCGCCCCGAATGCCGGCTTGTCGATTGCGCCGTCGGGCGTGAAGGGCGTCACGAGGGCGGTGAAGGCTCCTCGGATCTGGCGTGTGAGTGGCATCGGGGGTTGCTCCTTGGTGGCGGCGTGGGTCGGCGGCTATCTGACAGGGGCGGCCGCCGCGGCCGAGGAGGGTTCGGCGCCGGCCGCCGCGCCCGTTTTGGCCCTCGTGACGGCGATCATCGAGTCGACGACTTCATCGAATGGGTGGAAGCCGGGCGAGCGCGGCTCGACCAGCAGCCACTCGGCGGCGGTGACGGCGCCGGACGCGTAGGCCGATCGATCCCGCGCCGTGAGCCGCATTTCCAGGCTCTCGCCCGGAGCGTCGAAGCCGACCAGGTGCATCCCCGGAGCTGCGCCAGCTCGAATGACGGCCACGTCCAGCTCCTCCGGTGCGGGGGCGCCGTGAGCCGTCGGCTGGGCGACGCGCGTCTTGCGAGGGTGCGCGGCGATGAGCCGCCGCGCCAGCTCGATGGCGGTTCCGGACGGGCGATCGGCCTTGGTGCGGCGGTGCCACTCGACGATGTAGGGGTCGTATTCGGCGAACGGGCCGAAGAGCCGGGCGGCCTCCTCGACGAGGCGGGCGAAGAGCATGACGCCCAGGCTGAAGTTGGCCGAAGCCACGGCCGCGGCGTCGCGGTCGGCAAGCAGGTCGGCGACTTCGCCGCGGTCATCCGCCCAGCCGGTCGTGCCGATGACGAAGTTTCGGACTCCGCCGGCCAGCGCTGCGCGGACGTTGGGGAGTACGGCGTCGCCCTGGCTGAATTCGAACAGCACCTGAGCGCCGGCGAATCGCGCTGGCTCGTGGCCGGCCGTCGGGTCGGCGGGCATGCCCAGGATCGCCGCCGGCGGCATGCCGCCGGCGGCCAGCGCAGCCGCGACCGCTCGACCCATTCCGCCATCCCCGGCGACGACGCTCTGCATTCCCGTGACCTCCGTAGCGATCCCCTCGGACGAACAAGAAGGCCGCAACACCCACCCTCGGTGTCGCGGCCCTCGGAGCCTTGCCCTGGCCCCGCGGTTCTTCTCGAACTTCGCCGAGCCTCAGGGCCTCGCCTCCCGGCTGGGCCGCCAACGCTTGGACTTGGGCTTGGCGAGCATCTGAACGAACATTGCCGGCGGACTATGCACCACTGGGGCATCATGCGCAAGTGTTGCGTGCATCATGCACATCGTATAGCGTCGTTATGCACCAGGGCATCCATTGCGGATAACGGGCTTGCCACGCCGCGGCCCGGCCCCTTGCCCGCCTCCGCGGCCCGCGGGTTCCTGCAAGTTGTGCACCGAACGGGCACTACGCTGGAATCGGCGCCGAGGCCGTCGAGTTCGGCGCCTCGCGCGCGGGTGGCCACCCGGAGCGAGCCCGTTCTGAGCGTGGACCGTGCTCGGCCGAGCGGCCCGAGGCCCGGACCGAGACGGGCTGCTCGCCTACCTCCTGAATAGCGCTCGCAGGTTGGGAATTTCGCAGAAACCGGCGAACAGCGGAGGCGGCCCTTGCCGCGCCAACCGGGGATGGCCCGAGGGCGCCGTTCAGGGATTCCACTCCATTCCGAGCCGGCCCCCGGGTGCTACCTTCGGCGCAATGAAGTCTCTCCAACGCACCTTCGCTCGAGCCCTTGTCCCGATCGCCGTGGTCGCCGCCACTGTGATGGCCGCAGTTGTTGCGGAGGCGTCGCCGGCTCCGGACCAGGGGCTTCACCTAGCCTACGAGAACGGCCAGGTCGTGGTCGCGTCAGTCGACTACGGCTCGGCAGCTCAGCAATCCGGGATCCGGCCCGGAGACGTCGTCGTGGAGCTGGACGGCTCCAACCCGCCCGGGACCTGGAACGATGACCCTCACTACGTCCTCTGGGCCTCGGATCAGACCAAGCGCGACCTGGCGCGATCGAGCGGACCCTGGGACGTGGTGCACACCGTCTCTCCCGACGGGATCGCGGCGTATGCGGTCGCCCAATACGAATGGGCCATGGTCGATGTCCGGGAGCAGGTCCAGTGGGAGCTGACGTGGATGGACGCGCAAGGCGTCCCAAGGGCCTACGCGGTCTACCCTGGAGCGCTCCCCGGCTCGGCCGAAGACTCATATTCCCTGGAGACGAGCGTGCCGTGGGAGCCGGGCCCGCTCGTCTTCGGGCTGGCGATCCTGATCGTGGGCTGGTGGTGGGTCGGCAGCGGTCGGGCTGGCACGGCGCTCCGGCGCTGCACGGTGACCCTGCCCGTCGCCACAGCCGTGCCTCTGCTCGTTGTGCCGATCGTTCGCTACCAATCGGCCCTCGAGACAGTGGTCGGCTCCGTGCTCGTGCCGCTGGCGATGCTTCCGCTCGCGATCGATTTCCTGGGCCGAGTCGAGGGCCGGCGAACGCGTCGGCTGGTGGGCTCGGCCGCGTTTGTGCTCGCCATTGGGTCGGCCGCGGCAAGCCTCCTCATCCCCAGCGGGACGAGCCTGCACACGTGGGGCGCCATCCTGGCCGCCGGAGTGGCGTTCGTTCCGGGCTTTTTCGCTGCCCGGCCGTTCGGCCGTCGTGCCTCCGGCGCGGATGTCGAGACGGGGGCCACGCCCTGGGCCCTGAGCGAATCCACGGACGTGGCGCTGGCCGCGATGACTCCCGGGATCGCCTGCATCACCCTCACGTTCACTTCCGTCCCATATTCCTACACCGTCTGGCCGATCCTGGTGTGGCTGGCGGCGGTCTGGGTCGCGAGGCGGTTCACACTGCGGCCGCTGGCCCGGCTGGCCACGCGGACCACCCGCCAGCGGGACCTCGAGGCTGCCGCCGCCGAGGCGGAGCGAGCCCGCATCGCGGCCAACATCCATGACGACGCGCTGCAGGAGCTGACGATGCTGGTCCGCCGGCTCGACGTCGCCGGCGACCACGAGAATGCCGACGCGGCTCGGGGCATAGCCGCCCGCCTGCGCGCCATATGCGGCGACCTGCGGCTGCCGATACTGGACGATCTGGGCGTGGGCCCGTCTCTGGAGTGGCTCGTCGACCGCCTCGACCGTCTCGGCGGCCCGGTCCGCCTGGAGCGCGAAGGCGACGAATGCCGTCTTCCCAACGATGTCGAGCTGGCCGTCTACCGCGTCGCCCAGGAGGCGCTGACCAACGCCGTCAAGCACGGAGCGCCGCCCATCGTTGTGCGCTACCGCCAGAAGGCGGTTGGCGTGGGGCTGGAGGTCGATGACGCCGGCCCGGGTCTCGCCCCCGGCGCCGCCGAACTGGCCGAACACACCGGGCGCCTCGGGCTGGTGGGCATGGCCCAGCGGGCCGAAGCCATCGGCGGCGTACTCACGGTGGGGCCGAGGCCCGGCGGGGGAACGCGGGTCAAGCTGGTCTGGGACGATCCCCGTGCCGGGGCGGCGGCAGGAGCGTCCGCCGTGCCCGCAGAGGCGCGGGCCATGGAGGCTCGATGACGGACAGCCCGGTCCCGATTCGGGTAGCGATCGTGGATGATCACCCCGTCGTTCGAGAGGGAACCGCAGCCCTGCTGGACGGGCAGCCCGGACTTCGAATGGTCGGGACGGCCGCCTCGCTCGACGAGGCCGCGCCTCTGCTGGATCCTTCTGCCGTCGATGTGCTGCTGCTGGACATTCGGCTTGGTGCCGACAGCGGGCTCTCCGTCCTGCGGGGCGGCGCGCCGAAGCCGGCAATCGTCGTCCTGACCGCCTACGACTACCCGCAGTATGCGACCGCGGCGCTGCGGCTTGGCGCCTCGGGCTTCGTGGTCAAAACGGCGCCGATCGCCGAGCTGGTGGATGCGATTCGAAGGGCGGCCTCGGGCGGACTCGCCTTCGGCTGCAAGCCCGACCTGTCGGCTCCGGCCCCGCTGACTCGTCGTGAGCTCGATGTCGTCCGGCTGATTGTCGACGGCCGCAGCAACGACGAGATCGGCGCGGAGCTCGGCATCGCCTCGAAGACGGTCGAGGCTCATCTCCGCCGGCTCTTCGATCGGCTCGGGTTGCAGTCGCGGACGGAGCTGGCGACGCGGGCTCTGCGCGAGGGCTGGCTCGAGGTGCCGTAGGCGCCCGGCCCGCCGGGGTGTGGCGAGGGTGCGCGGCCGGGGCGTGGCATCGCCGGCGAGGCCGACGCGCACGCGATTCCTGCCCAATATCGCCGGGGGCGATGCTACGCGAGCGATCTGCTCGCCTCGGCGGGCCCAGCGGCCGGGATGGCGCCGATCAGGGTGCGTTTGAGGTGTAGTCAGCCGCAGTAGACTAACTGGCTGGCCGATCGGGCGATCGGGGGCGGACCGCGCCACTTAGCGTCGCCGGGGGCGATATTGGGCAACAAAGGAGCGCGAGAAAGCGCCCGCGGCCCGCCGCCGCGGCCCCGTGCCCGCCGCGCCCTGCGCCCGCCGCGCCCTGCGCCCGCCGCGCCCTGCGCCCGCCGCGGCGGGGCCAGCGCTACTTGAGCGCCTCGGCGAGGACAGCCGTCAGCTGGTCCCACTCCACGAGGAACGCGTCGTGGCCTTTGGTGGAGTGGATCTCGCGATAGGCGGCATCCATGCCGGCCGCCGTGGCGACCTTGACCATCTCCCGGACCTTGGTCGTGCCGTAGAGGATGTCGCCCTCGATGCCGACCCCGGTCAAGCGTGTGCCGTAGGCGGCCAGTCGCTGCAAGGCGGCCACGGCGCCGCCGCGGTCGCGGCCGATGTCGTGCGTGTCCATAGCCCATACGAGCGTGCGGTACGTGTCCTCGTCGAACCTCTCGAGCAGCTTTCGACCCTGATGGCGAAGGTAACTGACGATCGAGGGCGTTCCGTCGGGCTCCACGCGCCCGGCAAAGCGCTGCTCGAAGTCGATCTCGCTGCGATAGGTCGTGATGGCCAGCTGACGGGCCAGGTCCAGGCCCGCCATGCCGAGCTTGTCGACGATGTCGAGCTGGATGTTGTCCCATCCCACGGCGAGCTGGCCGATCCGCGCAGGCGCCGCGATCGGCACGACCCGGCTGATCTCGCCGGGCCGCTCGAGGGCCACCTCCAGGGCGACCATGCCGCCGAGCGACCCGCCCACCGCCAGGGCGAGCTTGCCGATCCCCAACGCGTCGAGGAGCCGCCACTGGGCCCGCGCCTGATCCCGGACGGTGACCCGGGGGAAAGCCCGACCGTAGGGCTTACCCGTCACCGCGTTGCGTGAGATCGGGCCGCTGGTGCCATACCTGCTGCCCAGCAGGTTCATGCAGATGATTCCGAACTTGTCCGTGTCGAGCACCTGGCCGGGGCCGATCAGCGGCGCCCACCAGTCGCCCGCGGCATCCGCCGAGCCGGTCAGGGCGTGGACGACGAGAATCTGGCGCCCCTCACCGATCGGGAAGCCGTCGTGGCGGTAGGCCACGACCAGGTCCGGCAGGATCGCGCCGGACTCGAGAACGAAGCGGCCCAGCCAGCGAGAGACGATCTTGCCGGTCTGCGGGTCGCTCGACTTGTCCACGTCGTTCAGGCTACGAAAACCGAAGTCTGCGCGTGCGGTCGAAATGCCGGGGTCGGCGGCGACGAAGCCGGCTCCGGTGCCGCGACCACTCGCGCGCGAAACCCGGGACGCGGCCGCGCCGAGCCCCGCGAGGGACCCGGCGCGCGAAGATTCGACTTCGGCAGGCGGATCGGAGGGCGCGGACTGGCCGCGCGCCTCCGAGATCCATCGAATTGCCGGCGTCGATTTCATGGCACTACCTGCCGTGGCTCCGCTTACTTGGCGGCACCGACTGGAGCCACCGTGGCGGACCGGATGCCCGTCGCGGCGCCGATTGCCTGATCGAGGTCGGCGATTATGTCGTCGACATGCTCGATCCCCACTGAGATGCGGACCAGCTCGGGAGTCACGCCGCTGGCGATCTGATCCTGGGCGGACAGCTGCTGGTGAGTAGTCGAGGCCGGGTGGATGATCAGGCTCTTGGCGTCGCCGACGTTGGCCAGCAGGCTGAAGAGCTTGACCGAGTCGATCAGCTTGCGGCCGGCTTCCACGCCACCCTTGAGGCCGAACGTAACCACACCGCCGTAGCCGCCGGACAGGTACTTGCGGGCGAACTGATGGGCCGGGTGCGACGCCAGCCCAGGGTAGCTGACCCACTCGACGGCCGGGTGGCCTTCGAGCCAGCGGGCAACCGCCAGAGCGTTGGAGCTGTGGCGCTCGATCCGTAGAGGCAGGGACTCGAGGCCCTGGAGGAAGAGGAAGGAGTTGAACGGGCTCAGCGCCGGCCCGAGGTCGCGCAGGAGCTGGACCCGTAGCTTGAGGATGAAGGCCAGGTTGCCGAAGGCGCCCGTGTAGCTGACGCCGTGGTAGGACGGGTCCGGATCGACGAAGTCGGCCTTGAAGCGCGGCGAGGCCGCCCAGTCGAACTTGCCGCTGTCCACGACCACTCCCCCGATCGCGGTTCCGTGGCCGCCGATCCACTTGGTGGCCGAGTGGACGACGATGTCGGCGCCCCAATCGATCGGCCGGGAGAGGATCGGGGCGAAGGTGTTGTCGACGATGACGGGGATCTTGTGTTTGTGGGCGATGGCGGCGATGCCCTCGAAATCGGGCACGTCCAGGCGCGGGTTGCCGATCGTCTCGAGGTAGACGGCCTTGGTCCTGGCGTCGATCGCCTTCTCGAACTCGGCGAGCTTGGAGCCGTCGACGAAGCGGAAGTCGATGCCGTACTTGGGCAGGGTGTACTGGAAGAGGTTGTACGTGCCGCCGTACAGCGACGCGCTGGTGACGATGTTGTCGCCGGCGCGGGCGAGGTTGAGGATCGTCAGCGTCTCGGCCGCCTGGCCGGATGCGACGCCCAGCGCCCCTACGCCGCCCTCGAGGGCGGCGATCCGCTGCTCGAAGACGTCGGTTGTCGGGTTCATGATCCGGGTGTAGATGTTGCCGAATTCCTGCAACCCGAAGAGCCGGGCGGCGTGGTCGGCGTTGTCGAAGACGTAGCTGGTGGTGGCGTAGATCGGGACGGCGCGCGCCTTCGTCGTGGGCTCGACCTGCTGGCCGGCATGGACGGCGAGAGTCTCGCGGCGGAAGGCGGGAGTGTTCTGGTCGGACACGATGATCTCCTGGGACTGGCCGCTCGTCGGCGGCGTCAAGCCAAACCTGTGGTTGGTCCCGGGGAGCCCTGGGGTGGGGCGTTGGGTTCGGGCGGCCGTCCGTCGTGTCGTCCGGAGAAACAAAGAACCGCGGTTCCGCTTCGGAAACCGCGGCCCCGGGACTAATCCTTGGCCTCGCTGCGCTCAGGCCGGCGAGAGCCTCAGACCCCGTCCTCCGCACTTCGGGGCCGCCCGGGCATGGACATCATGGAACTGCGCAGGCACGAGGCCTTGCGCGAGTTCTCCCGGTGGCACGAAGTGGTGGCGTTCATTGGCCGCGAAGCATAAAGGCTTCGCGGCCAATCGCGCAAGCTGTTCGGTTGCGAGCGCCGTGAACTGTCTACTCGTATCGAAGGGCCACGACGGGGTCGAGCCGGGCGGCCTGGCTGGCGGGCCAGACACCGAAGATGACACCCACCAGGAGACTGAAGCCGACCGCGGCGACGACCGTGATCG
>Ga0182027_10006358_pt1 | contig 17724 bp, 15 predicted proteins | sample 712E1DmetaG_FD_121300 | JGI IMG/M metagenome (GOLD analysis project Ga0182027, IMG submission 121300) | Permafrost microbial communities from Stordalen Mire, Sweden - 712E1D metaG (Illumina Assembly) | ecosystem: Environmental > Terrestrial > Soil > Wetlands > Permafrost | place: Sweden... | reverse complement strand
GCGACCAGCCTGATCTCGAAGCCCTCACCATCATCAACAAGCTCTACAAACAACAGATCATCTTCGCACGCGAGGCCCCTGACCGAAGTGGTGAATCCGAACCAGGCGAGCGGTTGGCGCGTTGGTTGTCGGAAGGTGACGCAGAAGACGGCGCCGCCGCGGAGGAGGTCGGCACATCCTCGGCGTTCGCAACGTCGTCGGAGTTCGGGCAGGACGAGGACGTCGTGCCGGCCCGGACGCCCGCCCCAACGGCCACGGACACACCCCCGCGAGGCGACGGCGAAGAGCACCGTGCTGATGACGGACATCGTGATGAGACTACGTCTCACTTCTCGGGAGCGACTTCTGACAGCAAGGATGTCGGCGCTCAAGCTCCTGACGGGAAGGGTGTCGCGCCCGCCATGCCACTGAGCGAGGCCAAGGCTCATGACCCCACCGACGCGCAAAATCGACCGCCCGAAGTGCCGATAGCGCCCCTCGCAAATGTCCTCTCCGGCGAAGAGACCATGGCGGCAGCGCTACAGCCGGGGCTTGATGCCACGACAGAGGGCAGTAGCGAATTTTCGCAGCCGGCGGAGACTCTCAAGGGCCTAGCCATCGACAACCTGTTTGGCGAGCAGGACGACGGCGCAAGATCGAAATCAGCGCGCGAGCAGGTTGCGGAAACCGGCAATCGGACCGTCACCGCCGAATGGTCGATTGCGCCGGAGCAGCGAACGACGAAGCCGCTCGGCGTGGCGGAGCGACTTCTCAGTGATGACTCCGCCTTGCGCGCGTCGGCCATGCACGAGGCCATTGCCGAGGAGGAAGCCAGAGTCGAGGGGCCCGCGCAGAGCGACCGAAACACGCGAGAGTACGGCAATACTGCCGCCTTGGTCGACGGCCTGGTGTCCTCCGCTCACGAAATCAGGCCCGAAGCCCCTGTAGTTCCCCAGCCCGAGCGGCCTGCGAAGGAAGTGGACTGGGGCGCCTGGGATACCAGGCAGGCAAAGAATTCATCCGCCAAGGATCCGTCCGACAAGAAAGCCAGCGACGTGAGTGCGCCACCTCCGGCGCCGTTGACGGATTCCGCGCCAGTTGCGGCGGACAGCCGAGATGCCGACGCGACCCAAAACAACACCTCAAAGCTGTCCTCCGCTGCGCCGGCGGAGGCCGAGCCTGCTCTGTTGGACAAGCCCAAGCCCGCGCCTGCGCCCGAGGTGCCGCTGCCAAAGTTAGACGAGCCCAAGGCGTCGGTGCCTGCGCCCGCAACCGGCGAAGCGGTGACCGGCCAGCTGACGGCGGACAGTGCTCCACTGCAAGTGCCTCCTGCCAAGACCGCCAAACCGCGGACGGCCAAGAAGTCAGCTTCCCCCCATCAGGTTTGGCTCATCGTCCTCGGCGCATTCTCTCTTGGCGTGGTCGGCCTGGTGGTGCTTATAGGGCGGCAAGCTCCGCGGCCCGACGCAGCTTCAGCGTCCGCGCCGTCGGCTGTTGCGTTGCCCGCGCAGCCCGGTCCAACCCGTCCGCCCGAGAGCGCCAAGCCCGTGGTCGCAGCGAAACCGCCGGGCGGCACCGTCATCAAGGACCCAAAGGACTCTAGCCACAAGCCGGCAAACGATACCGTCGGGCGAGACGCTGCGGCGGTGTCGCCCCTCGCTGCCGAACTGCGCGGCAAGTGCCTTGAAGTGGATGCGAACGGGAAGGGCAAGGCCAAGGCAGTCGCAGCTGCTTGCCGATCCGCACTTGACGCCAATCCGAACGAGGCAGAGATCATGGTGATCTTGGCGCGAGCCGAGCTCGATCGCGGCCACCTGCTGGAAGCACGAACCCTAGCGAAAAAGGCGATTGCGACCGACGCTCAGCGCTTCGACGCCTACGTTCTGCTCGGCAATGCCGAGCAAGAAGCGGGAAAAATCGACGAGGCGCGCGCCGCCTACAAGAAGTACCTGGACTTGGCGCCGACCGGGCCCTTCGCACGCGAGCTGCGCGCCATTCTGAACAATCTGTAACTGCGAACCCGACGAAACGTATAGCTGTGCTGATTCTGGGAATCGAGACTTCGTGCGACGAGACCGCGGCGGCCGTCATCGAGAACGGTCGGACCATTCGCTCGAACATCATCTCGTCACAGGTTCTCGTCCACGCCGAATACGGCGGCGTCGTGCCTGAAGTGGCGTCGCGCCAGCATCTCGCCACCGTGGTCAAGGTCGTGCGCCAGGCCCTGCGCGACGCCGAAACGAGCGCGGGCCAACTCGACGGAATCGCCGCGACTTGCGGACCTGGCCTGGTGGGACCTCTGCTCGTCGGCCTGGAGATGGGAAAATCTCTCGCCTATGCCATCGGCAAGCCCGTCGTCGGGGTCAACCATCTTCGCGGCCATCTGGCGGCGGTCTATCTGGACCATCCACAAAATCCGCCGCCGCCGCCCTTTCCGCATATCGCCTTGCTCGTCTCCGGTGGCCACACCAGCCTTTTTCGTGTCGAGGGTCAAGCCAGCACCACGCTTCTCGGAGCCACGCGTGACGATGCAGCGGGCGAGGCGTTCGACAAGGTCGCCAAATTGCTTGGGCTCGGCTACCCCGGCGGCGTCGTGATCGATCGCCTGGCGGCGGACGGAGATCCCCACGCCCTTCGCTTTCCGCGCGCCTTGCCGGGCCGCGAAGATTTGGACTTCTCGTTCTCGGGCCTCAAGACCGCGGTCGCCACATGGCTGGCGTCGCAGGGTCGGCCACCGGAAGATGAGCTAGCGGACTTTTGCGCCAGTTTTCAAGCGGCCGTGGTCGACGTTCTGGTCCGCAAGGCTCGTCGCGCGCTGGCGCGCGAAGGCTTGCGCGATCTCGTGGTGTGTGGGGGCGTGGCGGCCAACCGTGGTTTGCGCCAGGCCTTGGCGGCGGCCGCAAATGAAGACCGTTTTACTCTCTATGTTCCCACGTCCAAGTTGTGCACTGACAATGCCGCCATGATTGCACTCGCCGGAACCTGGGCGATTCAGCGTGGCGAACGGGGCACGCTCGATCTGAGCGTCGATCCTGGGTTGCCGCTCGCATGAACGCTGCGTCGGGCGCAGTGCGACCGCCGCTGGCGCCAGCGCGAGAACTGCTCGCGCGCCACGGTCTTTCGCCGAAAAAGTCGCTGGGGCAAAACTTTCTTGTCGATCCGCGCGTGCAGGAACGAATCGTGTTGGCCGCGCAGGTTGGACCGAGTGACATCGTGGTCGAGATCGGCGCCGGCCTCGGTGCGCTCACCGCGCGTCTTGGCGACCAGGCCGCACGGGTCATTGCTGTCGACCGAGACGCCAAGCTGGCTGAAGTGTTGCGCGCCGAGCTCGCTGACCGGCCCAATATCGAGATCGTGCTCGGCGACGCGCTGGAGTTCGACCTCGCACAAAAGGCGAGGGAAGTCGGCCAGCCGCTCGTCGTGGTCGGGAACTTGCCCTATGTCATCACTTCGCCGCTGTTGTTCGCAACTATCGAGGCGGCGGCGGGCGGCCAGGTCGTCGACCGCGCGATCTTCATGGTGCAAAAGGAATTCGCGCAGCGAATGCTGGCGCCACCCGGCAGTCGCGTGTACGGCCGACTCTCGGTGATGGTTCAGCAAGCGTGCGAGGCGGAGATTTTGTTCCACGTCGGCGCGGGCGCATTCCTGCCCGCGCCCGCGGTAACGTCCACGGTGTTACGCCTGCGCCCGCGCCGGCAACTGCTCGCTCAGGTTCATGACGTTGCGATGTTCGCGCTGCTCGTGCGTGAGGCCTTCGGCGCGCGCCGAAAGATGTTGAGACGCGCTCTCGAACCCGCGTTCGGCCCGCGCGCCAGCGCGGCGCTTGCCGAGGCCGGGATTGAAGGCACGCGGCGCGCGGAGGAATTGGCGGTGGCGGATTTTGCTCGTCTCGCGAATGCTCTATCGGCAAGCCATGCCTGAGTTGCCCGAAGTCGAAACCGTCGTCCGCACGCTGCGGCCGCAAATCGTCGGAAAGACAATTCGCGCAGTCTGGACGAGTGGGCTGTCTTTGCGCATGGCCAAGCGGCTCGACGAAACAGCGCTGCGAAACGGTTGTGTAGGCGCGAAAATTGCGGCAGTTCGTCGACGGGGAAAATACATTCTCATCGATCTGTTCCGCGCCGACGGCCAGCCGACTGGCGTGTTGGTTCACTTGGGAATGACCGGCCGACTGAGAGTTCAGGAACAAGGCGAAGAGAAGGTCAAACACACACACGTGGTGTGGATGCTTCCCCGCGAACGCGAATTACGCTTCATGGATCCGCGGCGGTTTGGCTCGGTCCAGGCGGCGCATCGGATCGACGCGCTTCCCGAAATTCGAGCGCTCGGATTGGATCCGCTGAGCGAGCTCGACGGGGAAAAACTGCGCAATTTGCTGGCCTCGTCGCGAGCGCCGATCAAGGCGTTCCTGCTCGACCAGCATCGTCTGGCCGGGCTTGGCAACATCTATGTGTGCGAAGCGCTGTTTCGCGCGCGCATCCATCCGCGCACGCAAGCCCATCGAGCTGAGCGCAAGGCCGAGCTTTTGGCGCACGCGATTCGCGAAACCCTGCAAACCGGTATCGACAATTGCGGAACGTCGTTTCGCGACTTCGTCGATTCCACCGGCGAACCTGGCAAAAACATCAAAGCGCTACGCGTGTACGCACGCGAGGGCGAAAAGTGCTTTGCGTGCGATGGTCTCGTGCGCCGCTTGGTGGATGGTGGGCGTTCGACGTTCTACTGTAGTCGCTGCCAAAAACGTTAGAACAGGCATGTGTCCGGGCTGGTGGTGGGGGTGATGTTCAAGCGATAGGAATAACTGGCGACGGTGTCGACGCCCCAGCAGTCGGTTCCGAGGGTCGTCGCGGCACCCGATGACGACGGCGTGAAAACCAGGTCGGCGCGCCCCGCGCCCGAGCCCAGCCACCGCGAATTCATTTCTGCGCTTCCTTGAACATTGGTGTCGGTGGTGCCTTGCCACGTGAAGTCCATGCTTCCCGAACCGTCCTGTTGTTCGGCGTAGTTGTACTGCCCTGATTGCGTTTGCGCAGTCGGAAGATTCTGGATGGTCATCGTCACGGTGATCGGATAGGTAACGTTCTGGTAGGTCACGTCGAGATGGTCGAGGTTGACGACTCCGGGATCATCGTCGATGGGATAGCCTGCAGCGCGGACGGTCTGGGCGAGAAAGGAGACAGTGCCTTGGCTCGGAACCGCGCCGGCCTGCGAGGTGTAGCTACCGACGAGCAGCGAAACCCACGCTGAATCGCCTTGGCCAACTGGCCGAAGATCGGCGTGATAGGCCATCTGCAGCGTGTCCGACACGATTGCGCGAACCATGACCACCTGAATCTGCCAGGATGGATAGTGGTCGCTCGGGAACGGTCCCCAGACACGCTGGTTGCCGTTGCGCTGGCTCGGCGGATAGCCGCGGACGTGATCGATGAAGCCAAGCAGGGTGGTCGCCATGCTGTTGAAGGTCGTGATGGCCGACTGCGTGTCGACGTAGTACTCGGCTGAATCGGGGCGCGTGACCGTGAGCTGCGTCTTGGCTTCGATGTCGTTCTGATCTGGCAGCGCCAGCTCGAAATCGACATCGTCGTTGGAATAGTTGCCGCAAGCACTAGCCCCGAACGCGCAAATCAGCGGCAACAATAATACTTGGATGGCGTGTGGTTTAGAAATCATAGGCAATCCCCGCGTTGAGCTCCCAGTAGCCGAGGGAGCGGTCTTCGTCGACGTTGTAAAGCAAGTAATGGACACGGCCGCGGACAAGGAAGGTAAAGTCGCGCGACAAGTGGTAGCGCAAACCCGCCACCAAGCCGGGGGTGAAGGTCGCGAAAAACTGATCCGGGATGGTGCGTTCGTCGAACTTGCGGCTCATCACCACCAGCGCGAGACGCACGCCGGTGAAAGCGTCGAGGCTGCCCTGGGAAAGGCGCCACTCGGCCGCCAACGTGGTCCCGGCGGTGAGCTCGTTGAACTGGAACGGCAGCAAGGTGCCATAGCGGTCGAGCTGGGCGTGTGTTCCGCCGCCGGCCAGATCCAGCCCCCACAGCCAGCCGCGCCGGAAGAAGTCGCGCACTTCAACATCAAGCCCCACCATTCCGGTCGGCGGAAACAGCCCGTCGCGCGTGGGTCCGTCGAAAAATGCCTGCACCGTGCCGCCGAGGCTGACACTGATTTGGGCGCCTGGCTCGCGGTGCACGCCCTTGACCGGGTCGTCGGAAAACGCGGCATCGTGCAGGCTTGTCTCGTCGAGGGTTACCAGCTGCCCGGTGGCGATGTGGATGTCGCCGATGCGCAGGCGATCGGCGAGACGCCGGCGTACCCGATAACGACCCGCCGGCAGGGCGATCTGTCGATCCCCGTCGATGGCTTTCTGAACTTCCGCTGCGATGAATCCGTTGGCGTCGACCAGGTAGTAGATCCCGGCGGGCGCGTTGGCGGGGACATAGATGCCTTCGCGACGACTGGCGATGTCGGTCAGCACGAGATCCGCGTTGCCCTTGAGATCGTAGCTGAACGTCGGGTGTTGAGCGCCGGCCGCGCTTTCGGCCGTGTCCGCCACCGTGCGCGCGTAGGCATAGGCATAGGCTTCGGACAGGGTCACGCGCCGGTCGCGCGATTGGTCGGCGTCGCCGCGCAGGCCGCTCACGAGATAATGCGAAAAATAGCTGCCACCGATCTCGTCCGATTCCTGCGCGTCCTCGTCGGCGCTGGCCGCGGACAGCAGCACCAGGCCGCGCGTCTCTTCCGAGCCAGCGGCCTCGATGGCGAAGGCCGGCGCCCGCCGTGCACCCTTGGTGCGATTGACGATGCCAGAGCGGCATGAGTCGAACACGCCAATGCGGATGTCCGCCGGCGCGGCCGAGAGGCGCGCCTTCATGTCCTCCAGGCGGATGCGACTCTCGCCCAGGCGCAGGTCACCATCCTTGGCGTGCCCCGAGTAATAGAGGATAAAAACTGTCCGCTCTCCGCGCTGCTTGGCTTCGGCGAGGCGTGCTTCCATGCCACCCAAGGCGCGCCAAAGCTCGTCGGCGGATTGATTGAGAACGAGGACCGCATCTGTCGGCGCCACGCCGCCAAGTTGGGTCAACACCGCGTGCACCTTGCGTGCATCCTCGGCCGCGTAGCGTAACGGCTGCGTGTCCGCGCCGCCCTGATCGTTGCCGGCGATGAGCGCGAAACGGTGTTGCACGGCCGCGCCCGCGGGTGCGCCGAAAAAAAGCAGCGCGACGAGCGGCCCGGCACGCGCGACGGAGCGCAGCTTGCTCATGGTTTCCGAAACAACCACGAAAAGGCCTGCATGTCTTGGTCGGCTGCGAAGACGGGCGCCGCCAACGCGTTGAGATCGCCGTTGGCCTTCTCGTGTGCGGCCTTCACCGCTCGTCTCGCAGACTCGAGATCGAAGGGCGCTCGCGCCAAGAAGAGAAGCACCCGTTCGTGGCCCGCACCGGTGAATTCCAGGCTGTCCGGCAAAAACACTGTTTCGCGCGTCGGCGCCACCGCGAGGGCCGGACCCGATTCGGGATAAAGCGGCGTTACTTCGCCGTGGTCGTCCACCGAGAGTGCCGCGAGGTAGCGCGCATCCGCCGTGCGATAGCCGAGGCGAACGCGATCGCCAGGCAGCAATTCCTCCTGCGAGCCGGGCGGAACGATCCGTTGCACCGTGGACTTGGCCGAGGCGACGCGCAGGGTGGCCTCGACGCGGCCGCCTTTGCTGCGATTGTGCGGCGCTGGCGACACGTGGATGAAAAACAAGGCGATGGCGGCTGCGGCGACCACGCTGCCCAGGCTCACGGCCCACACGCGGCGCGGGCGCGGGCGCGGCACGCGCTGGGCGCGCTCGACACCGCCCGCGAATCGATCGAATGGAATTTCGCGTTCGAATTCGCGCTGCTCTTCAACCAACCCGCGCAATTTGGTCCGACAGATGTTGCATGCGCCAAGGTGTTGCTCCACTTCGGCGCATCGCTCGTGGGAAAGCTCGCCGGCGCGAAAGCGACGCAAGGAAAGCTCGCCCACGTGGTCGCGCGCTGATTCCGTCTCGACGTTCATCATAGCGAAAACTCCTTGCCGCAGACCGCGGCGAATTCCTGCAGCCGCTTGCGCACGGTGGGCACCGACCGACCGAGGAGAGCCGCCACCTCGTCCAAGGTCATCTCGTCGACGTGGTAGTGGATGGCCACCGCCTGGGTTTCCTGGTCGACCAGGGAAAGCATGTGGGCCACCAATTCGCGCATCTCGAAGACCTGCGGCCCGCCCTCGCCGACTTGGCGCGCGCGCGCGTCACGTTCGAAGCGCTCGTGCCAACCCGCGCGTTCTGCGCGCAGAAGATTCAAACAGTGGTGGGTCGCAATTTTGATAAGCCAGGTCAGCGGCGAGGATTCGGCGCGGAAGCTCGCGTGGTGGGTGAGCGCCTTGGCGAACACATCCTGCATGGCATCTTCCGCCTTATTGCGATCTTTGAGAATGTACGAGCATCGCCGAAAAACGCTGGCGCCATAGCGTTCGTAAAGTTCACGCAGCGACGCGCGCGCATCGGTGGCCGCCAGGCCCTTGTCGCCTGCGATGACTTGGAAAATGGGAGTCTGGCGGCCCGTCATGGTTGGCGCTGTTAAAGTTGCGAGTAGTCCGCGGTCGGGAAGGCGCACAGCGACTGGCTGCCGTAGTTGTCCGTCGCGCTCGTCGACAGCGGCACGACTTTGTAGACACTGACGTAGCTCACGTCCCAGCACTCGCTGAGCGTGTAGGTCAGCGCGCTGTCCGTGGTGGTGACGGTGACGTCGGATCTGCCGGCGCCGCTCCACAGCCAGCGGCTTTTCACCTTGCCGAGGCCGCCCGCCGATGTCGTATTGGCGGGAACGTTGTAGAGGAAGTCCATGCTGCCGTCGGCGCCAGGGTTTTGCATGAAAGCATAGTCTACATCCACCAGCTTGCCGGGTTGCTGGTCGTCCTTGACTTGGCGAAACTGGGCCGCAATGGTCGTGATCTCGGCAGGGCCGGTGTGGCTGTAGGTGTAGCTCGCGCTGCCCACGTTCGCATCGGGCTCGGGCAAGGTTGCGCGCGCGTTCCAGTCGAGCGTGAAACTGCCGCTGCCGAAGCCCTCCATTTCATTTCCTTGCACATCGAGCCCGGGCGAATGCGCGCCGGAAAGAATCGTGATGAACGCCGAGCTGGGCTGGGTCTTGTCGCGGCCGTCGAAGCTGTACTGATACTGGTGCGGGGCGATGCGCGTGACGGTCACCTTCCACTCGACGGGATCCAGCGGGCCCTGCCACGGACCCCACACCGCCGTGTCACCGCTAACCGTGGTCACGGGATAGTCGGTCACCAACTTGACCAGCCCTCCAACCGCCAGTGCGGCGCCATTGACCGTTCCGGTGACATTGCGGGTGGTCAGGTACCACTCCGATACTGGTCCCAAACTGGGAGCGCTGGTGTCTCCCACGGTCATGGCGTTGCTGTTGCCGGCCGCCACGCTCATGGCGATGGTGCTTGTGCGCGGCACGCCGGCGGCGAACTCAGAGCCGGGCTCGTCTTTACGCTGGCAAGCGCCAAGCGTCGCGGCGACGGCAAGAGAACAGGTAGTGTAGGTGGCGAAACGTGTCATGTTGGTGTCTCCTTCTACGAGACACAGACACGCTCGCGGCCGAAATCTGAAAATTCCTATCGCATCAGGCGTCGGCGGCTTCTTCGCGAATGAAGCGCCCGCTGCGCAACTCATCCAACGCCTGTTCGATCTCTTCGTGCGTATTCATGACGAAGGGACCGTAACGCGCGATGGGCTCGCCGAGCGGCCGGGCCGCAGCGAGCAGGAATCGTCCGCCATTTGCGCCGCCGCCCTGGGCACGCACGACATCGCCGTCGCCGAAGATCACCAGCGCGGGACCTTCCACGGATGTGAGATAGCCGTCGCTGCCGAAGCTGACTTCGCCGCGATCGACGTAGGCGAAGGCAGTGTGGCCGGCCGAAACCTCCTCGCGAAAGACGGCGCCCGGGGGCAACACCACGTCGACGAATTTCGGCGCCACCGACAGCCCAACCACCGGACCCTTGATGCGACCAGAGTCGGCCTCTCCGGCGATCACGCGAATCTTGGCGCCGTCATCGGTTACGCGTTCTTCTAGCTTGTCCGCGACGAGATCCCGGTATTTCGGCCGGGTCATCTTTTCCCGCGCCGGCAGATTCAGCCAAAGCTGCAGCCCCGAAATACCTTCGGGCCGTACCACCGGCATCTCCTCGTGCATGATCCCGCTTCCCGACGTCATCCACTGGATGTCGCCGCCGCTGATGGTGCCTTTGTGTCCAAGTGAATCGCCGTGGCGGACCTGCCCGCTGCGCAGGATGGTGACGGTTTCAATCCCGCGGTGGGGATGGAAGGGAAAACCAGCTTTGTAGTCCGCTGGCGCCGACGACTCGAAATGATCGAGCAAGAGAAACGGATCGAGATTGGTCAGCTGGCGGGTGCCGATACTGCGAATCAGGTGCACGCCAGCGCCTTCCACCGTGGGCTGGGGCTTTGCGATGTGTTCGATGGGACGAATTGTAGAGGCCATCCACCATTCGATGACCGAGTGATGACGAGGGTGCGGCTGCGGTGCGAAATCGGCTACCCCAACTTGCCGGCGACGCGCGCGGTTTCCTCGATGGTGCGGGCCAGGATGGAGCGGATTTTGCCGTCTTCCATCACGCCGAGGCCGGCAGCGGTGCAGCCGCCAGGTGTGGTGACCTGATCCTTGAGCACCGCTGGATGCGTGCCGGTCTGCACGACCATGCGAGCGGCGCCCTGAACCATCTGGGCCGCCATGGCGACCGCGGCGTCTCGGCGTAGACCGAGGCGCACGGCTCCGTCCGCCAGGGCGTCGATCATCACGAAGACGAAGGCCGGCCCGCTGCCCGCGACGGCGGTCACGATGTCCATGTGGGCTTCGTCTACTTCTTGCGATTTTCCAACCGAAGCAAACAGGGCGAGCGCAAGCGCCATCTGCGCGTCGGTCGTGCCCCTGCTGCGCGCGAGACCGGCCATGCCCTCGCCGATGAGGGCGGAAACGTTGGGCATGGCACGAATCACTGCACTTTGGGGCAAGAACCCGCACAGTTTTTCCAGCCGCACGCCCGCTGCGATGCTGATCACCAGCTTGCCGCCCAGCGCGGATCGCATGGCGTCGTCGTCGAGGACGGCGGCCATTTGATACGGCTTCACGCACACGAGTGCGACGTCGCAGGTGCTGGCCACGGCGAGATTTTCGGTTCCGCTACGAATGCCGTGTTTGGTGGCAAGCTCGCGCGCCACGTCCGGCCGCACGTCGCAGGCGAAAATCTGCGCCGGGGCGAAGTTGCCTGAACGGAGAATGCCGCGCACGATGGCTTCACCCATGGTGCCGCAGCCGATAACACCCAAGGTCTGGCTTGCTTCGAGAAGAGTCACACGCGCATTACCACATGAAGCGCGGCCAAGGTAAAGTCGATCTCTGCATGAGCCACGAATCCACCGCCCGCGCTACCCTTCGCGAAACCCACCGACTGGTGGTCAAAGTCGGCACGCACGTCGTCACCAACGACGAATCCGAGCTTGCCCTTGGCCGCGTGGCGAACCTCGTCGAGGGACTGGCGAACGAGCGCAAGGCCGGTCGTGACGTGGTTTTGGTTACCTCGGGCGCCGTGGGTATGGGCATGCGCTTGCTTGGCCTGCGGCAGCGGCCGCGCTCCCTCGGCTTACGCCAGGCCTGCGCGGCGGTGGGCCAGGGTCATCTCATGGCGGCCTATGCCGAGGCTTTTGCCAAGCAGGGCGTGATTGCAGCGCAGGTGCTGCTAACCCAGGAAGATCTGGGCGACCGGGATCGCGCGCTGTGCGTGCGCACGACCCTCATGCGCCTGCTGGAATTGGGCGCCGTGCCCGTGCTTAACGAAAACGACAGCGTCAGCATCCGCGAGTTGGTCGAATTCCGACGCCGCTCCGGCGGCGAGCCGGCGCGCGCGGTCTTCGGCGACAACGACGGCCTTGCCGCTCGTGTTTCAGTGACCCTGGACGCTGACCTGCTTGTGCTGCTGACCAACGTGGATGGGCTGCTCACAGCCAATCCCAAAACCGATGCCAGCGCCACGCGCATTCCGTTGCTCGACCTCGTCGACGACGTAGCGCTGGGCCGCGCCGACGGCGTATCTAGCGGAGGAACAGGCGGCATGGCGAGCAAGCTGGAAGCGGCGAGACTGGCGACCGCGGAGGGCACCTCGGTCGTCATCGCCAACGGCAGCGCCATTTCTGTGCTGGCGAAGATCTTGGCCGGCGAGGACGTGGGAACCCTGATTCCGACCCCGGACCGGCGGCGCGCTCGGCTGCGCTACATCGCGGTGGCGAGCCGAAAATTCGGCGCTTTGGTGCTCAACGACGGCGCGCTGCGCGCGCTGGAAAAGGGCAAAGCCTCGCTGCTTCCCGTCGGTGTGACGAATGTGGATGGCAGCTTCGACAAGGGCGACGTGGTGGAAATCCGCGACGGCAGTGGGCGCGTGCGGGGACGCGGCATGGTCAACTACGACGCCGACGCTTGCCGCAAGCTCGCCGGCCGGCAAAGCGAGGAGATCGATGCCATTCTCGGCTACCGCGGCTACGACGCACTCGTCACACGCGACAACCTGGTGATGGGCTAGCTGCGTTTCGTGACCAACGCGGGCGTGGCCGGCGGAGTGCCCTTACGCTGGGTGGCCGGCGGGATTTTTTTCGTCTCGGCGTACGAGGCATAGGCGTCCGCTTCGACGGGCAAAAGTACCGTGAACGTCGAGCCCGAGCCGGGCTGCGAGCGCACCTCGATGGTGCCGCCGTGGTTCTCGATAATGCGCTGACTGATGGGCAAACCGAGGCCGGTGCCCTTTTCTTTCGTGGTGAAGAACGGAATGAACAGGTTGCGCAGATCCGCGGGTGGAATGCCGATGCCGTCGTCGCGGAAACGGATCTCCAAGAACGCAGCGGCCGCGCCACGCCGGGTGGAACGGCGCAGGCTCGTGGAAACTTGCAGTCGTCCGCCCTCGGGCATGGCATCGAGCGCGTTGATGGTCAGGTTCAAGAACACCTGGCGCAGCTGCTGTGCATCGGCGCGCACCTGGGGCAGCCCGTCGAGAAGATTCATGGTGATTTCCACCTGCGAACCGCCGCGCTCTTTCTCGATCAGGTTGATGGTCTTGCGAACCACGTCGTTGGCGTCCAGCGGACTCGGGTCGCCGCGATAGGGCCTGGCGTAGTCCAAGAACTGCGAGACGATCTTGTTCAGCCGGTCAACCTCCTCGACGATGATGTCGAGGAATTCGCGCGTGCTACCGTCAGTCTTGGGGCCTTCGAGCGGCTGAAGAAATTGAGCCGCGCCCTTGATGGATCCGAGCGGATTGCGGATTTCGTGCGCGAGACCCGCGGCCATCTGACCCAGAGCCGCGAGGCGATCGCGCTCCTTCATGCGCTCGTAGATTTGCGAGTTTTGTAGGGTCACGCCCATGGACGCGGCGACGCCGCGGAAGAGCTCGATTTCCTCGGAAGAGTAGGCCTCGCGCAGGCGCTCGTCGCGCAGCACCAGCATGCCAAGGAGTTGTTCTTCTCCGAGGATGGCCAGCACCACCGAGCCATTGAGCAGCTCCAGGGCGCGCATGACGAGCAGCAGGGCCTCGCGCTCTTCGCCTTGCTTGTTGCGCAGGGCCAGCAGCTCGCGTTCGAGACCCTCGATGGAAACGACCCCGGCGCGGCGCAGGCGTTCGAGAAATGCACGATGTGCGACGGCGTCGATGCGGCCTTCGGGCCGCGGCCCGACGTGCCCGACCAGGTCGTAGGCCGAGCCGTCGGGATCCACGATGTACATCGAGGCGTGGGTCACGCGGCGCGAATCTTCCAGCGCGGACAGCACGCGCGGCACCAGGTCGCGCGCGTCGATGACATTCATCAGATCTGCGCGCAGACTTTCGATGCGACGGAAGAGCTCGTACTTCTCTTGGAACATCCAGCGATTCACCACGCGCTCGAGCATGGAACGGAGCGGCTCGAACACGATGATGATGGCGGTGGATGCGATGAGCGCATTGAGGAAGAGCAGACCGATCTCGTTGAGGTCGACAAGCTTGATGAGGAGCAGGCCGTAAATGATGGTGGCAATGCTCGCCAGCGCGGCCAGCACGACCATGCGCCCAAGCAGTTCATTGAGATCGAGCAGGCGGTAGCGGACCAGCGTCTGCGACAGGAAATACAGGTAAATCGTGATGAAGATGTTGCCGACCGACGGCGCCCAGGGAACCAGGTCCAAGATCGCGGCGGTGACCGTGGCCAGGCCGCCGATGAGCAGGTAAAGCAGCCGAATCTTCTCTACCCGCGAAGGGGTGCGCCGGTAGCGCCGGTAGAGGTAGTAGACCGAGAGGTAAAGACCGAGGAAAACGTACGACAGAAGGCCAAGGTAGAACCACTTCGAGGTATGGACCGGGGTGGCGAGGAAGAGGCTGGACAAAAGCACGAGGTAGAGCAGAACCGCGCCGATCAAGGTGGCTCGCGACAGCGGCGGCGGGCCCGCTTCGTCGCCGAGAAAGGCACGAAAGAATCGCTGCGCGGTCGTGGGTAAGGAAACCGCTGCGAGCATGGCGGCCCAGCGCAGCAGCGAACCGGCGTCCTGCGGCGAGCCGAGGAACATGAGCAGCCTCTGCACGGCCACATTGAAGGCAAAGGTCGCGAAGAGCACGTGCACGCTGCGCCGGTGATCGCGCAGCAGCACGGCCCCACCGACGGCGAGCCCGACAATCGCGGCGACCAAGGCCGATAGAGTCTGGGTGTTCACGGCGATCCATTCTACCGCCTTTGCCCGCAATCCCTTCGTCTGTTAGCATGATTGCCCACATCATGGATGTGGCCGATTCGCATACGCTGTTTCGGCGGCCGCAGGCAGGTCGCGGCTTTCGTTTGCGTAGCTTTCAAGGAGACAGGCCGTGATCAACACCGCCGTCCTGGTGCTTAACCGGCATTTTCAGCCGATCCACGTGACGAGCGCCAAGCGCGCGCTCTCGCTCCTGTATGTCGGTGCGGCGCAGGCCGTGGATCAGCAGTTCCGCACCTTCGACTTCGATACCTGGGCTCAGCTGTCCGCCGAGATGGGCGATGACGTCATCCACACCGTGAATCGCGCCATTCGCATTCCGCGCGTGATCCTGCTGCAGGTTTACGACCGCATTCCCCGCGCCAAGGTGCGTTTTTCTCGCCACAACATCTACACGCGCGATGCCAACACCTGCCAGTACTGTGGCCGGCAGCTTCCGCGCGCCGAGCTTAACCTCGACCACGTGGTACCCCGTTCGCGCGGCGGGCGCACGACCTGGGAGAATGTCGTCTGCTGCTGCGTGGACTGCAACATCGCAAAGGGGGCGCGCACGCTCGAACAGGCCGGGTTGCGGCTGCTTAAGACGCCGGTGCGGCCACGCTGGACACCCACCTTCAGGGCTGGTTGCGACCGTATCCGCTATCGGGAATGGTTGCCCTTCCTCGACCTGCCCAACGCATCGTACTGGAACGCCGAGCTTGTGGAATAGCCGGCGGCGCGGGCTGCTATGATCGCGGCGCCGATGTCCCCGCCGCGCAATTTTCTCGCTGGCCTTCGCGTGCTGATCACGCGTCCGCAAGGCGACAGCACCGACGACTGGATGGCTGCCTTTGCGGCCGCGGGCGCTATTCCTCTGTCCTATCCAACCGTCGCCATCGTGCCGCCAGCATCGTGGCGCGAGCTGGACGCGGCGATTGGCAAGTTGGACGGCTACGATTGGGTGATTTTTACCAGCCAAACTGCGGTCACGCTGACGCTCGGCCGTTTGCCCGCCCGGCATTTTCCAAGTGACATGCGCGCCAAGATCGCAGCGATTGGACCGTCGAGTGCGCGTGCCATCGAGAATGGCGGCGGCCAGGTTGCGCTGATGCCGGGCGACAGCCGGCAAGAGGGCCTGGTCGAAGAATTCCGAAACCTGCCGGCCGGAACGCGCGTCCTATTCCCTCAAGCGGCGGGCGCGCGTCCATTGCTGGTCCAGAGGCTTCGCGGCCAAGGCTGCATTGTTGACAGTGTGACGGTTTACAAGACAGAGCCGAAGGCGGACCTTCAACCGCCACCCAGCTTCGATGTGGCGACTTTTGCCAGTCCGTCGGCGTTGCGTGCGTTCTTGACGGGACTCGAGAAGGCGGCCCTGGCCGGAAAAACAGTCGCGGTCATCGGTCCCACCACCGCCCACGAAGCCGCCACGAATGGTCTTCATCCCGTCGTCTCCCAGTCACCCGATGTAGACGGCCTCGTCCTGGCTATTGCTCAATCACGAGCCACCCAAGGAGATCCCTGATGTCATTTCCAGAAACACGTCCACGTCGCCTTCGTCGCACCGAGGCTTTGCGCCGAATAGTCCGCGAAACCAGCCTATCTGTGGATAATCTGATGTATCCACTCTTCATTTGTCCGGGCAAAGATGTGCGTAAAGAGATCGCGTCGCTGCCGGGCCAGTTTCATCTCTCGGTCGACCAGCTTGCGCGCGAGGCGGACGAAATTGCGAAGCTCGGAATTCCCGCCGTGATGCTCTTCGGGCTACCCGAAAAGAAGGATACCGTCGGCAGCGAAGCTTGGCACCCGGAGGGCATCGTCCAGCGCGCGATCCAGGCGCTCAAGAAGGCGACGCCCGATCTGTGCGTGGCCGCCGACTGCTGCCTGTGCGAGTACACATCGCACGGCCACTGTGGAATTCTTGTAGACAAGACAAGCGGCGAGGTCGACAACGATGCCACGCTGGAAAACCTCGGCCGTGTTGCCGTCGCCCAGGCAACCGCCGGGGCGGATATCGTGGCACCGTCCGGAATGATGGATGGAACCATCGGCTTTCTACGGGACGCGCTGGACGAGGCCGAGCACGACAACGTCATCTTGCTTTCCTACGCGGTGAAATACGCCTCGGCCTACTACGGCCCCTTCCGTGTCGCGGCGGAATCGGCGCCGGCATTCGGCGACCGGCGCGGCTACCAGATGGACCCGGCCAATCTGCGCGAGGCGGTTCGCGAGGTCGAGCTCGACGTGGAAGAGGGCGCGGACATGGTGATGGTCAAGCCAGCTCTGCCTTACCTCGATGTAGTGGCGGAAATTCGGCGCGAATTCGACGTTCCCGTCGCTGCGTACAACGTTTCTGGGGAGTACCTGATGCTGAAAGCCGCGGCCGAGAAAGGCTTCCTTGACTACGACCGCGCCATGATGGAGACTTTAACTTCTGTGCGTAGGGCTGGCGCCGATCTTGTCGTGACCTATCACGCAAAAGAGGCGGCGCAACTGCTCTCGAAGGCTTAGTAGCCGGCAGCACAGAAAAAAGTATCGGCGGTCGATTTTTTTGTTTTGACAAACCGTCGCAGATGCTTATTATCCCACTCCCGCCGCGGGAAAAGGCAGCGAAAGCCGCCCAGCCCCGAGACGGGAAAAGTCGGTCTCTGAAAGCTGAATAGCAAATTGAGAAGAATGCAGATTCCGGAAGCCTTCTTCGGAGGGCGGATGGAATCGGCTCCGAATCCTTGAGTGAATAGTAAGTTTCAGGGGCTCAAAATCCCCTGGAAGGATCAAATCGAAAAAAGCATGGAGCTTCGGCTCTATGTGACAGTTTAACTGGAGAGTTTGATCCTGGCTCAGAGCGAACGTTAGCGGCGGGCTTAACACATGCAAGTCGAACGAGAATGAGGGAGCAATCCTTCTAGTAAAGTGGCGGACGGGTGCGTAACACGTGGACAAT
>Ga0182027_10006357_pt1 | contig 17724 bp, 17 predicted proteins | sample 712E1DmetaG_FD_121300 | JGI IMG/M metagenome (GOLD analysis project Ga0182027, IMG submission 121300) | Permafrost microbial communities from Stordalen Mire, Sweden - 712E1D metaG (Illumina Assembly) | ecosystem: Environmental > Terrestrial > Soil > Wetlands > Permafrost | place: Sweden... | reverse complement strand
GGCGTTATCGGCGAAGGCGAGCATGCCAGCGTAGAACTGGCAGCCGCCGTTGCCCTCAAGCTAGAACCGTTCAACGTCAAGGGCTTGATCTATCGGGCGCCCGGACATCCCGAGGTCCTCAAGCTTACCGAGGCCCGCCCAATCGACGAGAATCTGGACGCGCTGCCGTGGGTCGACTACGAGGGACTAGGCCTGGATGTCTACGCCGGCCTGCATCGCCCCGGTGAATGCGCCCCGGCTCTGGTCGTCGACGAAAAGACCCGGGTGATGCCGATCCTGACTAGCAGGGGATGCCCGTACTCCTGCACGTTCTGTTGCCACGAGGCGGCTGGACGGCGCTATCGCCTGCGATCGCTCGACGATGTATTCGCCGAAATTCACGCAGCTGTGGCCCGCTACCGGATTAACGCTATCTTCGTCTACGACGATCTGTTCTGTCTGCAGCGCTCTCGCCTTGAGGACTTTTGTCGCCGAATCAGTCAACTCGGACTGCGCTGGGAATGCTCGATGACCGCCGGACAGCTCAACCCTGAGGTCCTAAAACTGATGAAGAAAAGCGGATGCTGCTGCATTAGTGTGGGCGTCGAAAGCATGAGTCCTACGGTCTTAAAGAGCATGCAAAAACGAACGACGAAGCAACAGCTCGAGCTACTCTTGCCGCAAATCTACGACGCCAAAATCGGGATCTGGTCCAATCTCATCTTCGGCGATCCGGCCGAAACGCTCGAAACAGTTACCGAGTCGCTGGAATGGTTCAGCAACCATCCGCAATACAATTTTCGCTTCGCAAATATCGGGTATCATCCCGGCTCGCGAATTTATAACGATGCAGTTGCGCGCGGCCTCGTTGTGGATCCCATCGGGTATCTTCTATCCGGAAATTCCGAAATCAACGCCACCTCTATGTCCGACCAGGACTTCCTTACTTCCCGGCTGCTTACTAGCCGTGCAATCATTTCCTTCGGTTTCGCGGGAAAGCTTCTCGACTTGAATTCTTCGGATCCCAAAGCCGTGACGGCGACGTGCCTTTGTCCCTATTGCGGAGCGGAAGGTCGCAACTATACCCTCACCGGAACGCCAGGAATGCTCGCAAGCATCAACTGTCCGGAGTGCAACCGCGCATTCCGGGTGCCCGTCGTCGTGCGGCTATGTCCTCCTCCTGAGGCAGTTGTGGCTGTAACCTCGGCGCGCCGTCTGGAAACGTCTGGCGTTTTGGTGCGAGAGCTTGAGGCCGCAAGCCAGAGAATTCTGTTGCTAGACCCAACCAATTCCTACGCCTGGAATCTACTTATTCGCCTCGCCGATTTCTGCTGCAATCCCGTGGCCGCCGCTCGTTTGCTTGAGCATCTAATCGCGGCCGACCCGTACAACCCAACTCTATTCGAGCAGATGGCGGCACGACTCACCCTTCTTGGCGTTGACGGCCCACGCGAGAAATACCTCCGAAAGTCCCGACATTTGCGCGCGATCGGCGTCACTGCCACCACCTATCTGGATGTCGTCGTATCCTCGGATGAACGCAAGTGCATTCTTGCCCGTCAGATTGGACTCCTCAATCACTCTCTGCCCATCGTCTCATTCCTTCCACAGCGCTACCCAGAGGCGCTGCGGGCCGCTTCTTGATCTACATTCCGGAAACACGCAGTCTCCCGGACGCGCGGCATTCCCTCCACCGACTGCTGCTCCCAATGCCTGCGCTTACGGATTTCGACAATAGGTCTGCCACGCCTCGCGGTAGGCCGCTTCCAACCTCCGTGCAACACGCTTGGCATCCATCAAAGGCGAGGCTCTAAGTCTTTCACGCAATCCCATTCGCAGCTCCCCCAGGCCAACCGTGTTCCCTGCCCAAGACACAGCCCTCTCTATATAGTCCGCTCGGTCACTGGCTACCCATCCCTCCAAACCTACTCTTGTCAGCAGGCTTGCGCCCACCCTTCCGGCGTGACAACGTCCCTCCAAAGTCAAGACCGGCACGCCCATCCACATCGCCTCGCAAGTCGTGGTTGTTCCATTGTATGGGAACGTGTCCAGCGCCAAATCCACCTCGTTGTACATTCGCAAGTGGTCTACAATCGCCCGCTCGTGTCCCATCAGGCAGATTCGCTCCCCCTCTATTGAGCGGCCGGTGGCGAACGCCGTCAACATCCGCTCCTTGATCCGCTCGTCCCGCAACCCGCGTGCCTTAACGAGAATCCTGCTCCCAGGCACCCGCGCAAGAATCGCGGCCCAACATTCCAGGACCTTGTCGTTGATCTTGGCAAGATTGTTGAAACAGCCAAACGTTATTTGGCCGCTTTTCCGAAAAGGCAACTCACCAACGTCAAGGTCTCTTGCGTACTCCGGCGGTGAATACGCAAGAAACCCCCCTTCCAGTCTCACCAATTTCTCTGTACACCACGCGTCGGCCACGCCCTCAGGATCCGCTACAGCATCGGTAATCCGGTAGTCCATGCTCTCCAGTCCAGTTGTGTTCGGATACCCGAGGTAGGTAATCTGGACCGGAGCAGTCCGTTCGGCCAGCATCGCCAGTCGGTTATTGCCCGTATGACCCGACAGCTCGACGATGACGTCGATAGCGTCCTCCTGAATCAGTGCGGCTAGTTCGCCATCACTCAGCCTGTACACCTCGCGCCAACGGTCCGTGGCCGAGCGTATCCGCTCGGTCATCCCGTCGCATTTATTGCCAGTCGCATAGCACGTAATCTCCACAGCACTTCGGTCGTGCGCCTCGAGAACGGCCGCAATGAAGAAGGCCACGGAATGCGTCCGAAAATCCGGCGACAAATACGCAATTCGCAGGCGTTTTTCGCGGTCCAACGACCGGGGCGCCCACGTCCGGCCACTTCGCTTGACAATTTTCTCAAATCGCCTGTGCTCCGATACTACCCAATTCTGGTCTGCGTCTGGATCGTCATTGAGAGATAGAAGGTATCCGGAGAATATGTTCGGGTCGTCAGGCTTTAGCCGAACAGCCTCCTGGTAGTGACGCCTGCACTCCACGAGTGCCCCCTGGTCCCGCATGAATAGCGCCAAATTGTTGTGCGCTTGGCCGCAAGTCGGGTCGATTTCCAACGCCCGCCTGGTCATATTGACGGCAACCCACATCATGCCCGTGAGATTCGCGATAAGGCCCAGATGTGTAAACGCATAGATCGACTTCGAATCTAGTTGCAAGACTCGCTGAAATGCTCCCTTGGCTTCTGCAAGTAACCCCAGCTCGAAGCACGCCAAGCCGAGGTCGCAGTAGTAGGTCGCATTGTCTGGCTCGAGATTGATCGCAGCGGTAAAGTACTGGATGGCACTCTTCCACTGTTTCAGCCTGCTATAACAGTAGCCAACCGCACGCTGCGCGGCGGCCGATTCGGGGTCGACCTCCGCCCAACGCGCGAAAAGCCCTAGCGCGTCCCGCAATCGACCGGCTTGTTCGAGCGAGCACGCCTCCCTTCGCAATAGCGTGACAAGATTTTGTCGAACCAGTGCATTTTGCGGCGCCAGAGAAACCGCCTTGCCCAGCAAGGCTAACTGTTCCTCTACTTTCGGTCCGCTCTTGTCATAGATCGCAGCGAGATTGTTGTACGCGTCGAGGTCCCGTGAACCCAGCTCTATAGCCGCGGCATATGCTTTCTCTGCGGCATCCAAGTCTCCTCGGGCTATGGCGACCTTGGCTTCGCTGCACAATCTTGCGGCTCTCGCTCCGGGATGTTCCTTCTCCCCGGTCCGTCGGCAACGCAGCTTGGAATTTCTACTCATCGCGCCTGCAGACTACCGTCGGCGGCTCCCATGCCTTTCTTGAGTCCAGGCCCCTAGGCGTTACGCCAACCCTCTTTTCCGACGGCCCGCAGCGCAATGCGCCACGACGCCTCCACTATCCCGACGCGTTGCTATTTTGAAGACTCTGGACCGCAGTAAGGTAACTATTTGCGCGGGTAAAGCTGCTCACGAGCTGCTGCATGGCCGTGAACTGCGCGGTCAGCGTTGCCTGCTCAAGATTGAGGTTGTTTTGCATGTCTGTCTCTTCGGTACTCATATCGGAAATACTCGAATTTAGTGAGCTCTCTTCATTTACCAACGCCCCGGTCGTCGCATTGGTCTGGCCGTCGACGAGCGACTGAACCGACGCGGCTATCCCGGTGGTCGCAGTCGAGAAGATGGCATTGACAGCACCTGGATTCGCGGCGATTGCATTGTTTAGTGTCGTTGTATCCAAATTGAGGGTACCATCCTGTTGTAGTTCCAACCCCAAATCGGCTAGCGAACACACCGCTCCGCTTGGCACAACCACTTGGGAAAGCAACTGCTGCATGGAATTTTCGATATTTGCTGCGGTTGAGTAATCAATGAGGGTATTTCCGTACGCCTGCGTCGGGTCGGCATCGAGCTGAGTGGTCAGAGTCGTTGCCAACGTATTGTAGGCACTGACGAAATTGCCAAGCGCTGCCGCCGACCCACTGCTATTGGCGGCAAACACGACGTTGTTGTCTGCCCCCGACTGCCCGGTGAGGTTCAGAGTTACGCCTGGAATAATGTCCGATATGGTGTTGGTGGTTCGCTGAATCGGGAGTTTGTCCACGGTGAGTTCAGCATTCTGCGCGTTTTGAGTCACTGTCAACCCCAGCCCTGGGTCGCTCACGACTGTCAGCGCCGCAGCTGACGTCGTCGCGTACCCAGTGGTGTTTCGAGCAACGTTCAGGAAGTATTTTCCCGTGCCATCGGCGACAACCGACGCAGTTAGCTGCGGCACGTCCTGGTTGATCGAGTCTGCGATATCCGCCAGCGACTTTCCGGTTGTATCGATGACCGCCGTATTTTTCCCGTCGATACTGAATTGCAGATTCCCAGCCGGGATCAGCGACGCGTCCTGCGCTGACGTATAGCTTGCCGACCGCATCTTTGCCTCCTGGGCTAGCATCGTCACGCCGATGTCATAGCTTCCTGCGGCCTGTGCGGAACCAGTCACGGTGAAATCACTGTACGTCGAGCTTGCCTGCATGGGTACCACGCCGCCAGTGGACAACGCGGAGGCAGCCGTACCCAACGCCTGTAACTGCGAGACCAAGCTGCCTAACGTCGATATCTGAACCTGGTAGTCGCTCTGTTTCTGCTGAAGATTTTGTAGCGGCACCGAATCCGCCTGCACCAACGCTGCAACGATCTCGGTCGTATTCAAGCTGGAAGTAACGCCGCCGCTGCTCTGCAGAAGCGAGCTCGTCAGCGACGCCAGTTGCGCCGCGGTAGAAGGGGTCGTCGAAAGAATGTTGCTCATGGCTGCCCTCGAATCGGTCATCGGAAGATCTCGCGACTACGTTAAGGTCCACATCCATGGTTTCGGTAGATTGTGGACCGTCGCGCCGCGCCCAGTCGCCTCATTGCCGCTACCACACGCTGGCGCAGCTCCCTTTCAAGCTCGCCGCAGCGGTCAAGAAGTCTTTGCGCGTCCGCGAGATCGTTTGCCGGCAACACAGCTGGCAGACTGGCCTGAACCTGATCGAGCTCGGCAGCCACGCTAGCGGCACCCTCCGCGTCGCCAATTTCAAGCAGCCCGGCGATCGTCCGCAGATGTTCACAAAAACGCTCGGTCGATGATAGAAGCACAGTTGACCTTAGGCGGCTACAGCGCGGCCCGACGACTTTGCCACCGCCTCCATGAATGCCTCGGCAATTGGCGCAAAGACCCGTTCTGCGTCACGCACATCGTCGATGGAAAACTTTGTTCCGGCGATTCCTAAATGGCAGGCAACAAACGTGTAGAGGTCGGTCAGCCGTGCGCACAAATCAGGTGCGACCTCTGGCTTCAGAGTTCCACGCAGGCCTAGAACGATATTTGCGGCCTTCGTGGCCAACATACTGCCCGCACGCTTGTCTCCCCGCTCAAACGCACCAGCAGATGCTCGCATATTGCGCAATGCTGCTTGAAAGAGCGAAATCATAATCTGCGGCGCCGAGGATGTCTCCACGCTTACCTTTGTGTATTGGGAAAATGCACTCATGATAACGTCCTCACTTCTCACCGAGACCGCTGTCGATTCTTTTCAGGCTCAGCCGCTCCGAGGCTTTCTCCCCGGAGCGGCTTTCTCTTGAGTTGGGTTGAAGGGCGCCCTGACTACGACATCTGACTATTATGACAAGAGCTTGAGCGCCAACTGCGGCAGTTGGTTCGCCTGCGCCAAGACCGAAACGCCTGCCTGTTCCAGAACCTGTTCTTTGGCCATGTCGGACGATTCCGTCGCCACATCGACGTCCATGATGCGGCTGTTGGCTTGCTGAAGGTTCTCCGACGCCGTGCCTAGGTTCGAGATGGTATAGTTGAGTCGGTTCTGTGCGGCGCCAAGTGTGGCTCGGTTGCTCGAGATGGAGCCAAGCGCGTTGTCGACCGCTGTGATGAGACTGGACGCGTTGTCCGCCGAAGCCGTCGTGTTGAAGGCATTCAACGCCTGCGCCAAGCCATCCATCGGCGCATTGCCCGTCGCACCGGTCAAGCGTGTGCTCATGAACTGAACCGTCGTGACGTCGCCCTGATTCGAGCCAGTTTGCAGCGTCGCAAATGAAGCGCCGGTACCGGCATCAACCGACAGACCCGCTCCGAGGTCGGTCACCAGAGTCCCGGCGAGTACCGGCCCGGCGGCGTTAGCAGCGTTGCCAAGGGTAAACTTCACGCCAAAATCCGAGAAATTCAGCGCCTCGGCTTGGCCGGCCGCAATATTCGTCAAATTGAGTGTCTGCGACATTCCCGTGGTAACGCCGCTCGAATTGACCTGAGTTAGGGTGATGGTATTTCCGGCAGTGCTCTGGGTACTAATCTTGTAACCCATATTCTGCTGGGAACCGCCAACGTCGACGTTGTTGATCGTTTCCCCGCCGCCAAGTGCCGTGGTGGAAGCCGCCAACTCAGTCGATGCGCCATCCCATCCCTGAGTTCCCGCTATCTGTGACGTAACCAACGAACCGTTGAGCAGCGACTGCCCGTTGAACTGGCTCAGCTGGGAGATGCTATCGATTTCCGTGCCCAGCTGTTGAAGCTCCAAATTGATGTTGTCGCGGTCCGCTTGCCCGTTGGTATCCGACGCGGCTTGCACGGCCAGGGAACGCATGCGCTGCATCATGGTCTGGATCTGGTCCAGCGCGCCTTCACCCGTCTGAATCATCGAGATGCCGTCCTGCGAGTTCTGCGCCGCCTGGGTCAGACCGCCGATCTGGGCTTGCATCTGTTCACTTTCGGCAAGGCCCGCGGCGTCGTCAGCCGCACGATTGATGCGGTAACCGGATGAGAGCCTTTCCATGGCTGTCCCGAGGGAATTGCTGGTGGTGTTCAGGTTGTTCTGAGAAATAATCGCACTTACGTTTGTTTGCAATGAAAGCATGACCCAACTCCTTTTTTTTCGTTCGTCTGTGGGCGCCTAGCCCGGCTTCAATTACAGCTACGGCACGGGGCCTGCTTTTCGATAAGCCTTTGAAGTATCTTCATTTGCGCCGAGACACCATTCCCGTTGCACCGACAAGGCGCGCGGCCATCCCGATGGACAGCGAGCTTGCCACCAGACGAGACCGCAATGCACTCGAGCTACGGCAGCTTGTCAGCCAATGACATACTGAATGTCTTGGCGGCAGCGGTCAGCGTGGCATTGAGCGCGTATTGAGCCGAAGCCAATTGCGTTGAGGCGCTAATGATATCGGCATCCAGCAACTTGCCGACTTGAACAGTCTCTCCCGACGCCGCCGCTTGCGCCGTCGACACAGCATTCTGAAACGCGTCCTGTTCTATTCCGGCTTGCGCGCGGCCAGCGGCGAGTTGCTTGATGCCGGCGGTCAGGTTGTCTACTTCTGCGCGAATGCCCGCGCCGTCATTGTTCTTCAGAGCGGTCTGCAGATCGGAAAGAGACTGAAGCAGGTCCACGCCGTTGCTACCACCCTTCACGATGGCATTGGCATCAAGGGAAGCTGCTTGGAACTGCCCTGGTGCTACCTCGACGGTTCGCACGCCAGGATCCCCCACATAGTTACCATTACCATCAAATGGCGGCGCATTGTCTTTGTCGCCGCCAAATATATACCGTTCGCTGAACGTCGTGTTCAGAAGACCGATGATTGTCTGGGACAAGCCCTGGACTTCGACGGCGGCCGTCGCGCGATCCGAGGCATTGTAGGTATCGTTGCCGAATTGGGTCGCGAGTTGCAGTGCTCGATTGGCATTCGTGGTAATTCCGTCCAGTGCCGTGTCAGCGGCGTCCAGCTCACTGGCGGCCAACTGGGCATTTTTTCCAATCGACGTAAACCGCGCCTGGTCGATGTCGTCCGTGACGGCGATGCTAGCCGCGGCGGGGTCGTCGCCTGGTTGCACAACTCGCAATCCGCTCGACACTTGGTTTTGCGCCTGCTGCAGGTTTTCGCGCGACGTCTCGGTTTGCGCGATGGCGCTGGCGAAGATCATGCTTTCAGTAACACGCATGGAGATGCCTCTAGAACATATTCATCAACGTAGTCAGCATCGAGTCGCCGGTGGTTACCACCTTCGTAAGCGCATTGTAAGCGTTCTGAGCTTGAACGAGTTTGGTCAACTCGTCGTCAACCGACACGCCAGAAGCAGATGCACGCGCGTTGGTGAGGGACGTTAGAATATTTTGGTCGAACGTGGAGGAGTCCTGGGCGGTCGAGACGGCGTTGCCGAAATCCGATGTCAACTTGGCCATTCCGTCCTGCACGTTGAGCCCAGTGGAGAGGAGCGTTGTCTCGGTGGCAATCATGGCCTGCAGATTGGTGGAATCGCCTGGCCCCGTTGCCGCGCTGCCTGCCGCGGCTACAAGAGAAGGATTCGCGCTGACGGTCGCATCCACGGTTAGATTTGCAGCGGCTCCGGTGGAACCGGGCAGCGCGGTGAACAGATCGTGTCCCGTCGTGCCGTCGAGGGCATAGCCAAGCTCGCTCTGCTGGTTCACCGCGGACGAAAAATCATAAGCCAGTGTATCCAGGCCGGATTGTGCGTTGCCCAAGGTAATATCGCGAGCGCTGAGTAGTCCGCCGATCTGTCCTCCGATTTGGCCGGATGGTAGTGCAGTCGACGCACTTCCATCCGCCGGAGACAGGACGACGTCGTAGTGGCCGCCATTTGTCGTGTCGCTTTGGACGCTCACGCTCGAGGCGATAGTTCCGCTTACCAGGCAAGTGCCTCCTGGAAGAACCACGTTGACGCCAGAGTGATTGTCTGGCACGGCGGTCGCCCCAACCAACTGCGCTAGCTGGTCAAGATCGTTCTGACGGGCGTCGAGCAGGTCGTTCGGCGTTCGTCCCGAGTTGACGGCCAGGGCGATTTGGCTGTTCAGCGTCGCTACGCCGGACAGTAGGCCGTTGACCTGGACGGTGAGCGCGCTGACATTCTGGTCGATTCCATCCCGTGCGGTTGTCAGTGCGCTTGCCGCGGTGTTGAAGGCCGTGCAGACGCCTTGCGCGGCATTGACGAGCGCGCTTCGCAGCCCCTGGTCGCCGGCGTTCTGATTGAGGTCGCGCAGAGCCGAATAGAACTGCCCGAGCGCATCCGTGACATTGCCTTGCCCTTGGGGGTTGAGCGCCGTCACCGTGGACAGAGCATTGGCTTGGGCCGACGTACTGGAGCTATTCGAGAAGGCCGTACCGAGTTGGGACTCGACAAATTGGTCGCGAAACTGGACAACCCCTTGCAGCGTAATGCCGCGCCCAAGGTAGCCATTGGTGCCAACTTCCTCGGACGGGCTGGTTTCGGTGGCCACGGCTTCCTCGCGCGAGTAGCCAGGCGTGTTTGCATTCGCGATGTTGTTACTCACCGTCGCGACCTGGGCTCGATAGACACCCAGGCCCGCGCCCGCGTTCATGATGACATTGATGAGATCCATGGCTCAGGCCACCCGGCGAGCAAGCGACGCCGCGCCGCCACTGTGAATCACGCCGTAACGGTCATAGACATCCGCCCGTGGCGACAAGGCGGCCAGGTAGCCACGCACACATGCCAGTGCTCGACGGGACAGAACTTGGTTGAGCGAATCGATTTCTTGCAGCGCCTGAGCCGACGCGCGCAATTCGGACAGCGCCTGTGCGACTCGTCCGGCCAACTTGATGCCCGACGCATACAGGATATCCATCGACACTTTGGCCATGCCGAAATCTGCGGCCACCGCGGACAATGCCGCCCCCAGTGCGTCTTGCATTTGGGCCAGTTTCACATTGAATTCGCCTCGCTGACGGGCCCGCTCGAATAACCCCTGCACGTCGAGATTGCGAACCAGCACGCGCTGCTCGCGCGCTGCCTCCAGCTCGGCCTGGATCGCATCGCGCATCCAGGTGGCAACGTCCAGGGTCTGTTCGAGTGGGTCCATCGACTATCCTCCAAAGATGGCACGCAGGTGCGCGTCGAGCTCCGCGGCTTGCATGATCTTGTCCGCCAACTGCCCCGCGTCGGGCTGGTATCCACCTTGGCGGATTGCAGTTTCCAATTCCTCCAGGCGACTGTTGCGGTCAACTCCGGCGTTGGCCTGCACGGCTTGCACCACAGCTTCAACCTGTTTGGCGCCGTCGACACTGACCTTGTCGGTCTGCGGACGAATCGCCGTCCGCCCGGTGGTTGACCTAGCCTGCCCTGTATCCGTACTCGTGACTGGTTGTTTGTTGTCGACCCTCATGGCTTGTCTCCAATGCCGTCGTTAGGGTTTCCTACCAATCAGTACGTCGGCACGTTCTTCCCACCTATTAAGGGTCGATTGCGGATCTGTCGGTTTTCCGTCTTTTCGAACTTCAAAGTGCAAGTGCGGTCCGGTGGCGCGCCCCGTATGGCCAACCGCAGCAATGGGCTGGCCGGCCTTGACGCGATCCCCTTCTTTCACCGAAAGAGCCGAGGCGTGCCCGTAAAGGGTCGAAATTCCGTTGCCATTGTCGATTTCGACCGCGTTGCCGTACCCGCCGCGTCGCCCAGCTCGAAGCACCACGCCGGGCGCGGCGGCCAGAATCGGACTTCCCTCCTGCGCCGCGACGTCGATTCCAGTGTGAAAACGATGGGAACCGTCAATGGGGTCCTTTCGTGCACCGAAACCGCTCGACACCTCCGGCGTCACGTCCGTGGCGCCGGCGGCGTCGGCGCTAGGTTGGGTCGCGTGATCGAAGAGAAAGTCGCCCGCGACGTTGGTCTCGCCAGGCCCGCTTTGCGTCGCCGCCGCGCCCTTTTCGAACGAGCCCTCAACGAGCGTGGCGATGCCAACCCCGCCGCCCTGCGCGACCGCATTCGCGAGCGCTTCACAAAACATTTCGCCGTAGATCTTTCCGCCTGCCTGGCTCATGCCGCGAAAGGCGCCGCTATCCTGGATGAGCTGCTTGAGTAAAATCGATTCAAGTGTGCGCGCACCTTCGGCGGCAGTGCGAATCGGCTGCATCACATCACCTCCAGATCGGCGTCGATGGCGCCGGCCGCTTTCATCGCCTGCAGGACGGCTACCAGATCGCGCGGCCCCACGCCTATCATGTTGAGCGCCTTGACCAAGTCCTCCACCGAGGTGGTTGCCGGCAGCGCCACGGCCCGCCCAGGGGCTTCCCGCGCCTCAATGTTCGCCGTCCGGCCCGTCACCGTCTGACCACGTGAAGCCGGATTGGGCTGGGACACGAAGGGCGTCTGGGTGACCGAAATGGAAAGCCCGCCGTGAGCCACGGCAACGGCACGGATGCGCACGCCCTCGCCCGCAACGATGGTCCCGGTGCGCTCGCTGACCACGATGCGAGCACGCTGATCGGGATCGACTTCCAGCGCTTCGATTTTCGCCAACAGCCCCACGACCTTGTCTTTCCACTCGGCGGAGGGCTTCACCTCGATGGAGGCTGGATCCGTCGCGTGAGCCGAGTCCCCGCCCAGGGCCTTGTTGATGGCATCGGCGATGCGCAACGCCGTGGTGAAGTCGGGACGCCGCAATCCCAGCACAACCGAACCCTTGGATAGGTTGGCCACCACCGCGCGTTCGATGGACGCGCCGTTTGGCACCGTGCCGGACGTTGGTTGGTTTTTCTGCATGCGCGAACCGGTCGAGCTCATGTCGAATCCACCCGCTTGCACCGGTCCCTGAGCGATGGCATAGACCTGCCCGTCGGGCCCTGTCAGTGGCGTCACCAGCAGCACGCCGCCAGCCAGCGAGCGCGCATCCCCCATCGATCCCACGTTTACGTCGAGGTGGGTGCCCGGGCGCGCGTAGGAAGGTAGACGCGCGGTCACCATCACCGCGGCCACGTTTCGCACGATGACATCTTTGGGATCGATGCGAATCCCGAGCCGGCCCAGCATGCCCGAGATGGACTGCGAGGTGAAAAGCACCATTTGCGTGTCGCCCGTACCGGCGAGCCCCACGACCAATCCGTAGCCAAAGATCGAGTTGTCGCGCACGCCTTGGACATCCACCAACTCTTTCACGCGAACCGGCGCGGCCGAGGCCGGTGCCGCGAGGCCGAGGCCACCCAGAAACGCGAGCATGGTGAGGTTGATGTTGCGCATGGACTAGAAAGGCCAAATCCAGCCGAGATAGCGCGAAAGCCATCCCTGCTTTTGGTTGTCGGTCAGATCTCCGCGTCCGACGAACTCGATCTGAGCATCGGCGACCACCGAGCTCTTGATGCTGTTTTGCTGATCGATGTCGATGGGACGCACGACTCCGGAAATGTAGAAATGGTGCTCTTCGGAATTCACCAGGATGGCTCGGTGCCCTTCTACGAAGAGGTTTCCGTTGGATAGCACCTTGATGACGACCGCTGGCACTGTTGCGGTAAGGGACTCGCTGCGATCGGAGGAACCCTGGCCCGCGAAACTCCCGGTCGAGCTGCCGCCGATGTTGACGCCAGACTGCCCGTCGGTCGAACCTAGTTTCAATTTCTTGAGTAGGCCCAAGAAGGCACTAATCTGGGCCGAGCTCGACGACGTGCGGGCCAGATTGGTATCGGCAGAGCGGCTAGCATTGGCCACTTCCTCGATGTTGATGACGACCAGATCGTTGGCGTGCAAGGCGCGCGCATCGGTGAACAGCATCGAAGCTGGGCGTCCATCCCGCCACAGACTGCCTGGCGATGACGGTTCGTCGTCTCCCTTGTTTTCGGACGGGAGCTTGTACTCGCGGTGCTTGGGTGTGTACTCGCCAAGGTGGGCCGGGCCGCAGGCCGCCGCGAGCGCGACGCCCGCCACCGTTGCGAAACGGACACGCCAGGGGCTCACCGGGGAACCTCCACGATCAGGTGACCACTCTCATCCATCTCGCCTTCGACGTGCTTCCCCGAGGGCAGAACCGCGCAGGCGCGACCGCGGCCACAGGTGATTCGACGTCCTTGGGTTTCGACCGCCAGCGCCCCAGCGACCACAACGATCTTGACCGGATCGCCGGCGACCACCGTGCTGCCGCTGACGTCGCTTGGTTCCACCATGGATCCGGTGGAGATGGCGTGAACCGCTACGGCTCCGCGTGCCGGGATAAACGGCGCCCGGCCGGGTTTGATCTCTTTCTCGACGACCGCCAATGCGGGTGCCAGTACCTCCCCGGCACGGACTGCGCGGGTGGTGACCGCGGTCTCGGCCCAAATTTCCAGATGCACCCATCCCCACGCCGCACAGCCTTCGCCGACTAGTTTCACCGCCACGCGGCCCGAACCATCAATAGGTTGGGATACGCTGGCGCCGCGAATGCGGCAGTGCCGAGGCGCCGACCAGGAAAGAGGAATGATGCGGGCACCGGGGATGGCGAGCGCTCGCGTGAGGGCTGCGCTCACCTCGCTGGGAACGACATCCCGCGGGGCCGGCGCCAACTCGGGCGCGGCAAGAAGCGCAAAAAGGAGTGCAATCGTCGGCATCGATTCCTGCTTAACGAAGCTGGCTCAGTTTCTGAAGCATCTGATCGGCGGACTCGATGACCTTGGAGTTCATTTCGTACGCCCGCTGGGTGGTGATCATGTTGACCATCTCTTGCACCGCCTGCACGTTGGCGTTCTCAAGGTAGCCTTGGCTTACCGAGCCCGAGCCCTGGTCGCCCGGCTTGACCAGCAAGGGTTCACCCGAGGCCGCCGACGCGCCGAAGAGATTGTTTCCCAAAGCGTCGAGTCCTCCCGGATTGGTGAACAGCGCAAGCTGAAGGTTGCCGAGCTCGGTCGGGGTGGTGCGACTGGGTTCGGACACCAGCACCGTGCCGTCGGCGCGTACTGTGACACTGGTTGCGTCGGGTGGAATGGTTAGGCCCGGCTCCACGATCTCGCCGGTCTGGGTGACGATGCGCCCAGTGGCGTCGGTGCGGAAATTGCCCGCGCGCGTGTAGGCGAAGTCGCCGTTGCTACGTTGGATGCGAAAGAACCCAGTACCCTGGATCGCCAGATCGAGCGGGTTCTGCGTCTGGGTCAAATCGCCCTGAGAAAACGAGCGCGTGGTGGTCGCGGTTTGCACGCCGAGGCCGACCTGCAATGCCTCGGGGCGGCCACCGCCTTGTGCCGTCGGGGCCGTGGACGAGCGAATGGTTTCCGACAGCAAATCCTCGAAGTCCGCACGCGAGCTCTTGAACCCTGTGGTGCTCGCGTTGGCGAGGTTGTTGGCGATGACGTCCAGCCTGGTTTGCTGGGCATCCATTCCGGTAGCGGCGGTGTAAAGAGATCGAAGCATGATTTCTCTCCGTCAGCGAACGAGGCCGACCTGGACCACTTTTTGGTCGAGTTGGCGATAGGCCTGAATGGCTTGCATGGCTTGCTCGTAGTTGCGTTGGGCACCAATCATCTGCACCGTGGATTCAAGCGCACTGACGTTGCCGAGCTCCAGCTCGCCCACGCGCACACTGCCATCGGGAACGGCATTCATTTGCGTGCCCGCCGATGGCATCATCAAGGCGGTGGCCACCCGATCCATCGGACCTTGGCTGTTCCACAACGACAAGTTTCCCACCACCTGTTTTCCCGCCAAGACTTCCCCGGTCTTCTCAATCGAAACCTCGGTGTCGGGCGGAACGACAATCGGTTCACCGTCGGTTCCGAGCACCGGCAATCCGGCGATCTGCAAACCGCCGTCGGCGGTAATCTCGATGTGCCCGTTGCGCGTGTAGCCGACTTTTCCACCCGGCATCTGCACGCCGAGGAACGCACCGCCGTCGGGAATCACATCGGTGGGAGCATCCGTTGTTTGCGTTGCGCCTGGTCGCATGTCGATGGTGGTCGCGACCGCGCCGGCCAGAACTTTGTCGGTGGGACCGCCAGGGGGAAGGAAGGAACTAAACGCGGGCCGCTCGCCCTTGAATCCGGGCGAGTCGATGTTGGCTAGATTGTCCGCGATTGCATCGAGCTGGGCCGAGCGTGCAATCGCCGCCGACATGCCTACATAGATTCCGTCAGCCACGTTGGTTCACCTCACAGCCTGTCCAAAGCAAGCCGAGTGCCACAGAAGAAAGTCAGATCTGTGGCGCGACGGAGGGGCAGCCCGCCAAGAAAACGCCGGAGGCAACCCGCGATGTGCCCGGCTGGTCATCGCTGCTCGGCCGTCGCTGCCCGGCAAAACTTGCCTGACATGACCGTAAACTTCCCGCGATGTGGGAGAAAAGCGACGGCACATTTCCTGCTGCCCTCGCGAATTGGTCTTCAGTTCTTTTTCGTTCGTACCGAGGAGAAGATCGTGGCTAAGACAACTCGCCTTGAGACGGTCTTTCGACTTCGCGAGACGGAAGAGGATCGGGTTCGCATTGAATTGGCCGATGCCCAGCGCCACGTCGCGGCTGCCACGAGCGAGTTGTCGGCGGCGAAGGCGCGCGCTTCGGTCGATGACCGTCGCGGCGCCAGTGCTGCGCACTGGACGCTCATCGAATCTGCGCATACCCGCGCCCTGCAGGAAGCCCGGCAAGCCGAAACAGCGGTGCAAGCAGCGTCCGATGGGCTGTCGCAAACGCGCACGCGCTACCTGGGCGCGCGTACCAAGACCGAGGCACTGCGCCGGGTGATCGAATCGCGTCGGGCCGACGTGGCGCGAGAGCAGGCGCAGGCCGAACGCAAGACCATGGACGAAGTCGCAACTCTTCTCTTCCTTGCCACCGCCTAGCCCGAGTCGTCGCCCGAACGGTCAGCCGACCCGCTACGCCATCCGACCAGCCAGACGCGCAGGCAGCGCGGTAAGAACGCCTGAAACCGTTTCCGTGGCGAGGCCAAGCAGGCTCGTTCCGTCCCTCACGATCGCGGCGACTTCGTCGCTCGGTTTGGCCGTGAGATCGTGGCCGCTTGTGGCGGAAAGCGCATTGGCCAAGCGGACGACATTGGCCAAACGGAAGGGCCGGTCGGTGTCGAATTGTTCGCACAACCCAACCGCGTCGACCACGGTATCCGGCAACGTCCACGCGCGTGTCACCGCCAGCCCGACCGTGCGTTCGCATCGGACGATGACGCCCAACCATTTCGACGGCATGATCCAGTGATCCACGCGCTTGCCGAGCAACCTGCGTTCCGCGTCCAGCAGCATCTCGGCCACCACCGGCCGACCGATATCGTGCAGAAGCCCCGCCAGGTACGCGGCCTCCACGTCAAGCCCCGGCAGGGCCGCACCCAAATCGTGCGCCAGAATCGCGACGGAAAGCGAATGCTCCCACAACCCATCGCAAATTTGGACGATACGCGGATCGTGACATTCGACCAACTGGCGCGCAGCGGTCTCCATGAGAAAGAACGACAGCTCACGTGCGCCCAGCCGGGTCACGCAAGCAAGCACCGATTCCAGTTTCGTGGCCGTGGCGAAGGCCACGCTGTTCGCCAAATGCACCAGCCGTGCCGCCACCACTGGATCGGTTTCGATCACCCCGGCCACCTCGGCCAGACTGAAATCGCGCTTGCGCAGCAGGGTAAACGCGCGCGTCGCGACCCTTGGCATGGCTGGCAAGGCGATGCGGTCCGCGGCCACCTGTTCGAGCACCGCCCTCTCGATGAGCGCCGCCAGCTCATCCGAGGAGATGCTAACTTGTTTGGTCTTGATTTGCGCTACGACCATGGTCCGCAAAACCTACGTCCGGTCCATCGACTGTTTGTCGATTCGGCTTGATAGCCTTAAGCGATCACATGCATGAGCGATCCGCCGACTTCGCGAAAGCGGTCTCGAGTGCGCGAATCATCATGCCTCTCGTCTGCCTTTCGGCACACACTCTCGCGGCATTAAGGCCAAGAGCGAATTGTCCTCAACTGGCCGGACGATTCTGCCGACCCGACTAACACACGATGCTTGGCTTTCGCAAAGCGGACCGCGCGACGGCTGTACCCGATCCCGCAGAGCTGACACAGACCATCGCCCACTGCGCGCGCGAGGTCATCCAGGATACGCGCGCCATCAAGCGCAGCCTGCCCGACGTAGCGGCCGAAGTGATGGAGCTGTGTCAACACGCTTCTAGCGACGCGCTCCGCATCGAAAAATCGGTGTCGCGCGATCCATTCATCAGCGCGCAAATGGTCTCGGTGGCCAACTCGCCCATGTTCGCTCCGCGCATGCCGATTGTCAGCGTGCGCGACGCCATCGTGCGCATCGGCCTGTCCAATGTGAGCGACATCGTCATGATGGTCGTGACCAGCTCCACCATGTTTCGCATTCGCGGCTTCGACGACCACGTTCAGCAAGTGACTTCGCGCTTTCCGGCAACGGCGCTGGCCGCACGCCTGATCGCGACCACCTTGCGGCTGCCCATGGAGGCGGCCTTCACCGCCGGCCTGCTGCACGACATCGGCGACCTCATCTTGCTCGATCGC
>Ga0182027_10006356_pt1 | contig 17728 bp, 12 predicted proteins | sample 712E1DmetaG_FD_121300 | JGI IMG/M metagenome (GOLD analysis project Ga0182027, IMG submission 121300) | Permafrost microbial communities from Stordalen Mire, Sweden - 712E1D metaG (Illumina Assembly) | ecosystem: Environmental > Terrestrial > Soil > Wetlands > Permafrost | place: Sweden... | reverse complement strand
ATCCATGATGGCCGCCAGCTTGCCCGGTTTGGCCGCCTTGGCCGTTGCTTCGTTGAGACCGAGCGGCGGACCCAGCCGTTGGACGAGTAGAACGGACATTGTCATCGGATCCCGTTCTCCCATTTTCCTGAACGCTTCATCCTGCGGTGTCTGACGGTCCGTCCAGACCACCGCGCCAGTTTGATCCACAACGACAGCGCGCAGTTCGTTCAATCCGGTTTGACGATTGCCATTGTATTCGGCGTAGAGCGCATAACTGGTGGTGATCGGATTGGACTTCACAAATACGCCAACGGCGGCGGCCAAACTTTCCAAATTTGTTTCAGCCGGTTCGAACGAGGTTGGTCCCAGCTCGATGTTTTTCAATCCCTGCTGTTCGAGCAGAACGCCGACCACCTCGGACACGCGATCCCACGGTTTGCCCCCCAAACGCACGGGCAGGATGGTCAGCGAGGTCTCCGGCCCCTTGGATTTCATCAACGCCAGCCGCTGCTGCTGGTCCGGCGCGATGCCGGCTTGCGGTTCAGCGGCAACCGGGAGACGACTGACACACACCGCGAGCAGGACCATTAACAACGGCATGGCCACCGCGCGGAACGAACTGTTGGTTGTGATTGTATTTTTCATGGTTTTATTTCTGCAGCTTGCGATTTAATCTGTTTCATCAGCGCACGACGTTTCTTTTCCAGATAAACACCGAACACAATCAGGAAAATTCCGGAAATCAAAAACATCACGCCCGTCCGCGCCATGGAACCGAACAGGTCGCAGTAGGCCGCGAGGATGTCGAGCGCGATGAATGTCACGCCAAGGTTCACAAGGAACTGGGAACGTTCCTGGATGCCGATTTGAATTTGCAACAGGCAAAAAACAAACAGTGCAAGCGAACCAACCAGGTAACTCCATGATTCACCCCAGAAATAGTGGCGCGATTCGCCGGTGTGATCCAACTGCCAGCAACCAAACCAGACCGTGACCATGAAAACCATCATTCCCAACAGGGCCGCGAACCAGGTCCAACGCCATTGCCGGGTAAGGGTGGTAAAATTTCTCAAACCAGCTGCGAGCAGCAACAGTGCAAACGCAGCGAGCGCGGGGAAAAACCATTGGCGAATTTCAGAATTTTCCCAGCCGCCAAAGAAATCCTTCCATGTCAGCGGATAGACGAATATCAGAAATGCGAACAAGCCGAGTTTTTCCGTCACCCCGTCAAATTCGGAAAACGGCGTGCGGCGCAAACAATAACCCGCGCCGAGATAAACCAGTCCCAGCAGCGCATAGAGTAAAATCTGTCGTTGCGACTCGCAATAAATCAGACCGCCGCGTTCGTTCACTTCAAAGCCGAACCAAATCCCGAACGCAATCAACAGGAGGACATGTTGCGCTTTCGACCGCAGCAGCCACGGCAAGGCGGCAATGCCAATCCACCAGAGCAGAAACGCGTTCGGCGGGCGCGAGACGATATTGTAGATCTGGCCGATGAGCGCGATGTTGGCGAGGAACAGGCACGAGCCGATGAGATGCAACGCCTCGCCGGTCTTCCGGAATTTTCCCCGCACCTCGCGCAGCCACCAGCCGCCGGCGTGGAAGCCAAGCATGAGCAAAAGTCCGGCGGCGATTTTCACGCCGCGCGGAATCTCGTTCCAGTGCGCGGCAATCAGCAGCGTGATTCCCGCCGCGATGAGCACGGCGCCGATGAGGGAGACGATGGCGAGGAATTTGCCGCCGCCGTCTTCCTTGAGCTGGAAGTGTTCGATGATTTTTTGCCGCTGCTCATCAGTGATGAGCCCGGCTTCGTGCATCTTTTGAATGTCGCTGGGTTTCATGTTTTCTCCCGGTTATAATGCCGTTGTGAACCGAACTGAGGGGACAATCAATCAAATTTCACACTGCGAGTGCTTGCTCTTGCGGAAATTTGTAAATGCCATTCCCCCCGTTAGTGACACATTTTGCCGGGTTCGAACCGACAATGTTTTCGCGTTTGTTATCATAGCGATAGGTCAGCCCAAGCTTCAGCCCCAGCCAGGCGGGCTTCCAGCCGACTGTAAAAAGTCCGCGCACAAATCGCCATAATATCCGGTCGAGCCGGTAGAACTGCCCATACAACCAGTCGGCACCAGCTTGCAACTCTTCCGGTGTCATGCGCGCAGGACGAAATACAACATGCCGGTAATCGTAGTGGCTCCAATCGCAATCCATCATCCGTCCCGCGCGTTCCATATCGGCAAACAATGGCGTGCCGGGCAATGGTGTCAGGATGTTCAGTTGCAGGGCGTCAATCCGTGTTTGTCCAAGAAAGCGCAGTGTGTGCTCAAACACCCCCACGTCATCGCCATCCATTCCCACTATTATCCCGGCCACAACCCCAATCCCGGCGCACCGGATCGCCGCCAACCGTTTGGTGTATTGTCTGCTCTGGTTGAATTGTTTGCCCATGGCCGCTAGATTCTCCGCACTGGTCGTCTCGATGCCAATAAACAGGCCGCAACAACCCGCCGCGTGCGCCAATCGCAACAGTTCCGCGTCGTCAGCAATGTCAATCGAACATTGGCTGACCCAGCGTTTGCGCAGTGGAACCATCGCAGTGAACAATTCACGCGCGTAGGCCCGGTCGGCGATGATGTTATCGTCCACAAAAATGAAATCGCGTGAAACCCGCCCGAGTTCCGCCAATACCTGTGCAAGCGGCCGGTGCCGGTAATTGCGATGGTGGAACACCGTCACCGAGCAATAGCGGCACGCATGCGGACAACCGCGTCCCGTCTGCACGGCATTGACAGTCACATAGTGCCGGGCGGTGGAGGCGAGCAATTCGCGGCGGGGAACCGGTGTCCGTAATTCGGGTGAATGATTCTCGCTGCGATAGATTGTTCCCCGGGGGCTGGTGCTTTCGGAAAATACCCAATCGCCATTCAACCTTTGCCCACGATCTGCAGAACCACCGCCACAACCCAATCGCCCGGTTTCAACATCCGCCAACACCCGCTCCCAAACCCCTTCCGCATCGCCAGCGACAATCGCGTCAAAATGTTTCACGGCATCATCGGGGCACAACGTCGCGTGGTAACCGCCACCAATGACAACTTTTCCGCGCGCCCTGAATTCCCGTGCGATCTCGTAGGCCCGCGGTGCCAGCGCGGTCATGAATGTGATTCCGACCAAATCGCACTCCGCGTCAAAATCAAGCGGCTCGACGTTCTCATCCACAATCCGCACCTCATGCGCGCGCGGCGTCAACGCGGCGACAATGGTCAAGGGCAGCACACTGAACCGCAACATGGCCCGTTTCGGCACGCGCAGATTCGCTCGCGTCACACGGACGCGATCTCCAGCGGGAAGAATGAGCAGAATTTTCATGGTTGCCTTTCGTTTCATGGTTGCAAGTTTGATGGACACGCAAAGATTACCGCGGCTGGCCCGAAAGGTGTTAATTGATAAAAGTTGCCCCGGCATCGCCTCAATCAATGACCGGCACGCGGGTTGGAATCGGATTGGGCCAGTTTTTCAAAAGGAATGCACCGGACTGGCGCGATGACCGGTGAATCCGTTCACGGCTTGAACCGCACCACATACCAGGGTTGCAGTCCCTCGGTGATTTTCAGCGTGGCGTTGGTGGTGGCCACGAGTTCCGCGCCGGAAGATTGCAGCCAGACATCGAGTGTCGTGTTGTTTTCCTCCAGATTGAATCCGCCCACGACGACATACTGGATTTGCCGGCGGATTTGTTCCGGCGGATCGGCCAGGAAAAAATGTTCCACGCGCCGTTCGCCAAACGGCCGCCACAGCGAAATGTCGCAGTCGTCCTTCGTTCCGATGAAGCCAACGACCTTGATGTCCGGCGGAAGCAGCGCGCGAACGCCGGCGAGGGCGTCGGAGCGTCCGGAATAAACGGTGTAAACTTTCAGGGCGCGGGCGAGCAAACGTTGATCGGGATGCCGTGACGACGCCCTCGATAAAATGGTTTTGGCCGGCCAGAGCGGACGATCCGGCGACAGCACCAAGACGACCAGGGCCAGAACCAAACCTCCGCCAACCATCATGCGCCACCAGCCGCGGCGGATGATTTGCGATTGCCCCGCGCCGGTGAGCAGCAGCGGCAGCAGCAACGGATAGTAGGGGGCAATGAGCCGTTGCGGCGTGACCATCCCGGATTTCATGCCAAAAACCAGCAGCGCAAACCACGGTGCGATCAAAACCCACCGGCATAATTTTGCGGGAATCAGCGGAAGGGGTTCCGAATTTCGTTTTGTGGAACGGCCAATCAGAAATGACGCGGGAACGGAAATGAGCAGCAGCAAACTGAGTCCGAATCCGATTCCCGCCCAATCTTCCGTTGGCAATTCGCCCAGTATGTGAAATCCCGGCTCGAAGTTCGCCACCATCGGAGCCGCCAGAAAATGCGGCAGGAACGACAGCGCATGTTGATTCCACCAGCCGGCCAGCGGAAAAAACGGCGGAACAAAATTGTTGATCAACAGCAGCAACGCGTTGCCCCAGACACCAACCACGGGATTTTTCATGTTCATGCCGGCACGCTCGATGGACAAGCCCGACCAGTCGCCCAGATAATGCAGGTTCAAAATCGCCGTCGGCAGAAATGAAACCACTGCGGCCAGAAAAATCAACAGCGCCGTCATCACCGGTTGGCGGCGCAAAATTGGGAGCAGCGCGAAAATCAAAATCGCCCACGGCAGCAGCAAAGGCAGATTGCTGGCCTTGGCCCCGGTCAACAAAGCGGCGGCCAAAAGCGAGTGCCACAAATCCGCGGGCCGCCGCGAAACCCACGCGCGGCAGCCGAAGTCCAGTGCAGCCAGCGCATAGACGGCGGGGAAGATGTCGTTGGCGATGCCGCCGGCCTGCAGGAGAAAATTGTAGCCGGTGGGCAGCAGCCACATCCAGTGCCAGGCCACCCGCGGGCGGACACCCAATCGCGTGAAGACGCTGAAGACCAGACCGGGCAGCAGCAGGAAAGGAATGAAGTTGATCAGAAACAGGGCGCGGTCGGATTGGGTGAACAGCAACAGGGGGGCGGTCAGCCATTCGATGCCGCAGGCGCGGTCGTTCATCCGGAAATTGGGCGTATGAATCCAGCACCATTGCCCGTGCGCGAGCCATTGCAGGACCCGCGCCACGCGATAGTTCAGCCCGGTGTAATTGCTCGGCGGATAAAGGACGCCGCCGAGAAACACCAAAAGCGCCAGCACCGCGAAGCAAAACGGCAGGGGCCGCCGGAAGCGGCGAAGAAATTTTTTCCGGCCCGAACTTTTTTTACCCGAAACCAATCCCAGCTCCTGCCGGCAAAGCCAAACCAAAACGGCGAAGGCGGCAAAAAAAAACGCGCAGCCGGGACGATTCAATTGCCCCGCCGCGGACAGGGTCCAGCCCGCGACACTTGCGAGCACTGAAATCCAAAGCCAGAGCCTGACGAGCGGAAGAAATGACATGAGCTTGTTACCGGTTGCGGGTGACGCTAGGCGGATTCGCCGCGCGCGTCAATTGCTTCTTTCCGCGCCACGGATGATCTGGTAGAACCGATCCAGCCGGCGAACATGAACGTTCACCATCTCGAACTTTTTTACTACGTGGCCAGGCACGGCGGCATCATGCCGGCGGTGCGAAACATCCCCTACGGCATCCAGCAGCCGGCGGTCAGTTCCCAGATCGCGCAACTCGAAGAATTTCTCGGCGTGACCCTGTTTCACCGGCGGCCGTTTGCGCTGACGCCGGAGGGTGAAAAACTTTTTGAATTCATCCGGCCGTTTTTTTCGAACCTAAAAAAAGTTGCAGATGAGTTGCAGGGCGGACAGGCGCGGCACATCCGCATCGGCGCCTCGCCCATCGTGTTGCGCGAGCATCTGCCGGAATTGTTGCAGGCCATGCGACGGAAATTTCCGGGGCTGCGGGTTTCGTTGCGCGAAGGATATCCGGCGGATTTCGAGACCTTGCTGGAGCGCGAGGAACTGGATCTGGCGATCACGTTGATTGGAAAAAAATCTCCGGCGAATCTTCGTTCGCTGGCGCTGATCGAGCTGCCGCCGGTGTTGCTGGTGAATCCGGGAAGCGGCATCGCGGCGGCGGAAGAATTGTGGAAGCGCGACCGGATTGAAACCCCGCTGATTTCCCTGCCGGCGGCGGAGACAGTCGCCCGAATTTTCCAGGAGCAACTCCGCCAACGCGGCGTGGACTGGTTTCCGAGCATCGAAGTCAGTTCGCTGGAGTTGATTGAAACTTACGTGGCGAACGGCCTGGGGGCGGGAGTGGCGCTGGCACTGCCGGGGAAAAAATTTCCCGCCCGCGTTCGCGCACTGCCGTTGAACGGTTTTCCGCCGGTCATTTTGGGCGCGTTGTGGAGCGGCCGCAAGACGCCGTTGTTGGAAACGTTTTTGAACGAACTGAAATTGCGCGCGCAGCGGCTGGCGTGAGCGGCGCACGGCAAGTTCCAAGACACCCGAAGACACCCGCGCCTTGAGTCAGGACACCAACGGCGGTTTCAAAAGTTTTTTTGAGGCGCATCCGCTTGGCGCGGCAGTTGCTAAAGTAGTCCAATCGTTTGTTGCATTTATTGGAATTACTGCTTGCAATTGCAAATTAGAGCATAGTAATAAAAAGGCACGCGCATGGCTTTGCCATTTCTAAACGGCGTATCAAGTAAAAAGCGAGCCCAGATGATGGTGGTGGATCTGGGTGGCCGAACAACCAAGGCCATACTTTTGGAACGACGCGGTGAACTTCTGGCGCTCTCCCGCTTCGCGCTGCTCGACACGCCGATTTACGAGAAAAAAATTTCCACCGAATTGCTTGCCGATCATTTGCGATCCGTGACTGAGGCACTGGGGTCGGGAACCAAGCTGCTCACCCTGGCCGTCGGCTTGGATGACTCGGTGGTGAGGCAGGTGGAATTGCCGCAGATTCCGGTGGATGAAATGCGGATGGTGTTGAAAAACAACACCAAGAGTTATTTGCAGCAGGACATGCCGAATCATGTTTTTGATTGCCACATTTACCCGCCGAAGGCGCAGGGCAAATCCGCCGAAGCCGCCAAATCGGCTGTGATTCCAAAATTGAAAGTGCTCGTGGCGGGCATGAGGCAGCAAGTGATCGACGATTTTCAAACGGCGATTAGAGACGCCGGGTTGATACCGGATTACATTTTGCCCGGGCTCATTGGTCCGGTGAACGCTTTTGAATTAACGCTTCCCGAAATATTTGCCGGCGAATCGGTCGCGCTGGTGGACATCGGTTTCAAACAGTCTTCGGTTTGCGTGGTGGATCGCGGTGAATTGGTCTTGAGCCGCGTTGTCAACATCGGCGGCGACAAATTGACAGCGGGACTCGCCGAGGCGATGAACATCAGCTACGCCGAAGCCGAGGGCATCAAGGTGGGCATGGCGCCGGAAGTCCAGGCCATGCTTGAATCTCAAGTGCAACCGCTGGGGCGCGAACTGCGCGCGTCACTCGACTTTTTCGAACACCAGCAGGACCGCCCCGTGTCGCACGTTTACGTCAACGGCGGGTCGGCACAATCGGAGATGATCATGCAGATGCTGCACTCGGAAATGATTGTGGAATGCAAAGCGTGGAATCCAACGACCGCTTTGCAGATGGCGCTGCCCGGGCAGCAGGCGGTGGAAATCGAACATGTCGGACCGCAATTGACCGTGGCGATTGGCGCCGCGCTGGCGGTCCTTTGAAACGAATTGAATTATGCCGATTCGCATCAACTTGCTGGCAGAGGCCAAGGCCGCGGAAGAACTGCGCCGGCATGATCCCGTCAAGCGCGTAATTTTTTGTGGCGCGTTCCTGGTGGCGTTGACGTTGGTCTGGAGCAGTTCGCTCCTGCTCGAAAGCATGCTCGCCAAGAAAGCCGTGACGGACCGGCGAACGGAGATTGAGGCGCGCACCAATGAATATCAGCACGTGCTGATCAGCCAGCAAAAAATCGCCGAAGTGAAACAAAAGCTGGAGGCGGTGAAAAATTTGTCCAACAGCCGTTTCCTGCAGGGCAATCTGCTCAATGCGCTGCAGCAGGCCCACGTGGACGGCGTGCGACTCACGCGGTTAAGTGTGGATCAGAAATATTTTAACAAGGAGGGAACGGCGTCGAAGACCAATGAGTTTGGTGTCATCCCGGGACGCCCCGGCACGGTGACGGAAAAAATCGTTGTGACGCTGGACGCGCGGGATTCCAGCGCCAGCCCCGGAGACCAGGTCAACAAAATGAAGGACGCGGTGGCGAATCAAACTTATTTCAAAACGGCGTTGAACAAAACGAATAGCGTTCAATTGGTTAACTTGTCGGCGCCGCAGGTAAGCCCTGATGGCAAATCGTTTGTACTGTTCACTTTGGAGTGCGATTTCCCGGAGGTAACCCGATGAAAAGGTTGTCCAAAGAAAAACGCAATCAACTCATCATTGTCGTCATTATCACGGTGGCGATACTGGCCCTGATTGGCTTCGGCTTGATCCAATCCCAATACGACTCCCTTTCCAAAATTGCGAAAGATAAAAAGGCCGCCGACGGCCGGTTTCAAAACATCAAGAATACCATCAAAAACGCCGATGCCATAGCGAAGGAGTTGACCGAAGTGACAAACGCCCTTTTACACACCGAGCAGGACATGGCTTCCGGCGATCTTTACTCCTGGACTTATGATACCATTCGCCATTTCAAACAGCAGTACAAGGTGGAAATCCCGGAAATCGGCCATCCGACGATTGGCAACGTGGATTTGCTGTCCTCATTCCCTTACAAACAAATCCAATTTGCGATTAATGGCACGGCTTATTATCATGACTTGGGCAAATTCATTGCCGACTTTGAAAATAATTTTCCGCACTCCCGGATGGTTCGCCTGGTCATCGAACCTGCCCCCCGTGGGGACAACCCCGAGATACTTTCGTTTAGAATGGAAATCATCACATTGATGAAACCCAACCCTTCATAATCGAAATCAAATGAACCGGCACATTAATTCCTACAAAAGCGCGGTGGTCGCGTGGCTTTCAGCCGCGTTTGTCACGGTGTTGCCAGTGGCGGCGGCCCCGGCAGCGGCCCCGGCGGCGGCCCCGGCGGCGGCCCCCGTTGCCCAACCGGTCGCGCCGGAGGTGGTGTCACGTTCGGTCTTCGTTCTTCCTACGAATCCGAAAGAGGGGCGCGATCCGTTTTTCCCCACTTCCACCCGGCCATTTGAAGAAGCCGCAAGCAAAAACCCGGCGGTCGGCGACCTGACATCACTCGTTTTGAAAGGCATTTCCGGCTCGCCGGATCATCGGCTGGTCATTATCAATAATCACACCTTTGGCGTCGGGGATGAAGGGGATGTCATCACCCCTCACAGTCGGATTCATATTCGTTGCGTTGAAATCAAAGACAATTCGGTGGTGGTTGAATCTGGTGGCCAGCGTCACGAATTGAGCTATGTGAGCAGCCCTTGAAGCCATGAAAACACAAGCAAATCACCAGCACGAAAGCCGCTCACTTTTACCGGATACAAAAATGAATATGACAAAATTTGCAACTGGTAGAAAAGTTTTGGCACTCCAATAAATTTTATTTAACTCGTATTAACATGAGAATGATTCAGAGCCATGCCGGAGGAAATGATATGAAATCAAAAATGCTAATCGCCATACTGCTGGGCTGCCTTGTTTGGCAGCAGGGGGTGTTGTCTCAAACCGACACCATCACCACCGACACCAATCAAAGCATCGGCACGAGTACCGTCAGTCCGCCAATGGCGCCCGCAGCCAGCACGATTGGGTCTTCCAGTGCGACCAGCAGCGTGGCGGCATTGACGGTGGTGTTCCCGACATCCATCACCACGCAGCCGGCAAGCCAGACGGTGGTCAGCGGTGGCACCGCAACCTTCAGCGTGACCGCGGGAGGAACCTCGCCGTTGGGCTATCAATGGTATTTCAATGACAACGCCATCAGCGAAGCAACGGCTGTGAACTACAGCATCATCAGTGTGATGGCGAGCAATGCAGGCAACTACACGGTGGTCATCACCAACTCTTGCGGCAACGTGACCAGCAGCGTGGCAGCATTGACGGTGGTGTCCCCGCCGTCCGTCACCACGCAGCCGGCAAGCCAGACGGTGGTCAACGGTGGCAACGCAACCTTCAGCGTTTCGGCGGAAGGAACCCCGCCGTTGAGTTATCAATGGTATTTTAATGGCAACGCCATTAGCGGAGCAACGGATGCGAACTACAGCATCAGCGGTGTGACGGTGAGCAACGAGGGCAATTACACGGTGGTCATCACCAACTCTTGTGGCAGTGTGACCAGCAGCAACATAACCGTCGCCACCAGTACTCCCAATCCGCCAACGGCACCCGCAGTCTCCGCCAATGAATCTCCCAGTGCGGTCGCCAGCAGTGAAACCGCCGGCGCCAGCGCCGCCAATCCGCCAACGGCACCCGCAGTCTCCGCCAATGAATCTCCCGGTGCGGCCGCCAGCAGTGAAACCGCCGCCGCCAGCGCCGCCAATCCGCCAGCGGCACCCGCAGTTTCCGCCAATGAATCTCCCAGCACGGCCACCAGCAGTGAAACCGTCGCCGCCAGCGCCGCCAATCCGCCAACGGCACCCGCAGTTTCCGCCAATGAATCTCCCAGCGCGGCCGCCACTGCTGCAACCGTCGCCGCCAGCGCCGCCAATCCGCCAGCGGCACCCGCAGTTTCCGCCAATGAATCTCCCAGTGTGGCCGCCAGCAATGCAACCGCCGGCGCCAGTGCCGCCAATCCGCCAGCGGCACCTGCAGTTTCCGCCAACGAATCCCCCAGTGCGACCGCCAGCAATGCAACTGCCGCTGCAAGCAGCAGCAACCCCCAGGCTTCGGTGCCTGCGAGCATACCGTTGATTCAATTCCAAGACGTTCCGATTACCACTGCCATTGAAAATCTCGCCCGGCAGGCGGGGATCAATTACCTGCTCGACCCGAGAATTGGTTATGGTCAGCCCGACCAGAATGGGCAGGTCAAACCCGAGCCCACCCTGTCCATCCGCTGGGAAAACATCACCGCCGCGCAAGCTCTTCTGGCGTTATTGGACAACTATGGTCTGCAACTTGCAGAAGACCACAGAACCCATATTGCCCGCATCACCACCAAAGACCCCGCGGCGCTGCCACCACTGGCCACCCGTGTCTTTCAAATTAAATATGCCGGCACATCGAACCTGGTGACCGAGGTCCAGGCGGCGCTCACTGACAAGCGCAGCCGGGTGTTGCCCGACCAGCGCACCAGCCAATTGATTGTTGTGGCCACCGACGCGGAACAGGAAGCGGTGGACACGCTTATCAAACAACTCGACCAACCCACACGACAGGTGCTGATTGAAACAAAACTGGTCGAAATCTCCAGCAACCCCAGCACCGTCAAAGGCCTTGATTGGTCAAGCACGCTGTCGGCGCAAAACATCAGCTTCGGAAACGGCACTATGTCTGGGAACACAACCGCCCAGATTCCCGGCACACCCGTAACGACTCCACCCTTCGGTGGGCATCCTGGCACCACCACCACGCCCAGTTTCAGCCAGCAGACCATCATGGACATATTACAAGGCAATGGCGGCATGTCCTGGAATACACTCAGCGGCTTCACTCCGGCGGTTGGGTTTCTCAACGCCGATGGCGTGCATGCTGTGCTCTCTTTCTTAAATGCATCAAAAGAAGCGCAGATCGTTTCCACTCCGCGCCTGGTAACACTGGACAATGAAACCGCAACGATTTCTGTCACCCGCGGCTGGCCTGTTATCAACGTCGTAGCCAGTACAGCGAATACCACCGGCGGCTCCTCGATCACCTACTCCAATATTGGCACTATTCTGCAAGTCACTCCGCATATTTCTGCCAACGATTATATCTGGCTCAAGGTGGTGCCTGATGTATCAAGCCATTTTGGCGTCAACCAGCAAACCATCGGAAACACAACTTACACGGCTGACATATTTGACTCTCGCCACATCGAAACCCAGGTCCTGATTCCCAACGCCAACACGCTCGTCATGGGCGGACTGGTGCAGGACAGTCCAAACGCTCAATATACCAAAGTGCCGGTTCTCGGCGACATCCCCGGCTTGGGTTGGGCCTTCCGAAGCGAAAACAAAACCCTTTCCAAGGATAATCTCCTGATCTTCATCACGCCCACAATCGTCAAAGAGTCCGATTTCCGGCCGGTCTCAACCGATTTCCTCCAGTCCCGACCGAACACAATGAAATCTCCCATGAACCCGAGCACCATGTGGGACAGCGCCCAACCTAATGGCGATTGGAGCAATCCTGCCCCGACGCCGGGCGAATTTGACAAAACCCCGGCAAGGCCGGAATAGGCGTTTTAAACCAATGTTCATCCAATCGGTAAACCAAAATTACCTGTGAATGATGAATAACAACCAAACCTGTTTTATGAGAAACACAATTCTCCAGCGCGCGTGGCGGACCTTCGGGCAGGCGCATTTTGTCCCGCAACTGCGGGGCGGCATTGTAATGGTCGCGTTGCTGCTGGCCGCCGGCAAACTTTTTGCCGCCCCCACCGTGAATTGGGTGAGCGGCGGCCCCAACACCGGCTTTCCTACGGGCGCCGGTTTTTCGGATGGCGACATCACCCTTGATGCGGAATATAACACGCCTTGCGGCATTGTGATGGATCTCACCGGCAATTTATTATACGTTGCCGACCGCGAAAATAACAAGGTTCGCGTGCTTGAATTTGACCAAAATTGGACTTACCACATTGTATTTGAAGATCAAAACGGCAACGAAATACTCAATATCTTCAACAAGCCAGTTGGCGTCGCGCTTGCCGATTCAGACAATGTCCTGTTTGTCCTCAACCGCGGTAATGGCATCAACGGCAGCGTTTTGAAAATCGACTTTGGCAGCGGCATCCTTGCCACCAATCTCACGAAAATAACCAACGCCGGCGGCATCGCGGTGGACACGTCCGACAACATTTATGTAACTGCCAGCAACACGGTGTTCAAGGTTGCGCCGAGCGGCGTCAGCAATCTCGTGGCGACTGTCACCGCTTCCGGCGCTTCCCTGCAAGGCATTGTGGTGAAACGAAGCGGGCCAACCGCCGGCTTGCTGGCTGTTTGCGATACCGGGCGCAATGGGGTTTTGCTCATTAACCCCACCACCGGCGTCATTACCACCAACGCAGGATTCCATGGTGCGGGCGACTTCTTCAGCGCGAACAATTATGCCCCCAGCAACACCGCCAAATTTTTCCTGCCCGCCGGCGTGGCCGAGTTGGGCGATGGTACCCTGGTTGTCAGCGACTACGGCAACCACCGCGTCAAGGTGGTGCTGGCCAACGGTTCGGTGACCAATCTCTATGGCGTCAGTTCCAATGATTGGCTCGCTCCTTATCCGGGTTTTTGTGACGGGACGGTCGTGGTTCCTGATCAAGTGGGAGGCGTCGCGGCACGTCTGCCCAATGGCGTGGCCTTTGCACCCGACGGCTCGGTTTATGTGACGGAAGATTATTACCACATCATCCGTCATGTTACGGGAGCCAATTTTCAACCGCCACCGCCAGCACCACCGAACGCGCCGACGGGACTGAAGGCAACGGCGGGCTATGGGCAAGTGGTTTTGACGTGGACGGCGAGTCCTGGCGCGACGAATTACAACATAAAACGCTCCACCTCCAGCGGCGGACCTTACACCAATAACATCATTGGCAACACCGCCACCAACGGTTTCACCGACGCAAACGTCACTGACGGCACGACTTATTACTATGTTGTTTCGGCCCTGGACACCGGCGGCGAGAGTCCAAACTCTTCGGAAGTGAGCGCCACGCCGCTGTTTTCTCCTGCACCAACCATCTTGCTGCCCGTCACCACAAACTACAATCTGGTTGGCTTGACCTGGTCAACGTCTGCCGGCGCAACCAGCTACAACGTAAAACGCTCCACATCCACCAACGGACCTTTCACCATCATTGTCAACCTGGCCGGCACGAGTTACAACGATACGAACTTGCTCAACGGGACGACGTATTTCTACGTTATTTCCGCCGTGAATCCCGGCGGTGAGGGGGCAAACTCTTTGGAGGTGAGCGCCACGCCACCGATACCGCCGCCAGGAGCACCGAACATTGGCTGGTTTGATTACGAAGGGAACGCGCAAACCGGTTTCTATACTAAAAACCATCCTGTCAGCGGGCTTAACACGTACATCGCCCATAATGATTTGCTCATAGCCATTGATCCGACCACAAACGGCGTCTCGACCTATTATATCTACACCAACGGTCCGCAGCCAGTATTAGCTGTTCCCAGTGCGACGAATGGAAGCACCCCGCCATTTTATCAAGATGGTCTGGCGTACGCGCAGCCTCTGCCCGTAACGATCATGCCGGACTTGGTGATCAAAGCGGTGAATGTCGGCCCTGGAGGAAGCAGCCCGGTGACCACAGCCGAGTTCCTGTTTCAAGTTGCCAATCCAATCATTACCGGAGTTAACGCCGCGCTGTTCACGGTCAGCGACATCACGAGCAACGTGGTGTTCTGGTACACCATTGACGGCACCAGTCCAACCAACGCCCCGCCCAGCATCGGGCCGATTACGGTCTCCACCAACAATAATAATGCGGCCATATTTTCCCTTAATGGAAACACCAACATTCTTTTCCAGGTCCGCGCTTTCCGCAATGGTTATTCGCCGAGCGGGATCGCCGTGCAATCTTTTTCGCCGGGCAATTTCATGTCCGACAGCATCAGCTTTGGCCTTGCGAGCGGCGAGCCCTCCACCAAATTTCTTGCGCGGCCCGGCCAGTTCTTTTCCGCCCCGGTCACTCTCCAGTTGATAGACCCCGCCGACACGATGTTTAGTGTGCAGTTCAATGTCGCCGTCACGAATGGCCTGACAACGCCCAATAAAATTGTCAACGGCTCCGGCATTGGTTTCTCCTCCATGCTCATGACCCAGGTGCCTGAGTACGAAGGCGATCATTATCCGCCCGACGATGGGAATTGGTATCTGGGAATTCCGAATTTAATGTTTTCGTCCGGGACCAACGGGACACCACTTCCGGGAACATTTGTAAATACCAATAACAACTTGATCGGCGTAAGCTGGACGTTCCGCATTGGATTTAAATACACTTTGCTGGACAGCAACGGGATCACAATCCTGGATTTTGACACGACCAAGCAGGACCTGATAACTTACTCCATTGCCCACGACAATCTGTTCAAGAAAGCAGGTGGGATGGTGGTTCTGGGAGCTTATTCCTTCATGGTTCCGACCAATGCCAATACGGGTGACAAATATTTCATCCAGTTGGGCAGCCCCTCCGCAACCCGCGATGGCGCCGGGGCAACCGGAGCCGGCATCTACATTCAGCCCCCGGCCAGCAGCCAGGTGGTAACGGTCACCAACATTGCCTATCTGGTGGGCGACGCCGCACCTTTTCACTGGCTTAACGCCGGCGATTTCGGCGATGGCACGCTGGACAACTCCGATGTCATGCAGGCGTTTCAATCGGCTGTTCTGGGCACGGATACGCCGCCGACGAATTCCGATTTGTATCTGGCAATGGATTCTTCCGGAAGAATGGGCATTTACGATCCTGTCAATAATTACTACACGGATCCGGGTCCCGTCGGAAACTTGAGCCTCGCCCAACAACAGGCCATGTACGACGGCAATGACCTGTCCATCAATACGAATTGCTTCGGGGACGGAGTATTGGATGTTTCGGATGTCTATGTCACCTTCCGCCGTTCTTTGGACCCCAGTTTGAATTGGTGGTTGCGCTATTGGACCAACGGTCAGTTTGTAGCGGTCACGACAACCAATCTGGCTTTCAACACCAACATCCCAAGTTTGTACGTGAGCAACCCCAAAACTCCTGTCGCAGGAAAGTCCGCCGGCCTGGCCACCACCTTCCAGCAACCGTCCGTCTCCTTTAGCGCCGGCGACGCCGTGGTCACCAAAGGACAAACCATTCAAATACCAATCAATGCCAATATTGTTGGTACCAACCCGCTCCGTGTCCTGGGGTTGAATATCACCGTTCGGCCCTTGGACGGCTCCCCTGCACTGACAGATGCCGTCCAATTCATTCCCTCGGCCGTGGGTCAGTTGACCCAGCCATCCTGGGGAAGTGCCTCGAAATCTCCCGGCAATTATTGCGGTGTCTGGTGGCCAGGAGACCCCATTTACAGCACCACCCCCGGCCTCACTGGCAATGTGACGCTTGGCACTTTGAAGGTAACCATTCCGACGAACGCCACGAGTCTCTCCGCTTATGCCATCCACTTTGATCATGCCTCGGCTTCCCCCAACGGCATTGTTTCGTTCCCCAAACAAACGCTCACCGGCCTGATCACGCTGTCCAGCCGCACCAATTCCTGTTACAACGACGGCATCCCGGATTCATGGCGGCTGCGTAACTTCGGCACCATTTACAATCTCCTCTCCGTTTCCAATGCCTGCCCCTCGGGCGACAGCATCGATAACTGGATGAAATACAATGCCGGGGTTGATCCCAATGTTGCCAATGACTTCCCCATTCCCAGTGTGAATCCGAAGATGCCAGTGCCGTCCAGATCCACAACCGCCATCCACTGGCCGACTGTCAGTAATTTAAAATACGTCATCCTGCGTTCCAGCAGCCTGTTCCCCGGTAGTTGGACGGCCATCGCCACAAACACCGGCACCGGAACGGACATGGAATTTGACGACAACTATACCGGCGCGGTAAAGTTCTACCGCGTGCTGGTTTTACCGTAAGCTTTGATTGAACGTGGAAACGGCGTGTCTCCCAAACACGCCGTTTTATTTTGATTTTGCCGCCGCCACCCGACGCAGATGCTCGAAAGAGTAGATCCCTGTTGCGTGCCCGTCGGCCCATACCGGCTGAATCGCGTAACCGCCCACGCCGACGATGCGAACCAATTCAAAAGCTTTCGGTGTCAGAGCCGTTTCAGGATTTTTGCAAACGTTTCCCATGATGTCCACCTCGCCCTTGCAACCCGCGCAGGGACAGCACCGCCGCAGTTTTTCCAGGGGAATGAAATCCTCGCGGCCATCGTCCCATTTGATGGCCAGCTCGTTGCCAATCGGTTGAATGTCCATCGGTCGCATGGATGAACGAGCGGAATGCCACCGCCGGCTCTACCGGGCCCGGAGCAGAAGAACGGGAACACTGACGCTGTGTTGGACCGTTATGGCCGTGGTTCCGAGAACCAGATCGGCCACGAAATGATGACCGTGCGTGCTCATTGCCACCAGGTCGGGCTTTTTTTGCTGAACCCAACGGACGATTTCCTTGACCGGTTCGCCGTAAGCCAGTTCCGCGTCGGCCGGTATGCCATCAGCGACAAACTCGCTCCGGATGCGGTCCAGATACGCCTGGCTTTCTTCGACCTCCGCGCCCGCCGCGTTTTTGCCGTGATACTTGGCCAGCGCGCCGGTGGCCACGTGCAGGAGCACGACGCGGCTTTGCATCCTCTTCGCAAGCTCTTTGATGTGTTCGATAATCGCCCGGTCGGTTGCGGTGCGGTCCAATGTCACGAGAATGGTTTTATACATGCGTGTGCCTTTCCTGCTGCGCGCCATCATCCGCCGGCGATGATGTGCCACGCTTCTTTGAGCGACTCCGGCAAACTATAGATGTCCATCAGGGTAATCAATATCGCACTGCCCCAGCCCAGGACCATCAGAAACCAGCCGTTGGCCCACCGGCCCATGATTTTGCGGGAAGAGGTGAAGT
>Ga0182027_10006355_pt1 | contig 17729 bp, 17 predicted proteins | sample 712E1DmetaG_FD_121300 | JGI IMG/M metagenome (GOLD analysis project Ga0182027, IMG submission 121300) | Permafrost microbial communities from Stordalen Mire, Sweden - 712E1D metaG (Illumina Assembly) | ecosystem: Environmental > Terrestrial > Soil > Wetlands > Permafrost | place: Sweden... | reverse complement strand
ATATATTATAGTGATGGAACATCATTCGGTACTTGCATAACGGATAAATTGAGCGGTGGATGCGAAGTAGAAAAAATTGTGCATGGCGTCGGAACGTATACCGTATATGCTACTGCAAATGCTAACGGGTTTACAGGCGACAATGATAAGAATCCAAAATATACATTCGAAGTGTTCGCTCAAAGATACAATATAATCAATCTAGACACATATAAGGATAGTAATTTCTATTATCCAGAACATACGTTCTATAGAGGACAAGCATTATATGCAAAATTCCAGGTATATGATCCACTAACAAATTCTTTTGTAACAAATGATATAGTAACTGCTGCAGCACTTGTAAGTTTGCCTGGCGGTAGAGTCGATTTGAGTAGAATAACATATAATGGCAATTGGTATTATTATAAGTTGGATGCAATACCATTAAATCACGATTTTTTAGGCGGCAGTAATGTATTTGCTTTCGCATTTAATTTTACAGGCCTTACGAGTGGTCAAGCACAAGTAAATTTGACAATATTAAATAATAAGCCGACAATCAGCAGCATCGCTGATGTATACGTTAAAATTGGACAGACTTATACTGTGCCATTGAATAATTATGGTACGGATTTAGAGGATAAAATATTAAGATGGACAATAACCAATACTCCGAATAAATTTTCAGCTACTATTGATGCAGCAAACATATTATCAATCACAGGAATTACAAGCGGCGATGATTCATTGACGTTAAACGGATATGACTTGGATAATGATTATGCAAGTACTACAATAATTGTTCATGTATTACCAAATGTTATACCAAGCAATTTAACAGCATCGTGCAGCATCAATCCTTTGAGCGGAAACGCGCCATTAATCGTTACTGCTTCCAGCCAAGCTAATGGAGGAGTTGGACAATATACATACCAATATTCATTTGGAGACGGAACAGTCGTAAGCCACAATCAAAATTCATTAGCACATACATATAATACTGCTGGAACATATAGTGTTTCGCTGATTGTTACAGATTCAAACAATAATCAGGCAACAGCAAATTGTGGAGTCGTTACAGCAAGTAATACTATTCCAGTAAATTATTCTTTGGGTATCACATGTATTGCAATGCCTAATAATGGCATCGCACCATTGAATGTAATGTTCACATCTATCGTCAATAATGGAGTCGGACCTCTTACATATGTTTATGATTATGGAATGGGATATACGACGACAAGTCAAGATAATATAGCATATCAGACTTATAATACGCCTGGTTCATATTATCCCTCTGTTCATGTCACAGATAATAATGGAAATATAGGCGATGCTTCATGCGGATTGATTGTGGCAAATGCAAATACAAACATCACATTCCCAATCGCAAACGCCGGCGGACCATATACAGGATATATCAATGAACCGGTAACATTTGATGCCTCTCAAAGTGTTGGCAGTATAATTAATTATAGATGGGACTTCGGAGACGGAACTGGAATAATAGATACCACAACACCTACGATAGAGCATACTTATACGAATATACGTCAATATGATGTTAAATTAACAGTATTTGACGTCAATGGATTTAACGTAGATGCATCAACTACAGCTACTATAATCGAGCATTCAAACTATAAAAATACTACTGTTAAAGATGTTCCAGACAAAGGAATCTTAATCCAGCAGATTTTGATATATGGACAGAATGGAGAAATATTGAAACAAAACGACGACATGAATGTAAATATAGCGCTGAAAAACGAATGGGGCAGTAGGTTGAAAAATATTCGTGTTATAGTAAGTATTCCTGATCTTGGTCTTGAGACAAGATCCACATTATTTGATATGGGAAGCGGCACAACGCATGATGAATCATTAAATTTACCATTGTATAATGTGAAGCCAGGAACATATTATGTCCAAATAAGTGTCGACAATGATCAAGGAGATAATCAAGTCAGACGAATAAAATATAGAGAAGTGATTGTAAAATAAGTTAAATTGAAACAAAAACTTAAGGTAATAAAATGAACCCTGAAATGGAAGATTCAAATGATAAAATCACGAGTTTTAGCGTGAGCACATATAAAACAAATAACGAAACGTATAGCATGCTAAAATTGCAACCTCAAGACGGCATAATGAATGCAGATTTTTCGCCTAAAATTAGAAAAGATATCAATGCATATTTTTGTGAAAAAAAATATAAAGGATCAGGCACAACAAAACATGTTCTTGACATGTCCGATGTAAATTATATGGATCAAGATGGCTTGGAGTCAATTCTTTTAATCAATAGAATGAGCAGATATCTGAAATATGATAAAATATCACTAATCAACTGTAAGGACGATATAAAAATTAAACTAGAAGAGAAACATCTTTATGAGTATGTCAATATTAAAAAAGACGTTTCCGAATTGATATAGAATTATCTAGAGGAATAATGTTTACTCTCTAGTAGTAAAATAATCGAAACCTTTATAAATAATTGACATTTACAAAGTACATAAAAAGAATGTATTCGAGTCATTAAGAACATATTCGAGTAAACATTGAACAGAATAATAAATTAAAAAAAATAAAAAATTATAATAAATAAGCCAAAGTATTGGGGGATAAATAAAATGAAAACAAAAATATTCGTATTTTTAATGGCATTCATAGCATTGAGTGCAGCTGTAAGTGCAGTAAATCTGCAAATTTCTAGCGTAGATATAAATGGTCGTACAATACAAAGTACTGACACTTCTACTACTGCTAACGATTATTCAAGAGGACAAGCTCTTGACATAAATGTTTGTGTATTAGCATTAGCAGATGTGCAAAATGCTCAAATACGTGCATTCATACCAGGATATGATTATGCAACTAATGAGCCATCAAAGATAAGCGATATGACAGATACATTCAATTTAAAACAAGGACATGAAGAATGTTTTGACATGAGCCTTCAAGTCCCTACATTAATAGACGTAGATTACTTCAAATTAAGAGTAACTGCAGATGATAGAGATGGAGAATCAGTTCTTGAAAATTACCAATTATACCTAACAGGAATATCCAAGAAAAATGCTATTGAAATAAAAGATTTTTCATTAGATCCTCAAGAAGTAATTGCGGGAAGAGCTTTCACAGGAAAAATAGAGATTCACAATTTAGCTGATATCACCGTCAATGATCTGAAATTGACTATGAGCATACCTGCATTAAATATCAAAGTTTCTGAATACATGGATTCAATAGATTCTGACAAGACAAAGACTTTTGAAGAATTATTATTAAGAATTCCAGAATGTACAAAGCCAGGAAATTATGATGTTGAGATGATAGTCGACTTCAATTCATTCAGCGAAACTCAATCAGCAGGATCAATAAGCGTTACAGCAGGAGACACTTGTGCAACAGCAGCAACACCAACAGCACCAGTTCAAGACAATACTGTTGTAAGCGTTCCAAACTTGCAAGAAGTAACTCAAGGAACAAGCGTAGTTTATCCAGTTGTAATAAATAATGCAGGGTCTGCATCACAGACATACACTTTAAGTGTAACAGGCGCAAGCACATGGTCAACTACAAGAATTGATCCATCAAGCGTATTAGTAGTTCCAGCTGGACAATCAAAGACAGCTTATGTATACGTTGGTACAAACAACAATGTAGAACTTGGAGATAAAGCATTCACTTTAAGCATTGATTCTGGAAGCGATTCCAAAAGCGTACCATTAGTTGCAAGGATTACAAAATCAACAACTACTGATTTGTCCTCATTCAAGAATGCATTGGAAATAGGATTAGTAATATTAGTTGTTATCTTGATAATTGTCGGTCTAGTGATAGGCTTTAACAAGATGAAAGACAATAAGCAAGAAACAGAGCCATACTATTAAGTGTGGTAAATTTTTTTATTTATTATAATTATTATATTTAATGATATATTAATTGTTGGGAAAAAATGAATAACAGATTAAAATTGACAACTATCGTGCTGACAGCAACTCTAGCAACTACAGGATGCAAGAATAATGGATATAATATCAGCAAAGTATCTTCTGCAAGACCATACTTTACATCAACAGTGTATGATTCAATAAATGGCTCTGCATTAAATGGTCAGGCATTATGGAATTCAGGAACATACTTAATTATGGATAACAGTGATTTTATTGATGCTCACCATAAAACAGGAATGCAATCAATCGATTCGATTAATGTGATTAAGAAAAGAGAATTAGAATCTTTAAGTACAGCAATTCATCCAGGAAATAGTATAAAATATCCGATTAATAATTCAAAAACATATGTGCATGGACGAAGCATAAAAGCCCAGTACGAGGAATTGCAAATCCTAAATGCAGATAAATAAAAACAATCCGGATCATAAATAGCTAATATCACAGTTGGGGAATAATGATGACAAAAATAATGAACAATGTCCTATTCGGAGTAACGCTATTAATGTTGTTAATTCTAGTCCCTATGGTTACAGCAGACATTCAAGTCAATACTTATACTCCAAGCAAAGATTTTACTTTGACAAGTGCATATAATCAAGTCAGCATATGTAGCTGTTCAACCAAATACGACAGTATAACTATTACTAATACTGGCACTTGGCCTGCAATATTCACGATATCAACAAATGAAATAACAAGTAAATTGACATTATCCCAGAATAATTTCGAATTACAACCAGGTCAATCTCAAGAAGTTTTCTTATATATAACAGCTGATTGCAGCAAGGGCAGCGAAGATTTAAAGATAACTGTTACGTCAAATCTTGGAGTAGTAAAGACTCTTGAAAAACAGATTATCAGAGATAGATGCCAAAATATAGAAATGTGGATAAGCAATTATACTAAAAATATCAATCCATGCGATTCAAAGACATTCCAGATTAACGTCCATAATATAGGACCTTTTGCAGACAGCTACACATTAAGCAGCAACTATGATGATTTCATTACATACAATGCAAAAGCATTCAACCTTGGCGCCAATCAATTCGTCGAGATAAGTGCAACTGCAAAATTTGGCTGTGATGTTTATGGCCAGAAAGATATTATATTTACTACACATTCTACAAAGAATAAATTAACAGCATCACTGGATGCACCATTAAACATCGCAAGAACTTATGATTATGACTTGAAGATAAATCAGGAGAGCAACAACGCTGTAAGTTCTCAAGTATGCAACAGGGTATATTCTACTCAAATTCCAGTCAGCATAACTAACAAGGGAAGCGTAGCTAACGAATATACAGTACAGATTGATAATCTTCCAAAATTTGTTAAAGTACAGGATTTGGATTTCAAGACATTCAACCTGAATCCTGGAGAAACAAAAATATTCTATATTGATGTTGATTCATCAAGTTACAGAAGTGAAACAAACACCAAGGAAATAAGTATAAAGGTTAGTTCAAAATATGGAGACGTAAATAAGGAATCAAAATTATTATTAAATTTTGAGCCATGCTATGAACACCAAGTAATTATTTATAATTCAGATAATAGCAAGAATAGTGCAATGAAAACTTGCGCAGGATACGATTATAGTTATGACGTCGATGTAATAAACAAAGGCATATTCACAGAAATTTATACATTATCATTGGAAGGAGTACCTTCAACTGTAAAATTATCGACGAATAAAGTAATATTGAAAGCTGGAGAGAAAACAACAGTACAGTTGCTAGTAAAAGGTCCAGAATACAATACCTATTATGATATGAAAGTTCGAGCTACAATATCCAATGGTCTAAGTGAAGTCGATGATACATGGATACATAGTTATGATACACAATCATGCCATGCAACAGCAATTGGCAAGAGTAATTTTAGGATAAACTATCAAACCAAGGAAATTACCATCCCAATCACAAACAAGGGAATTACTGCGAACTCATATAAAATATATTGGGATGGATCAGATATTGTGGATTCTAGTGAAATAACACTTAACGAAAATATATCGGATACTAAGAAAGCAGTATTATCAATTGATAGTTCAAATAAAACAGAAGATATATACGATGGCAAAATTATTGTCAAGACAAATGGAGCAACATACAGTCAAGATGTTGCAATAACATTAAAAGACAAGAGCATTGTAAGAAAGGCATTCGAATATATGACTATAGGAAGTATATGCAGACAAGTCAGCCTATTCCAGTTTGTAGCAATATTATTAATAATAATCCTAATAATAGTATTCCTAATCCGTGGACCACATTATCCGTACAAATTCTGGAATCGCGTTAAAGCAAAAACTTCAGTGATTGTATTTTTGATAGTATTATTCTTGATAGGATTAATATTAGTTATAACAGTCGCGGGATTCCCAAAAACACATGCACAAGTGTATAACTTGACTGCAAGCGATTCGGAATTGACATATGAATGGCTGCAAGATGAAAAATACGTATTAGACGTCAGCAAATTCTTTTATAGCCCAGAAAATAGTACATTAAAATACGAAGTCGTAGGATTAAAACACATTCAAACAAGTAGTTCAGGTCAAAAAATTACTTTCTATCCCGACCAGGGATGGAGCGGTTTTGAAACTGCAAAGATAACAGCATACGATAACAGAGGTGGCAGCGTTATAAGTCCAGAATTCACATTGATAGTTCGAAGCGTTCCAAAAAAAACATTTACCGAATTGTTCAACATTTACTGCTGGTATATCAATCTAGTAATATTCGCAATAGTACTATTGTTCGTATTCATCGCGGTATTCGTGAAGCAGAAGAGAAGAGGAAGAAAGATTACTGGTCATACCAAAATACGATGACAAAAAAAGTGATTATCATGGATGAAGATTTCTCATATGTGCCGACAATCCAGACCTTGAAAGACGAGGATGACTGTGATAGACAACAACTTTTATAAATAATTCTAAATTCTGAAGTATTAGTCTATTAGTTTCTACAGGGGACGTAGTATAACCTGGCTAGAACAGCCGCCTCCAGAGCGGCTAATGAGGGTTCGAATCCCTCCGTCCCCAGATTTATATTCTTAGACTTTTGCTCATAAGCAGCCTTTTGTAAAAGGGTGCCCAGAAAATCATTAACTTTAAATATCCTTAGAAGATATAACATATTAATATAGGGGTGAGGCGTTGGTGAATATTTATGAGTCAAAATGAAATAAATAAGGATTTAGGATCGTATTTGCATGAGCGTAAGGACAAGCCTTTCTGGAAGAAGTATGAAACCAAAAAGATTCATCCAAATCATAGTGATGAGGATATGGATGTAGCTATAAAAGAAGAATTGAAACACGATTTTGAAAAATCTGGCGAGAAGGAAGAAAAGCATATTTCTCCAACTGACAAAGAAGAATTAGAAGGGATGGAAGAAAAAATTGTGGAAGCTCACGAAGAAGAGAAACATGTTGAAGAAAAACAGGAAAATGCTTTACATAAATTTTTCAAGAAATTAAATTTCTCAGAAGAGAAAGAAGAAGGCAAAGGATACACTGATGCGTCGATGAGCGATAATCCTGACATTGAGATGAATGATGAAGAGATGAGAGAATTATTGCATGGACTTCACAACTGGATCATACAATTGCCAGCTGATAAACTTGAAAGATTCAAGAATTCAAAGGAATTTGAATTGTATACAAAATATTTACGTAAACATAATCTTATTAAATAAAAAAATGAAATATAGATTAACTTATTGATAAAAGTGATGAGGGTGAAAATTATGGAAGATAAAACTCCAATATACTTGCTAAGTATAGTAGGAATTGTTGCGTTAGTCGCAGTCGTTTATATGTTGACAGGCTCAACTACGCCTGCCAATGCTAATTCTGTAACTACAGATTCTGGCAGTGCAATATCAGGCAATGTTGTAGCTAATGATAACGCTCCAGTAAATATAAACATAGGCGGACTCGGAAGATTCGTTCTCGGCATTGTGCTTATAGGATCATGTGTTTACATGTATAGAAAGTGGGAATAGAATCTCACAACTTTTTTTATTTTATTATTCTTCTGCAATTATTCTAAAATATTTATTCAGGAGTTAATATTCGTTCTACTCATATCTCAAAGCATCTACTGGTTTTAACTTCGATCCTTGATATGCAGGAATTATTCCCGCAACTATTCCCACAACCACTGATACAGATAATGCCCATATTACCGAACTCAATGTAACTAAAGTACTTCCTCTAGCAAATGGAGTTCCACCTAATAATGATTGCATAGATCCTGATAATATCGTTCCGAGAAGTACTCCTAAGACTCCTCCAATTAATCCTATAAGTGCAGCATTAAATAAAAATATTAGAAGAATATCTTTGTTACGTGCACCTATTGCTTTCATTATTCCAATCTCTTTAGTTTTTTCAAGTACAGACGTAAACATAGTATTTGCAACACCGACTGCTCCAACAATCAATGATACTGCTGCTATTGCTAGTAGGAATGTACTTAAAGTATTCAATGTTGTGGATACTGTTGCTTGCTCCTGCTGGTTTGAAGTTATAGTAAAATCTAGAGTCTTACCCGTGACGTGTCTCGACATGCTTAGTGCATTTGTCATAGCAGTCATTGTCTGATTCAATTGATTCTGATCAGTTATTTTAACAATAATTGAATCATAATTTCCATTTACTTTAGTAGTAAGTACCGTGTACGCCATTTGCAGAGGCATGTATACGGTGGTGCTTTGATCATTTAATACCCCTACGACTCTAAATGCATTCCCGCCAATATTAATCATCTGATTTATTCCGACAGGCTGACTAAAATATGTACTCGCTAATCTTCCGCCAATAACGACGACGTTTTGATCTGCAGGATCGAGCAATCTGCCCGCACTTAATGTTACTGTCGTAATTTGTGACCAAAATTTTTGGTCTACACCTGTGATTGTTATAGAGCCAGTTTTATCAAGATAAGTTACATTTGAACTTCCTCGAATTTCTGTATCCATTACTAAAATTCCTTGCACCCCTCTCAATACTTGAGCATCAATTCTGTTTAGAACCACTGGTTTCGAAGTAGCCGTTGCACCACCGCCACCGCCTCCAAAACCTCCGCCACCACCGCCGCCTCCAAAACCTCCAAAGCCTCCACCTCTGGAAAACCCTGGAGTTACCGTTACAATGTCAGCGCCTAGTCCTCCAAGCCTTGAATTAATTTGCGTCTTAAGTCCGGTACCAAGAGACATTATAGCTATGACTGCAGCTACGCCTATAACTATGCCTAATATGGTAAGCCAACTTCTTAACTTGCTATGCATCACCATATTCAATGCATGTTTAAAACATTTGTATGTTTTCATTGTATGTCAAGTTTATTGCCGATTAATTTTATTGCTCAATAAGCATTTACGGTTCTTATTTACGGTTCTTTATTATACATTAATTAGTTATTGTTGTTTGTATTTTTGTATTGTTAGACTGTTAGTATTGTTGCATGGCTTGTTTGTATTTTTTATCGTCTATTAATGCATATTGTTTGTTGTCTATTAGTTGTCTATTAATGTATCAATTCATCAATTACTTTTTCTTATTCTTAAAAACGTCTTTAAGCTTTACATCATTGTTCAAAAGCTTCTTTTTTCTGTATTGCCAATATACAAATCCTCCAGCTAATACCACAACTACAATTATATACCACATGTATTTTGCAAAGAAACTCTGTGGTTTTGCACCACCAGTACGGCTGAATCCGGAAGCACCATATGCACCAGCTCCTGTCGAATTCGATGGTGATGAAAGAATTTGCACTGTTTTTTCTACTGTTTCTCTTATGCCTAAAGTATCCGTATAAACTATATCTAGTGTCAAATCATTTGATGTCTGACCAGTAGTCTGACGTGCCGTTATATTATTACGCGAGTTTGTAAAATTTCTTGCAGCATTCGGACCAGAAGCGCCAGCAGATGCGCCAGCACCAGGAATAGCTGAAGAATTAAAAGAACCAGTTGATGCACGCTGCAAATTAAAGCTTGCAACAGTATAATCACCCGTGTTTAAATTACCTATAATCATAGAATTTGTTCCGCTTATACGCCAATTATTTTGATTAGGAATGACTACAGAAACTGAACTTGCAGGATTACTACCAGTATTAGCTATCGTAAAAGAGGTAGTTCCTGTGGTTGTACCAGAAAATGCTACATCAAAATCTGTACCGCCACCTACATATACACCTGCAATAGTATTTGTTGTTTTTACAGTATTCGAGAGTGGATCAGTATAACTTAGATAAAGATTTAGGGTATATAAACCAGCAGTAGCTTTAGTATCTGCCATCACTTGGTAATTTATATCTGTACTATTTCCTACATCCAAATATTTTATGTATTGAGTATTGTCGCTGCCGACGGGAAGAACAATATTATTGCTATTTACCCAATAAAAAGTCATGTCTCTTAATGGAGCGCTTCCGACATTGCGGATGGTGAATGTCAAATTAGTTTGTCTTCCAGGAACTAGGAGAGTCTTGTCAATATATATTATTTGTGCACTGGTTTGAGCACTTACGGCTACACTTACTGTTGCAGATTGACTATTATTTTCATTTCCCACAGTATAATATTTTACATTCAAATCATATGTTCCTGCAACAGCATTTTTATCTACACCCACGTTAAAGTTAACGACTTGTACATCAGTACCAGACTGATAACCGCCAATAGAACCCACGTTTTGTATAAGTGATTCTCCTGGAACAGCTGCAAAAGGATATGATGGTACAATCTCTACAACCATATTATTTATACTTGAACTTCCATAATTCTGAAGGCCCAATTTTACTTGCACAACATCTCCTGATGTTGCAGGGTCAGGATTTTGATTTACTAAACCAATAGATAAAGCTTGACCTGTAGTATATGTCAAATTTGTAGATGTAGTTGTAGTGGTAATTGCCGCAAGTACGTTCATAGCGGATAACATAACAACAAATATTGTTATTAAAAATATGTTTACTATAATTGTTTTCTTCATTATTCCACCTCGGAAATATGTTTTTTATTTTCTGTAATTCGCAATATTCTCCCATCTTTCAATTCTATAATAGTGTGAGCGTATTGCGCTAGATGTAAATCATGAGTTACCATAATAATTGTCTTTCCTTGCTCTTTCCATAATTTTGTAAGTGTCTTTAGAACTTCTGTTCCAGTCACACTATCCAGCGCTCCAGTTGGTTCATCTGCCAATATTATTTCTGGATTACTTGCAAGACTTCTCGCAATAGATACACGCTGTTGCTGCCCTCCTGATAATTGTGACGGTAAATTATATTTCTTGTCGCTTAATCCGACTAATTCCAATAATTCTGTGACTCTTTCATGTGCGACTGCTTCATCATACTCCAAAAATTCCAGGGGCAATAACACATTCTCAAACGCAGATATTGATGGAACAAGATTATATTGTTGGAATATGAAACCTACTGTTCTTCCTCTAAGAACGGCTAAGTTTGATTCACTCATCTTGCTTATATCATGAGATTTGAGATAAATAGTCCCTTTAGTTGGAATATCAAGACAACCTATCAGATTCATCATCGTAGATTTGCCGCTTCCTGATGCGCCTATTATAGCGACAAAATCTCCTTTCCTTATTTCTACTGTAACATCTTTTAATGCAGGTACTTCTACTTCACCCATCTTATATATTTTTGAAACATTTTCTAAGTGCAAGATTACATTTTCCGATATTTGTTTTTGAGGTGACATATATTATAATTCTCCAAAATATAATTATTCTCCAAAGCTAGCGTGATATAAAATAACATATTAAATATAAAAATTGTTCAACTATTTCAACATCCTATTTGGAATTATGTCTAAACCATTTATAAATACAATGGAATTTAAGTCCACTTTGAACTTTAAGGATTTGGAAGATACTAAAAAGAAAAATAAATTAAATTTATAGAAGATAAAAATGATTGAAGAAAGTATAAAAAAATAGTTCAGAAGATTAGCAAATAAATCGTGTTAGGGGTATGTGTTTCAAATGAATATATAATTTACATTTGTTTTGCATTTATCTTCTGAACTATTTTCAAACAAAATTTATCTTCCATGTCCTCTTCCTTGACCTAGTCCATTTGGACTGTGAGCATATGTTTCGTTAAAACCTCTTCCATCTAATGCATTCGGATGACCAAAATCATTCGGGCCGTAACCTCCTATCCCTTCTGAAATTCCTATCTCTTGAGCAAGTGCTTTTGCTTGAGTATAATTTCCGCTATCAATAGCTTCATGCATAGCAACATACGTATCGAAATTGTCTGCAGTCACTCTACTTGTTATTGAAAATTCTTTTTCTAGACCAGTTTCTGCTGTATACCATGCTGTGTAATCTTTTGCTTGAATCGCATCCTGTATCTCCGTTTGATACTGCATCGTTACGTTACGCTCTGATTCAAGTTCCTTAAATTGCGTAGCACGCTCATTGAATTGTGCTTCAGTCAAGTTTTGCATCATGAAATGCCTATCGCTTGCATTCAACGCAGCCATATATGCATTATAATCGCCTGCCTGTAACGCAGAAAAAAGAGCATTATTCTTAACTCCGAGCGCATCAGTTATACTCCCATTGACTGTATTTGCGTCAACAGTTTTTTGTCGCCCATAATCAAATGAGGTAGCGAGAACGCTGCCTACTACAATACTTGCGATAAGTATTGCCAAAGTCACAAACACCGTCATCTTTTTCATTTTCCCCTCCTGTTCCGACAAAAGTTAAACACAGACATTGCATCGTCGATGCAGTATATTAATAAAATTTGTCTTGAACAATATGGTGATAACTCTCACCTTTATAAGTACGAAGAAGCTAAAATGTACACTTAAAATCCATACTTTTTATAAATATTTAAATAATACATATATATTGGTGATAGTTATGCCTCCACAAATGCTGTTTGATCCATTAAGATTTACGACTGAATTGATATATACAGTATCATTAGTGTTAGCTTGTTTTCTAATATATTTCAAGACGAGAGAAAGCTATGAATTAACAAAATATAAAGGCATAATGTTTTTTCGAGATGCATTCTTATTTTTGGGACTTTCTTATCTTATGAGATTCATACTTTTCATTATGCGGTTCACAACGATAGAAGGTCCTGGTGAACCAAGGCTTGAAATTTTCCCGATAATATTATTATTGACAGGATATTTAAGTACGATGGGAATAGCATATCTTTTATTCAGTTCAATATGGAAAAAGATAGACAGCAAATATATAATTGTCACGACGCATATTTTAGCGTTAGTATTGTCAGTTGTATCATTTATAACACGGTCTCAGGATGTACTTGCGATATTGCAATTGATAATGCTTATAATCACGACATTCATAATATTCATATCAAAGAATGAACATAAGAAATTATCGCAGACGAAGATACTATACGGATTAATATTATTATTCTGGATAATGGACTTGTGGATACTTGTTCCTCGAGGAATATTCTCTTTTGAAGTCAAAATCATCTTCCAGATACTTTCATTGATAGTGTTTATCATAATGTATCTCAAAGTAACTAAGTGGGCAAAATGAACAAGAAAAGAGATAGGATGGAAGTGATTTATGATATTCTAAGAATAATTAGAGATAAGCACAACTCCATAAAACCTACGCCATTACTCCGATATTCTAATCTATCCTCAAGCAGCTTCAATGAATATTATATCGAATTGATGTCCAAGGAATTCATAAAAGAAATACAAGATAATAAAGGAAAAAAATATATTACATTGACTGACAAAGGATTTAAATTCTTAGAAAAATATCAATTGATAACAGGGTTTATAAAAGAGTTTGAACTGTAATTAGCCTCGCCCAACTACATAGCTGACATGTGTCGTCGGTGGACTCAATCATTTTCTGTAAACTTGCAGGGTTATTAGATGTTGAGCACAAAAAAGACAATAACTCAGAGAGAACTCAAATAGGACTTTCTGTTCTAACAAGTACTTCAAGTTTTATATCGAATTTTGGTTTCCAAGAATTGCATGGATTATCATAGTGTTTTCTTACTTTTGGAGTTAATCCTTCACGTACTGGAGGAATTTTATTTATGTTATAATCCGGGTCAGATACAATACAATATCGTCCTACTATTGCATCTTGAGCATCAAGAACTTCTGTTCCAAAACGTACACAAGATTGACATCCACCTTCAGAATATTTTCTATAAGCGCCAATAATCCCTTTTGCAGAAGATAAATCAATGTAAGTAGATATTTTTCCATTTATCTTATATGATCCAGATTCAACTATCTTTAAGACTTTTGTTAAGTCTGCGTTTGCAAAAGAACTCTCTAAATTTCCAATATCTGCTCTAACATCCTGCAACATTGAAAGAACAGTTTTTGAAGAAATATCCTCAAGTTTCTTAATAGATGGTTTATATTTAGTTTCAGATAACAATGCCATAAATAACACCCCACAAACATCAATAAAAGAATAAACACCTCTATAATTTAAATGTTTCCATTTTAAAATAGTAATTAAAGAATGTAATAGCCCGATTCGTACACACCGCAAAAGTGTGTCCGCGAATTTAACAAAAGTGAGTATAACCTCGCCAAGACATCTTATCATTCATACTCTCTATCATAAAAATCCGCAAACTATTAAAACCTTCATTGAATTCAATTAATATGGACACCAACGAAAAAGTCAAGCTTATCAAGAGGAACACTCAGGAGATAATTACTGAGGAAGAATTAGTCAAATTACTCGAAGAGAACAAACATCCTTCTGTATATCTTGGGACTTCTGTTACTGGAAGACCTCACATAGGATATTTTGCATGGGTCCAAAAAATGGCTGACTTATTGAAGGCAGGATTCAAAGTCAAGGTGCTTCTCGCAGATATTCATGGTGCACTTGATAATACTCCATGGGATTTGCTTGAAAAAAGATACAAATATTACGAGATAGTAATTCCTGCAATGATTGAATCCATGGGTGGAGACTTGACACATTTTGAAATGGTCAAGGGTTCAGATTTTCAACTCAATAAAGATTATATGATGGATGTCCTTAAGATGTCTACATTTGCATCAGTTAGAGATACGACTAGGGCTGCAAGTGAAGTCGTAAAGATGGGCGATAATCCAAAACTTTCTGGATTGATATATCCTATAATGCAGGCACTAGATGAAGAATATTTAGGCGTTGATATGCAGATGGGCGCAAATGATCAAAGAAAGATCCTAGTATTTGCACGTGAATTCATGCCACAGATAGGCTACAAAAGAAGGATTGAATTAATGATCCCATTCATTAGAGGATTGACTGCTGAAGGCAAGATGTCAAGTTCTATAAAGAATTCAAAAGTAGATTTATTAGACGATGAAAAAATCATAAAAGATAAATTGAAGAACGCATTCTGCGAAGAGGGAAACTCGGAGAATGGAGTATTAGAATTTGCAGAGACAGTAATAATGACGCAGAAAGAAGATGCTGGAGAGGAATTTGTGATTGATAGACCAGAAAAATGGGGCGGACCATTGCACTTCAAGAACAAAGAAGAACTTCATGAAGCGTTCGTCAATAAGAAATTGCATCCAATGGATTTGAAATCTGGAGTCGCTATTGAAATAAATAAACTACTTGAACCCATAAGAAAGAAATTCGAACACGAGCATGCAAAAAAGATATTGAAAGACGCTTATGGTGAAGAGTAGGAACGGTTCTTCATGAGCAAAATATTATTCGACTGGGATGGGACTATTGCAAAGCCTGACGTGGCTCGTGAAGCTTCTATCAGAAGGTTTAAGACATTAGGACAGATCATAGATCCAGTATGGCTAAAAGAAGCTATGAAGAAAGATGATCATTACAAGTTGAATAAGCAATTGATTTCTAAATATACTGGACTTGTTGATGATAAAGAATTGACGACAATAATGACTGATATATTCAAATACCATTATCTCGGTGTCATACATGAGATGGGAAATAAGGCAATTTACGACGGTATGATAAACGTAATAAAAAAATTGCACGAGAAAGGACACAAACTTGCAATCGCATCTACATTAAGATCCGACTTAATCAGGCATTCCCTGAAAGTATTGAATATAGATTCATACTTCGAAAAAGTTTATGGCAACACTCCTGACCTAAAATACTCGAAGAAAGATGTTGTAGAGATGGCAAAGAAGAATCTTGACGGCGCAGATTTCATGATTGGAGACAAGGAAGAAGACATCACTGCTGGAAAATCAATCAAGGCAAAAACTATATACGTCACATGGGGCATAACTAACGCGAACTTGAAAGGAAAAGCAGATTTTACAATCGATAAATCTGAAGAATTGTTGAAGATAATCGCTTGAAAACAATAATCTTTACTTATTGGCCTTATGATAGGCATTCAATGCAATCCTTGCAAACTTAATTAGTGGAGATTTCTTCTCAAAAGTTCTTAGGACACCATCAATCAATTGTGGATGCTGTATCATCTTGAGAACTTTATCTCCAGAACTATTAATCGATTCCTGAAATTTTTGTCTCGGGTCATCAGCGAAAACGTAATCTGATTTTGTTGGATAATAATATTTTGGAATTATTAAACCCGCACTCGTTTCTTCATTGAATATATTCCAGTATTCTTTTTTATCCTGCGGTATCAAAATGATTGAAGTACCATTATACTGCTTGAACCAATTAGAGTCATCCACAATTTTCTGAAGAGATTTATAATTAGCAGATGTCAATAGTTTTATTCCATAAAATATATCTTCAGTCTTATGCACTGCAAGTATGTCAAATCTATTTGAATCAAACCTATAATTATCATTCAGTATTCTAATATCAGGAAGTATATTTTCTAATCGTACACCCTTGTGTAACAATAGATAAGGTAGTAATTCCTGTTGCATGATTGGTTATAATCCGAAATCCTTTATCTATATTACTAGAAAATTTCCGGAAGAATTACGGTAGAAGCGAAAAAACCAGACTAATATATCAATGAATCATTTTCCTGAATATATCTATTTCCCGCTATGTATCTCGACGACATCGAGATGTGTCAAAAACTGCGGATTTTTGCTTGCAGCGTGCAGTTTTTGATCATGATCAAAAATCGCTCGCTACTATGCACTCAAGCGACAAAGATTGCGCTTAGGCGATTTTTGACATTTCAATGGATAATCCTTTCCTACTGGCAATAACAGAAAAATTTATATTTATAGAACATAATATCGTAGTATGATTAAAAAAAGCAAATGGATTGCTGTCATAGGTATTGATGGTACCGGAAAGACGACCATGTGTAGATACATTATGCACCTTCTTGGCAAAAAAGCCGAATTCATGAAAATTCCTTATTATGATTGGGTCAGAGAAATGATAAAGATATCTGGAGATAATTCTCCTACAGGAGATGCATACACTGATTCATTAATATTTTCGGCAGGAAGTAGGCTGGAAATGTATAAAATCAGAGAAATATTGAAAAAAAAGAAATTTTTAGTTACACAAAGGTCTTGGCTTGATACTTTTCCTTATAGGATAGCCCAAGGGTTTACAGCTAAGCAGGTAATCCATCAACTAAAACCAGAAGGATTCAGGAAACCTGATATCATCTTTTTTCTAAAATGCGACCATAAGACAGCGTATAATAGGATAAAAAATAAGAATGGAGATAAATACGAAAAATTAGGTCCAATGAAATTGCATGAGAAGGAATTTAATAATATGATTAATGCTATACTTGACAATGCATTT
>Ga0182027_10006353_pt1 | contig 17729 bp, 13 predicted proteins | sample 712E1DmetaG_FD_121300 | JGI IMG/M metagenome (GOLD analysis project Ga0182027, IMG submission 121300) | Permafrost microbial communities from Stordalen Mire, Sweden - 712E1D metaG (Illumina Assembly) | ecosystem: Environmental > Terrestrial > Soil > Wetlands > Permafrost | place: Sweden... | reverse complement strand
TTCCTTTCCAATTGAACCCACAGTCGGGCGTTCCGGTCCACGAGCAGGTGGCGTTCGCCGCCAAGAAGGCCATCATCTCCGGCCAGCTTCGGCCCGGCGACGCCTTCCCGTCCGTCCGCGCCCTGAGCAAAGCCATGAAGATTCATCCCAACACCGCGCATAAAGTGATCGCGCAATTGACCGCCGAAGGGCTGCTCGACGTGCGGCCCGGCATCGGCACGGTGGTGCTCGCGCCGCCGCCCGCCACTGGCGCCGAACGCGCCCGGTTGCTGGGCCACGAGGTGGAACAGTTGACGGTCGAGGCCAGAAAGCTCGGCCTGACCGTCGCCGACCTGCACGCCGCCATAGACGAACAGTGGCGCCTGCTCCAGGCCCACGAGGAGGAACTCCAATGACCAGCCCTTTGCGCGCCATCGAACTCAGCAAGACCTTCCCCCGGGTGGACGCCCTCCACTCGCTCTCGCTCGAAGTGCCCGAAGGCGCCGTGTTCGCGCTCGTCGGTCCCAACGGCGCCGGCAAGACCACAGCCATCAAGACTTTTTTGAATCTGCACAAGCCAACTTCAGGAAACGCCGAGGTGCTAGGCGTTGACTCGCGCTCCCTTGGCGCAACCCAACTGGCGCAGATCGGCTACGTTTCGGAGAACCAGAAGCTGCCCGGCTGGATGACCGTCGGCGACTTTCTCGCCTATTGCAAGGAGTTCTATCCCACGTGGAGTGCCGACGACCTGGCCGCCCTGATCCGCCTCTACGAGCTGCCGCTCGACCGCAAACTCAAGCACCTCTCGCGCGGCATGCGGGTCAAGGCCCAGTTGGCATCGTCGCTGGCCTACCGCCCCAAGCTGATCGTGCTCGACGAGCCCTTCAGCGGCCTCGACGTCCTGGTGCGCGAACAACTTGTCGAAAGCGTCCTCGACCGCACCCCCGAAGCCACCGTCTTCCTGGCCTCGCACGACCTGGCGGAAATCGAGAGCTTCGCCAGCCACATCGCCTACCTGAACGAAGGGCGGCTCGCGTTCGCCGAGGAAAGCGCGGCGCTCACGGCCCGCTTCCGCGAAGTTCAGGTGACGCTCGACAGCCCCGCCGAGCTCCCCGCCCATCTGCCGGCCACCTGGTTGAATCCCGAGGTCTCGGGCGTGGTGATCGGCTTCACCGACTCGCAGTTCGGCGCCGGCAGCCAGGCCGAAATCCGCAGCCGGTTCCCCGCGGCGCGCGAGATCTCGGCGCGCGTGATGCCGCTGCGGTCGATTGTGCTGGCGCTCGAAAAATCCGCCAAGCCCGGCAAAGGAGCGCGGTGAGGCGATGCGCGAAATCCTGGTGATTCTCAAGAAGGATGTGCGGCGCTTGTGGTGGCAGATCGCCGCCGCGGCAGCCATGTCCGCGACAGTCGGATGGATGGACGCCCGGCGCGCCGTGGCCCAGCCCGGCATCGTGGAAGGCCTGCTGAACATGATGCTTCCCCTGGTCTGGGCCTGCCTGATCGCGCAGGCGGTCCTCGGCGAACCGCTGGTGGGCGACCGCGAATTCTGGATGACGCGCCCCTACCGCTGGCCGCGCCTGCTGACCGCCAAAGTGCTGTTCGTGGCTCTCTTCGTTCACCTGCCGTCGCTGTTAACCGACGCGGCCATCCTGGCTGCGCGGGGATATAACCCGCTCGCAGCCCTCCCGCAGTTATTGGCGAAGCAATTGCTGCTGGCCGAGGGCCTCACGCTGCCCGCCATGACGCTGGCCGCGCTGGTGAGCAACTTGGCCCAGTTCGTCATCGGGGTCCCGGTTCTGTTTGTGACCCTCACCGCAGCCCTCGGGTTTGCACAGGCCTTCCCACTGCCCCAAGCTGTTGCCCACACGGCCATCGCATTCCTGGCCGTGGCGGCCGCCGCCATCGCGCTGCTTCAGTACCGCGGGCGCCGGACCAGGCTGGCCCGCATTCTGGCGGCTTCCACGCTGCTGGCAGCGGGATTGCTGGCGGCCCTGGCTGCCGGTCAGCAATCGTTCGCCCTGAACCTGGCCGAATCCCGGGCGGCGAACACCCACGCCACCATGACGCTGGCGCCGCCCGATCCGCAAGCGGTCCACGGGCCGTTTGGCCGGCGCGTGTTCACCACATTACCCTTCAGCTTCTCCGGGCTTCCGGAATCGGATGAAGCACAGATGGCGTCGGTCTCCATGGATATCTCCGCCGCCAACGGTGTGCGCTACCACTATGACCCCCTGCGGACGGATTTCGACATGGGAGCGGGTCTCATCGCACACGGCTCGACCAGTTTGTTCCTGGGGTTGGCCCATGCCGCTTACGACCGGATCAAGGATAGCAAGGTGACGATCTCCGGAACCGCCGGCTTCGTGGTGTACGAAAGAGGCCAGGAGGTACGGTTGCCGGTCGGCCCGGCCCGGGACGTGTCGGAATCGATTCATTGCTCCAGCAACCTCTACGTGGGACCGTACGATGACGGGTCGCTGGACGTGTTCTGCGACTCGCCATCAAGGGGCGGAGTGTTGGCCGACATCGGCATTTATGAGTTGTCGAAAGGCGTGTTGCGGAAGGCTCGGCCCGCATTCGGCTCGAATGGCTCGCCGAGTCCACTGGTTGCCTGGCTGTCCCCGCTTGGGAGGCGGCAACTGTCATTCCTGGTCCCGTCCTCCTATTGGACGGGGGACGAGCTGGCGGAGAGGCCAATAGCCATAGTGCCCGAGCGCCTGGCTGGATACTCCACCGTCTCCTTCAAGGCTCCCGATATCGACCTGCGCGAGTACTCGAGGTGAAGCCATGCACGAAATACTGGTGATTCTGAAGAAAGACGTCCGCCGCTTGTGGTGGCAGATCGCCGCCATGCTGGCCATCTGCGTGCCAACCGGCTTGATGCCGCACCCCGCCATCCTCACGCCCACTGCCGCAGTTTCGTTGGAGGTCCTGCCGCTGATCTGGGTCTGCCTGATCGCGCAGGCCATCCACCAGGAGGGGCTGGTGGGCGACCGCGAGTTCTGGATGACGCGGCCGTACCGCTGGCCGCGCCTGCTGGCCGCCAAGGCGCTGTTCGCGGCGCTTTTCGTTCACGTGCCGGCGTTTTTGATCGGCGTATACATCCTGGCGGCACACGGATTCAACCCGTTCGCGGCGCTCCCTCATCTCCTGGGACAGCAACTCATGCTGGCCGCGGGGCTAACGCTGCCCGCCATGGCACTGGCTGCGGTGCTGAGCAACCTGACGCAGTTCGTCATCGCGCTCCCCATACTGTTGCTGACGGTGTCCGTCTGGGTAATTCCCCAGCCGCGCATCCCGGTTGGCCAGATCGGCCAGGCTGTCCTGGCCGTTGCCGCCGTCTCGGTTGTGCTACTTCAGTACGGGCGCCGGCGGACTGCGCTGGCCCGTTTTGTGCTGGTTTCCGGAGGACTCGCCGCGGGAGTCCTCACTGCCCTGGCAGTCGTGGGTCCACTGTTGTCCCGCTTCGCTCCCGGCACGGCCACTGTTCCCGCGCAGGTTGGCGCCGCGCCAACCGTCGGCCCGGCGCCGGGAAGCCGCATCCGGATGGCCTGCTACGGCGAGACTGGTCCGCCCAGGGTGTATGTTGACATTCCCGTCGTCACAAGCGGTTTCCCCAAAGCGGCTCACTTGGGTTTTGCTGGGCTCTCCGTCGAGGTCACGGGCCCGAACGGCGTGCGCTTCGGCAACCAGCCGCACGCCCGGGTCGCGCCGGGCACGATAGTCGAACATAAGCTCGTCGGCGACACCCAGTACACGAGGAGTGTAAGCAAGATCGAGAACCAGGTGTTTGCCGGATGGAGTTTGGGCCCGGACGGCACTCTGAAGGCACTGTCTCTTTCGATAAGCCGCGACGCCTACGACCGGCTCGCCAACGGCAAGATAACGCTCGCCGGAAGGCTCGACTTCCGGATCTACCAGGCCCCGCCCGTGCGGTTGCGCGTGGGCGAGAACCGGGAGGTGCCGGGCGTCGGGCGCTGTTTCATCCAGGGGCCGAAGACCCCCCACGACTATCAGTTGACCGTAAACTGTGAATCGGCGTCCGGAGGCGCCATGCAGGCCCGCGTCGCGCTCGAGTCGCCAGCCCAAAGCGGCCCGACGGCGCAGGAGCGGGTCATGGCGAGTACGCAGGAGCAGGTTATCGAAGGCGAGTACCCAGGTCCGGGCCAGACACTTTTGTCTCCCTTGCGCAGGGGCGTGGTGCATTTTGCGATTGATCCCTGGCGCACCCAGCCTGTAGATCAGGCCGTTGTCCTGGTGCAGCAGCTCTCGGCGCAGGGCACCGCGGAGGTTCTCCTCGATGGTATCGAACTCCCGGACGCCAGCCGGTGCCACGGGCGATAGCGGCGGCTACTCGCCGCCTTCGATGTGGGTCAGCCGCCGCTCGTGGATCTCGGCGATCCGCGCCAGGGCCCGGATGTTCTCGCCGTCTTGTTGCGCTGCCATCATCCGGCACGCCGCGGGCGGTAGCGGGGCGTGCCCGCTACGCAGCGCCTCATGCACGCAACTGCGGATTCAATCCCGCCTGCCGGTAGGCCTCCAGCAGCGCGCCGCGCTCGGGGCCGTGGAGCGGCGCGGCACAGCGTACTCCCGGCTCCATCTCCACCAGCAGGCGGAACTTCTCGCGCAACAGATCGCTGCGGAACACGCCGCCGACGAAAGCCACGTCCACGCTCTCGCCGGGCTGCCACAACTGGCCGCGCACCGCGCCCGCCAGCATGGCAAGCTGGATGGCGGCGCCGTCCATGATGCGCTGGGCCACGCGGTCGCCATCGGCCGCCGCGCGGTCCACCAGCGGTGCCAGCGCCGCCACGCGCGGCCGCGGCCACTCGTCCCCGTAGAGGCGGTGTAGCATGTCGTTGGCGCTGGCCGAACCCGTGGCTTCCAGCAGCGCCTCCAGCAGGCTGGTCGGAGGACCCCAGCCTTCTTCCGCCCGCAGCGCCGCGCGGGCGGCCTGGCGGGCGATGTCGAACGCGCCGCCCTCGTCTCCAAAAATGTATCCCCAGCCCCCCGCGCGCGCCTCGCGGCCGGCGGCATTGCGGCCGAAGGCGATGGACCCGGTGCCGGCGATGGTGACAATCCCCTGCCCGCTCGCAGTGGCGCCGGCCAGCGCCGTTACGGCGTCGGTCGCGACCAGCAATCGGTCCGCGCGCAGCATAGCCGCCAGGATCTCGCGCTTGTCCTCCGGTCCGCCGCTCATGCCAAAGCACGCCACCGCGAAGCGCACTGTATCCGCATCCAGGCCGGCTTCGCGGCAGGCTTCCGCCACGCTCCCGCGCACGGCGCGCTCCAGTTTGGCGCGGCCTTCGCCCGCGGCGGCGTGATTGCAGGGACCGGCAGTTCCCCGCCCCAAAATGCGGCCGCTTTCGTCGCCGATCAGCGCCGTGGTTGCGGATTGTCCGCCGTCTACGCCCAGGAAGAGTTTCATGGGATCTGGTACAGCCGCGCATCCTTATTGTGCGCCACCTCGCGAATGCCCCACAACTCCGCGTGCTGCCGCAGATCGCGGGTTTCGCCTTCGTTTTCAAAGGATAGCAGGTAGCCGATGCCGCGCCGCTGCAATTGTTCGATGGCCGCGTGACGCAGGTCGGGTCCCGGCTCCTCGTGCGCTTCCGGCGTGTCCGAGAGCATGCGCCACGCGCCCGGCGTGTCGCGGCCCTCCAGTTTCAGCTTCACGTCGCGCTGATCGAGTGAAGTATCGATGGAAACGCTGTCGGCCGGCTCCTTCTGGCGGAAGTTCATCTCGAACCGTTGCCCCGGCGCCAGGAACTCGCCGGCGCGCCAGAAGGTGATGGGGTTTCCGTCCAGAGCGTCAGCCGTTTCCGCGGTCGTCCGCAACGCCACCGGGCGATCGGAATCCACGACATCAGCCTCGTGAATCCGCCACTGCACCCGCCCGCTGTTCATCGTCACCAAACGCACTGCCGTCAACTCCTGCCGCGGGAACGCAAACCGGATCCTCCAATTCGGCGCCTCGGATGGATATGACGCCGCCTGTATCATCACTCCGGCAATCTGGTTCTGCTCCGATTCCCAGTTGACCAGAATCCGCCGGGACGTGTACGAATCGGGGATCGGGCGATAAGTGAACACCGTCGCTTCAGGCGGCGTGTTCCGATCCACCATGCGGGCGACTCCATAGAAGAACATGTTCTTCTCCAGGTACTCGTCCGCCGATTTGATTCGCAGCGCCTGCCGCCATGGCACTCTCGACAGGTGCCACGCATCCGGCGAGCAGTACTTCGAAACGAGCGTGGGCCACGAGATCACTGCGTGCACCACCACCAGCGCCACTGCCAGCCGCGGCACGCTCGCCAGGGCCAACATCATCGCCAGAGCGACGAACGGCAAAACGGGGATCAGAAACCGCGCGCCGATGATACTGAAGTAGTTCATCCCGAAGACCGCGGCCGCCAGCAGCAGCCGCCGGCCCTCCTTGCGGCGCAGTGACCAGAGGGCCAGTGGCGCCAGCAACAGGACCGGTCCCAGAAGTCCGTCCAGGTGCCCCAAGGTGGTCACCTGGATCGGGATCTGCCAGAGGCTGGAGAGCCCGTACGTGCTATTATTCTGTCGATAAATATCCTCGAATACTGCGGTTACATATGGATTTGGAAACCAATGATTGAAGAACGGAGCCAGCGGGTTTTGCATCCAAATGGCGTTCTTGACCATCCATGGCAGCACCATGGGAGCCGCGCACGCGCCCACAGTCAAAACATCGCGCACTTTCCGGCTTCTCCATCCGACCACGGCCAGCGCATAGGGCACCGCCGGCCACCCGGTATACTTCACCGCATAGGCGAACCCCGCCACCAACCCGATCACCACCAGTAGACGCCGGGAACTGGTTTCCTCCCATATCTGTAATAGATGGAATAAGGTGAACACCACAGATGCAAGTGCTACATCAACGTAGGCACTGGTCCCATCGACGCCGACAACAGGGCTAGCGAAGACCAGCAGCGCGGCGCAGGCGCCAGCCATCGGAAAGCCCAGCCGCCGTCCGTAGGCGAAGACTTGCCATGAGAGCGCCAGCAGGAAGGCGAAGTGGACCATCGACGCGGCCGAATGCCGTCCGAACGCAAACGCGAACAGGAACAGCATCTCGGCGCCCTCCGAGAGGCTGGCGTAGAGGTCCCAGGTGATCGGGTGGAAACCGTGCTCGCGCAGATAACGGGCCACGAGACCCAGGTGATAGCCCGCGCCATCGAAACTCGATTCCGGCGCCATCGAGTTAAAGAAATAGAGTATAAAATAGAAGGCAACTACAAGAAACAACAGGTAATGCTCTGCCGTCCTATCTCTCCAGGACAGCTTCGCCCGAGGGACGCGCAGCCCCCACGCCACCACCCCGGCGCCGCCCGCCAGGAAGACCAGCGGGTAGACCAGCCCGGCGCAACACAGGGCGAAAACCGCCATGCTGAGCACCGCCGCTCCGGCCACGAACTGGATTCCCGGGTCGCGCGTCTCCCCGGCGAGACGCCCGCCCAGCGCCATCGACACCGCCACCGTAAATGCCGCGCCAAACAAAATGGTGAGGGCCGTCACGATCCCAGATTGTAACCTCCATTCATGGCCGTGTGCGGGCACGGAGCTGCAAGTCCGGCCTCGAATCGTCATCCAGGGGCGCGCGTTCTTTGCTGCCGTCATGTGGGGCAGGCTGTCAGCCTGCGGCGGGTTGTTAACCCGCCTCTTGCCCCGTCCACAATCGCCGTACCCACGAGCCTCGCTCACACCCGCACCGTGGTGCCTCCGTCCGCATCCTGCCCTCCTTACCGCCCTTCGAAACCCCGTCCAACTCCCCGCCGCCACTCGCACCCCGCATACCCTATACTGATCCGAGGAGTTCCACCTGCTTTGAAAAAGGTCCTCATCAGTTACTGCCACCTACAAGGCGAGTGGGTCTGGGACCGCCTCCATCCTTGTCTAGTCGCCGGAGGCGCCGAAGTCCTGATCGACCGCACGCGCTTCGAAGCAGGCCTGGCTGTGTTCGATCAGATGGACCCCACGCCCCCTGGACCTCCTACCTCGTCAGCGCGCGCACCGTCGAGGTCCCGCCCTTCACCCCGCACGAAACCAGGCTCCTGCTCACCGAACCCCTCACGCACTCGCAACTCTGGAAACCGGACGCCCGCCCGTCCTTCCCGCCCGAGTTCTGGAGCGACGGCGGCATCGACCGCATCCACCGCGAGGCCGATGGCTGGCCCCACCTGCTGCAACTGATCGCCGAAACCGCCGTCGACCTGGTGAACTCCGAGGCATCCCCGCTCGTCACCCCTGCGCTCCTCGAACGCGCCCTCGACCGCGCCGTGACCAGCGGCCACATCGTCCTCTACCAACTCCTGCAAGGCGAGTGCGCCCTCCCCGGCGAATGGGACTACCTCTCCGCCTTCCGCGCTTGCGAGCAGCAGCCCCCGCCCGAGGACCCCGCCATCCAGCGCTCGCTCCGCCACCGTCAGATCGTCCGCGAGGAAGCCAGCCTCTGGCGCCTCCGCGTTCCCCTCATGGCTCGCTGGCTGCGCCTGCGCGGCTGACCCCGTCATCCCGCCCCAACCGAAGACCTCGTTCACAGCAAATCCCACAATATTTTCGCTATTAACCCCTTTACTACCAACACCTGCCCCGCCGCCCCCGCCGGTTTCCCCAATCTCGCCTGCTACTTTCAAGGCAGAAGTGCCTATGTCATCGCAACTGAAAATCGAATCCAATCGCCGCAATTCGCAAAAATCCACCGGCCCCCGCACCGCCGCGGGCAAAGCCGCCTCCTCCCTCAACCACACCAAGTCCGGCCTCTACGCCCAATCCCAGATCATCGCCGGCGAACGCCAGTCCGATTTCGAGGACCTCGCCGAAGCCTTCACCTCCCGCTACCTCCCTGGATCCGCCGTCGAACACTCCCTCCTCGACATCGCCATCCATTCCGAGTGGATTCTCCGCCGCCTCCGCCGCGCCGAAACCGGCATCTGGGACTACTTCATCGACGATCACGACTACGGCGACGGCGCCACCGCCCTCGGCCGCGCCTTCGATTGCAACGACCGTACCTTCAACCGCCTCCAGCGCCGCCTCGATTCCCTCCAGCGCAATTTCCACCGCGCCATCAAGGAACTCGACCGCCTCCGGTCCGCCCGCCCCGGACCCCAACCCGAATCCCCACCGCAGCCCAAGCCAGCCGCCCAGGAATCCGTCATCGGATTCGTCCCGCCCGCCGCCACCGCGGCGAAGCCACTCGCCCCCGCCTCATCCCCGGCCGCGTCCCGCGTCGCAGCCGCTCCCCTCCCGCCAACACCGCCCGCCATATTTGGCTTCGAATCGTCACCTAACCTCGTCCCGCTCACTAAGCCAGCCCTGCCGCTCGCCCCGCCCACTCACATCGCCCCGCCAGCCCACACAACCCAACCAGCCAGACACACCCCTCCAACCTCGCCCGCCGCGTTTGGCTTCGAATCGTCAACCAGCCCCGCCCCGGCTTTCCCCCTCCCACCCGTTACAATGGAGAAACCGTGTCCTTAACCTGTTACCTCGATGCCTTCTCCGGAATCAGCGGAGACATGCTTGTCGGCGCGCTAGCCGACGCCGGCGCAGACCCGGCTGCCATCGCCGAAGCCGTCCATTCGCTTCAGTGCGACGCCACAGTCTCCTTCGAAAAGGTCGTCCGCGGCGGTGTCACCGCCACCAAGTACAAGGTTGCCACCACCGAGACCGGCGTCCACCGGCACCTTTCTCACATCGTCAAGATGATCGAGACCGCCCGTCTTTCCGACCGCGCCAAGCGTGACGCCATCGCCGTCTTCCGCCGCCTCGGAGAAGCCGAGGCCCAGGTCCACGGCGTCCCCGTCGAGAAGGTTCACTTCCACGAGGTCGGCGCGGCCGATTCCATCGCCGATATCGTCGGCGCCTGCGTCGCCTTCGACCTGCTCGACGTCAACTCCATCGTCTGCTCTCCCCTCAACGTCGGCAGCGGAACCGTCGAAACCCAGCACGGCGTCCTTCCCGTCCCCGCTCCCGCCACCGCCCGCCTCCTCCTGGGCGTCCCCATCTACGTCCAGGGTCCCAGCGTCGAGTTGACCACCCCCACCGGCGCCGCTATCGCCGTCACCCTCGCCCAGCGCTTCGGCGTCCTTCCCGCTCTCAAGGTCGAAGCCATCGGTTACGGCGCCGGCGGCCACGACTTCCCCCACCACGCCAACGTCCTCCGCGTGTTCGTCGGCGTTTCGCTCTCCGTCAGCGAATCCCTGATCGTCTCCGTCATCGAGGCCAATATCGACGACCTCACCCCCCAGGTCCTGGCCTACGCCACCGAACGCCTCATGGAGTGCGGCGCCCTCGATGTCACCGTCCAGCCCCTCACCATGAAGAAGGGCCGCCCCGGCCACCTCCTCCGCGTCATCGCCCGCCCCGAACACCAGGAAGCTCTCGCCCAGATCGTCTTCGCCGAAACCTCCTCCCTCGGCGTGCGCATCCACACCGCCGAACGCCGCGTCCTGCCACGCACCATGACGGAAGTCGAAACCCCCCATGGCAAGGTGCGCATGAAAGTCTCCCCCGGCGGTTTCTACGCCCCCGAGTACGAGGATTGCCGCCGTCTCGCCCGCGCCTCCGGCGTGGCCCTCAAGCACATCATCGCCGAAGCCAACTACGCGTACTTGAGCAAACGCAAATGAAATACTACATCACCACTCCTATCTATTACGTCAACGCCGCGCCCCACATCGGCCACGCCTACACTACTATCGTCGCCGACCTCTTAAAACGTTATAAGAGCATGCTCGGATTCCACGCCGTCCTCACCACCGGCTCCGACGAGCACGGCGTCAACGTGGAGCGCTCGGCCGAACGCGCGGGCAAATCCCCCCAGGTCTTCTGCGACGCCATTGCCGCCGAGTTCGCCCGCCAGTGGAACGTGCTCGGCCTTCAGATCGATCATTTCCAGCGCACCACCGACCCCCGCCACGCCACCGTCGTCCAGGACCTCTTCGACCGCTGCCGCAAGAACGGCTACGTCTACAAGGGCTCCTACTCCGGCCAGTACTGCATCTTCGACAACCTTTACGTCAACGATGCCAAGCCCGGCGACCCCTGCCCGGATTGCGGCCGTCCCACCGAAACCATCGCCGAGGAGAACTTCTTTTTCAAGCTCTCCGCCTTCACCGAAAAGCTGCTGGCCCTCTACGAATCGCACCCCGATTTCATCCAGCCCGAATCCCGCCGCAACGAAGTGCTGGCCTTCGTCCGCCAGGGGCTCACCGATATCTCCATCACCCGCACCAACATCAAGTGGGGCATCCCCGTGGCCGGCGAATCGCCGCACGTCTTCTACGTCTGGTTCGACGCCCTCACCGCCTACCTCACCGCCGTCGCCGGTGAAGACCTCTGGCCCGCCGACCTGCACCTGATCGGCAAGGAGATCGTTCGCTTCCACGCCATCTACTGGCCCGCGTTCCTGTGGGCCGCCGGCCTGGAACTGCCCAAACGCATCTACGCTCACGGCTGGCTGCTCTTCGAGAACGACAAGATGTCCAAGTCGCGCGGCAACATCGTTCGCGCCGAACCCATCTGCCAGGTTATGGGCGCCGATGCCCTACGCTACTTCCTGCTCCGCGAAGTGGTCTTCGGTACCGACGGCAGCTTCAGCTACGACGCCCTGGTGGGACGCTACAATTCCGACCTCGCCAACGGCCTCGGCAACCTCGCCAGCCGCACCCTCACCATGATCCGCCAGTACCGCGATGGCGTCATCCCCGCCGCCACCGCCACCGAAATCCACGATGTCGCCACCGCTGTCATCGCCCAGACCCGCGCCGCCTTCGACGCCTTCGAATTCTCCAAGGGCCTGGAAGCCGTCTGGTCGCTGATCTCCGCCGTCGACAAGTACATCGTCCGGCAGGCCCCCTGGAAACACGTCAAGGACGCCGGGCCCGAGCATCTCAACGAGACCCTCTACACCGCCGCCGAAGCCCTGCGCATCGCCGCCGTCCTGCTCGCCCCCGTCCTCCCCGAATCCACCCGCAAGATCTGGTCTCAACTCGGCATGAAATCCTCCCTCGAATCCGTCCGCCTCGACTCGCTTCAGTGGGGCGGCCTCGAGCCCGGCCAGCCCATCGGCGAGATCGCCGCCGTTTTCCCGCGCATCGATCCGAAGGAAGCTATCGGCAGAATGCGCGAGTTGGAGGAGAGGGCGACCGCCGAACAGGCCGTCCTCATGGGCAAGAAGCCGGAAGCCGCCGCTCCGGTCGAGGCCTCCACCAAGATCCCCATCGGCGACTTCGTCAAGGTCGATCTCCGTGTCGGGCTGGTTCTCTCCGCCGAGCGCGTCAAGGGCGCCGACAAACTCATGCACATGAAGGTCGATATCGGCGAGCCCCAGCCGCGCACCATAGTCGCCGGCATCGCCGAAGCCTATCCGCCGGAGGCGCTCGTCAACCGAAAAGTCGTCATCGTGGCCAACCTCGAACCCCGCAAGCTGAAAGGCATCGAATCCAACGGCATGATCGTAGCCGCCTCCGTCGAAGGCGGCAAGCCCGTCCTCGCCGGCTTCCACGAAGACATCCCCGTGGGAGCCCGCCTCAAGTGACCCTGATCGACTCCCACTGCCACCTCGACGACCGGCAGTTCTCCGCCGACCGCGACGAAACCATCTCTCGCGCGCTCGCCGCCGGTGTCGAAACCATGCTGGCCATCGGCTCCGGCGACGGCCCGCCCGATCTCGAGTGCGCCATTCGCCTGGCCGACCGCTACCCCTTCATCCGCGCCACCATCGGCGTCCACCCCCACGACGCCTCTAAGGCCACCCAGGAGACCTTCGACTGTCTCCGCCGCCTCGCCTCCCATCCGACGGTCGCCGCCATAGGCGAGATCGGCCTCGACTACCACTACGACAACTCCCCGCGCCCTGTCCAGCGCTCCGTCTTCGCCGCGCAACTCGATATCGCCACCGAGTCCAAGCTCCCCGTCGTCATCCACACCCGCGAAGCCTGGGACGATACCGTCGCTCTCCTCCGCCAGCACTGGCGCGGCCCCGGCGTAGTGCACTGCTTCACCGGCGGCCCGGAGCAGGCCCGCGAGGCTCTCGATCTCGGATTCCACCTGGCCTTCGGCGGAGTCATTACCTTTCCCAAAGCCGAGTCCACCCGCGAGTCCGCCCTCCTCGCGCCACTCGACCGCCTGCTCGTCGAGACCGACTGCCCCTATCTTGCCCCCGTCCCCCACCGCGGCCGGCGCAACGAGCCCGCCTTTTTACTTGAAATTGTAAAGTCCTTGGCAATGATCCGAAGTGTGACCCCCGACGAGATATCCGGCGCCACCACGCGCAACTTCCGCTCCCTCTTCGGCTAGGTCTTCGACCGTGTGATCCGGCGCCTTTGCCGGGCCGTCCGCTCAGAAGCCGTGAAGAAATCGGCCGGACTGCCGGGTTGACAGACGAAAGCGTCTGTCCCACATAGCACTCGAAGGACTTGCAGCGAGGTGGGGCAGGCGCTTCCGCCTGCCAACCGATTTCTTCACAGCATCTAAGGCAGTGGCCCGTGGCAATGGAACGGCATCTTGCGGTCACGGCGCCAGCCGGGGACCGGCTCCGTTTTTCGCGCGCCCCCGCATCCTGGCGCCAACCCGCAGCGCCCCGCCGCGCGAAAAATGGCTGTCTGTCTCCGGGTTTCCGCAGCTTCCGCCCGCCGCCAGTTTGCTCCCACCCCCCGGCAACAGGTAGACTGGTTTACTTACATGAGTTTAGGCAAGCTGCGGCAGACCCTGACAGCCCAGGAGATCTTCGACCTTATCCACGACGATCTGGTCGAGGTGGAGCGCAAGCTGTCCGCCGAGTCCGTGGCATCCGTCGATACCGTCACCGCCATCGGCCACTACCTCCACTCCGCCGGAGGCAAGCGCCTCCGCCCCGCCCTGCTGATCCTCTCCGCCCGCCTGGCTTCCGGCGATTCCGCCCGCGCACCGGACACCGCCATCCACCTCGGCGCAGTCGTCGAGATGATCCACGCCGCCACCCTGGTCCACGACGACGTCATCGACGCCGCCCAGACCCGCCGCGGCCGCCCCTCCTCCAACGTCAAATGGGGCAACCACACCTGCGTCCTCGCCGGCGACTGGCTCTACATGCAGGCCTTCCAGATCGCCCTTCGCGAACGCGACTTCCCCACCCTCGACCTGCTCATCGGTCTCACCCAGATCATGGTGGAAGGCGAGCTCCAGCAGCTCGAACACATCGGCCGCATCGACATCTCCGAGCCCGATTGCATGGAACTGGTGGACCGCAAGACCGCCCGCCTCTTCTCCGTCTGCGCCCGTCTCGGCGTGCTCGCCGCGCGCGGCGGCGCCGCTCTTCAGGAACGCCTCGGCGAGTATGCCTGGAACCTCGGCATGGCCTTCCAACTGGTCGACGACGTGCTCGATTTCACGGCCCGCGAGAAGACCCTTGGCAAGCCCGTCGGCGGCGACCTCCGCGAAGGCAAGGTCACCCTGCCCCTGGTCTACGCCTTGGAACGCGCCACCCCCGCCGAGCACCGCCTCGTCCGCACCGTCCTCGAAGACCGCAGCTACGACACGGTTCCCTTCGCCCGCATCCTCGATCTGCTGGAGAAGTACCGCGGCATCGAACGCGTTCGCGAACGCGCCCGGGCCTTTACCGGCAAGGCCCGCATGGCCATCAGCGAGTTCCCCGATTCCCCCTGCCAACGCGCGCTACTCGCCGTCACCGGCCTGGTGACCGAGCGCGATCACTGAGCGGTCGCGTCCGCCACCGTCGGGAACACGGTCATCAACTGGTCGATCCCCGTAAGCTGAAACAGCCTGCCGACGCGCGCGTTCACGCCCGCCATGCGCATCTCGCCGCCCGCCTTCTTGATCAGCGTCAGGCACGCCACGAACGTGCCGATGCCGGCGCTATCCGCGTAGTCCAGCCCCGTCAGGTCGAATACCACGCGCCCCGGCGTCTGGTCGACCAAGTCCTTGACCGCCGCTTCCAGCCGCTCCACCTCGCGGCCCAGCACCAGCCTGCCCGACACGGCCACCACCACCGTCCCCGGGCTCACCTGCTTCGTTTCCACCGGCATAGGTAAAGGATACACCCTGGACTTACTTCGCGCGACGATCACTCAGCCACAGCAGGTCTTCCAGCAGGTAGTAGTCCCCGTAGACCAGCATGCCGTCGGCCGGCCGCGTGCTCGAGCCGTGCCGCAACGCTCCCATTGGCGACAGGTAGCGATCCGTCAGGGACTGCACCATGCGCTCGCCTTCCCGGCGATACCGCGCCGCGCGCGCCGCGTCCCCATCCAGCTCCGACAGGCGCAGCAACCCGCCCGCCAGAATGGCCGCCGCCGAACTGTCGCGGTTGCGGAAGAAGACGCCGTCGTCGTCGAAGTCGTACCACGGCACGCCATCTTCCGGCAGCCGGTCAAGGGCGAAGTCCGCCGCCTTCCGCGCCGCCGCCAGAAGCCGCGCGTCGCCGGTGGCGCGGTACGCTTCCGCGAAGCCGGACACGCCCCACGCCTGCCCCCGCGACCACGCCGTGTCCGCCGCCAGGCCCTGGTGCGTGTGCGTGAACACCATCTCCCCCGGCGCCGCATGATTGGGGAACTCCAGCGACTTCTCCGCCGACGTGAACTTCTGCCGGCCGTCCCCGGGGTTGTAGTGCACCGACTGGCTGACCGCGCCGTCCGGCCGCACCAGCCACTCCGCCGACTTCAGCGCGTGCTGCCGCCCAAGCTCCAGCCACTCGCGGTCGCCCGTCTCCGCCGCCGCCCACCACCAGATCCGCAGGTTCATCATGGTGTCGATGATGGTGTCGTCGCCGCCCACCGACCACGAGGCCACCAGCCCCACCTTCGGGTTGTACAGCTCCTTCAGCCGCTCGGCCGCGCGCAGCCCTTCGGCGCGGTATCGCGCCTCCCCGGTGGCCTCGAAACCCAGCACCGAGGAGTAGAAGTTCATGAACCCCGTATCGTGGTCCTGCGCCGCCTGTGTTCCCATGATGAGCGAGGTCCACAGCTCCGCCCAAGTCTTGAACCGCTCGTCGTGAGTCCGGCCGTAGAGCTTCCACAGCTCCCCGGGCCAGAACCCGCCCGTCCAGAAGTAGCCCTGCTGCTCCTTCCAGACGCCCGAGCCGGCATCGCCTTCCGTGAAGAAGCCGCCGGCGCCGGTGGACTTGCCGATCGTCCCGGGCTGGGCGGCTTTGGCGACCGGCTCCAGCTTCAGCGCCGTCCGTTCCGCCGCCTGCCGCAGGAGATCGATGGCCTGGTCATAGGCGCGATGCGCCCCGCCGGTGAGCGTGTCCGGCGGCGCGCTCTGGGGCGCGGCGCTCTTCGAGAGCACCTCGACCTCAGCCGGCGCCGTCATGCGGACGCCCATGTCCGCCAGATACGCCTGGAAGCGTTCGCGGGTGGGCCGTTCTGAATTCGCCGGCGCCACCGCCGTGCGCGGATCCAACGCTTCCGTCCCTTCCTGGTCCCACATGGCCGCGCCGTAGATCCGCGCCACGCCCCGCTTCGGATGCAGCGCCAGCAGCCGGTTGTTCTCATCCGAGCTGACGTCGCCGGCCTGGTCCGCGGGCACTATCACGGCCACGCCCAGGTTCTCGTCCGGAAGGTCCTTGTCCATCGACCTCGTTCCCGCGACCACCACCTGGTGTCCCCAGGTGGCCACCGCGCGAACCGACGGCTCGGCGACTTCCAGGTTCTCGGTCACGGGCTTCAGCGGGATTCCTGTCACCAGCGAGACGCCGTCCGCGTTGCCGACCGTGATGCGGTGTTCGAACCCGTGCTCGCCCGCCCACTGGGTGATGCGGCTGGCCAGGTCCACCGTACGGCCGCCCACCTTCCAACCCTTGTACTCGAGCTCGACGATCGAGCGCACCGCGCCGTCCGCCACGATGCGCCACTTGCGGCCGGCCACCTCCGCCACCGGGGTCACCTTGCCGTCCACCACGGCGCCGATCCCGGCCACGCCCAGCGCCTTGCCGATGCCGTAGATGTCGCGGCCCAGCGGGCTCTCCTCGTGGTAGCCGTATTCCGGCGACCCGAACAGCTCCAGGTACAGCCCCGGACGCCGCTTGCCCCACAGGTCGATGGCGTTGCGCGCATCCCAGTAGATGCGCCAGGCGGTGGTTTCCGATTCCCACCCCGGCCCTTCGTAGTGCGCGGCGAACCGCGCGGAGGTTCGCTTGGGGTATGGCGTCCGCAACCGCTGGATAGCCGCCGCGTCGCCGTAGGCGATGGTCACGATGCGCGTAGACCGCGGCTTGAGATCGATCTGGAACGCCAGCTCGTCGTACCGCCCGTCGCCATCCAGATCGTCGGCCTGCGACGGCAGTTCCACGGTCTGGAGCGTGCGCGCATCTTCTTCGAGGGTGGCGGCCTCGCTGGTGGTGACGATGGCGGTTCCCGCGGTGAAATCCGGCGCCACGCGTTTGAGCGCGGCCACCGGAACCACGATGTCTTCCGCCGTGCGCGCGGACGGCCCGGGGTTGGTCACCGCCAGCTTGAGGACTTTGATACGCGGGGCCTCTCCGGCAGGGCAGACCCAGACACCTAGCGCCAGAATTGCGAGGGCCGTCCGCAGCGATGGGGTCACTTACGCGAAGCTTCCAGGCCGCTGCCGCCCTGGGCATACTCCGGCTGCACATTGACAACGCCGAACTGCCGGTCCTCGACTTCCCGGTGGGCCGCCATCATCCACAGGAACCCGACCGTACCGCCCGGCGCAGACACGTTGGGGTGATAGCCCGCCGGCATGGCCACCACATC
>Ga0182027_10006352_pt1 | contig 17734 bp, 18 predicted proteins | sample 712E1DmetaG_FD_121300 | JGI IMG/M metagenome (GOLD analysis project Ga0182027, IMG submission 121300) | Permafrost microbial communities from Stordalen Mire, Sweden - 712E1D metaG (Illumina Assembly) | ecosystem: Environmental > Terrestrial > Soil > Wetlands > Permafrost | place: Sweden... | reverse complement strand
TGCTCGCACTGCCATTCGGATAAAGAATACATGGCACAGTATAAAATTCCTACTGATCAGTTTGAAAAATATTCACGTAGTGTACATGGAATAGCTTTATTAGGGAAGAATGACCTGGGTGCTCCGGCATGCAACAATTGTCATGGTAATCATGGTGCAACGCCTCCGGGAGTGGAGTCAATATCCAAAGTATGCGGAACCTGCCATGCGCTTAACGCTGAATTATTCTCTTCGAGTCCTCATAAGAAAGCATTTGATGAGAAGAATTATCCTGAGTGCGAAACATGTCATGGCAATCATGAAATAGTACCCCCGACCAATAATTTGCTTGGTGTTGATAAGGGCGCTGTTTGCATAAAATGTCATACAGATCAAAACAGCAGCGGGTATAAGTCAGCCAAGCTAATGAGGCAGCTGATTGACAGTCTTGATAATACAAAAAACTCAGCCATGGTACTTATAAACATAGCAGAGCAGAAAGGAATGGATGTAACTGAAGCGAAATTCAAATTAAGAGATATTAACCAGATAAAAATTGAAGCTCGCACACAGGTACATTCATTCGATCCGTCAAAATTCAAAGATGTAGTTAATAAGGGACTAATGATAAGTTCAGATGCGACAGCTGATGCAAAGAATGCCATTTCTGAATATTCATTCAGAAGAGTGGGGCTCGGCATTTCTGTGTTCTTAATAAGCTTGTTAGCCTTTGGACTTTTTCTTTACATAAGAAAAATAGAAAAGAAATAATATTGCGAAATGTGTTATTATGGAAAAAGCTATACCTGAAAACGAGTTGAAGTTAATATGGGAGCGCTTGAAGGAACAGGATAAACGGATTTCTGATCTGGAGAGACATCTCCTATTACAAAATAATGAAGAATATGAATTAGACGAGGAACCATCAGAAAGACAAAACAAGAAAACAATTGAATCAATTGAAAAAGACGAATTGTTAGAATACAGAATAGGGCAATTCTGGTTTGCGAAAGCAGGTATTCTTGCATTTATTGTAGGAATCATGTTTGTGTTAACCTTACCCCACAAGGATCTTCCAAAATTCCTTCCTTTTGCGGCCGGGATTGTCCTTTCTTTATTTTTTCTATTCATCCCCAGGATTCTAAAATCACTTCTCCCCCAATTATCGGGATATGCTGTGGGCGGAGGTTTAGTTCTTCTTTACTATACAGTAATCCGAATGCATTTTTTTGAAGTAAGTCCAATTATCGAAAGTTCAGCTTTAGAGCTTTTATTTCTGAATTTAGTTTTTATAATAAGTTTATTTGTTTCAATAAAAAGAGAATCTGTTTACCTGGCAAGTCTTAGTATAGTATTTGGATATATAGCAGCGCTATTAGGCGGAGATCCATATTATATTTTTATTAGTCTTATTGTTCTGGCATCAATAAGTGTTTATGTGAAAATACAGTACAAGTGGGAAACATTTTTTTCAATCAGCATTTTCCTGGCATACCTAACTTATTTTTTGTGGTCTATTAACAATCCTCTTTTGGGTAATGAATTAACATTTGTAAGTGAACCCGAAATAAACATTCTATTTCCTTTTTTATACTATATATTATTTTCAATGGGGTATATAATTAAAAGAGACGAGCAGGGAGAGCCATTAATCAAACTAATTAATATTACCGGAAACTCCATATGTTTATTTGGTCTGCTTATTATTTCCGGACTGACGGGAAAGGGATCAATTTCTCCGGGAATAACTCTAACAATAGCCTCGGTTTTATTTATAGGTCATTCTGCTTTTTTCTGGCTCAAAGAACGGAGCAAGTATTTAACATTTATACTGGCAATGACGGGTTACCTTGCGCTGAGCATTGCAATTATTTATGAATTCAGAATACCTAACGGATTTATATGGCTCTGCTGGCAGAGCATAATAGTAATTTCGACAGCAGTCTGGTACAAATCCAGATTTATAATTACTGCTAATTTTTTTATATACATGATTATTCTGGCAGCATATCTATTCATGGCTGACGGGTTTAGCATAATCAGTTTAAGTTTTGGAGCAGCTGCACTTCTTACTGCCCGTATCTTGAACTGGAAAAAGGATTCTTTAGAACTTAAAACAGAACACATGAGGAATTCTTATCTAATAATTGCACTGCTTTACATTCCATTTATACTCCACAATATAATGCCGGAGGGATATGCCGCGCTGTCGTGGCTGGGTGTTGCAGTAATGTACTATTTATTCAGTCTGATACTTAAGAACAAAAAATACCGCTGGATGTCTTTCTTAACCCTTATAATGAGTATTATTTATATTTCTATACTTGGGCTGACTTCTTCAGAACTTATCTATAAGATTATCTCATTCCTTGTACTCGGAAGTGTACTAATAGCGATTTCCGTTATTTACAGCAAAATGAAAAACAATTCAGCAATCAAGAAGATAGAAATAAAACAAAGGTGATTATATGTCTGATCTATTAAAAACGGCCGGCTTTCTATATGTTATATTTTCCGGATTTCTTGCAATAGTATTTTTTTCAAAGTCAGATGAAAATTTTCTTCTGCTGGTTTCAGTTCCGCTTGTAATTGTGGGACACAGTTTAATAATTCTGCTTGTTTGTTTTGCATTGGGGAAAGTACTTGAGGATATAAACGACAGAAATGCAAATAATGTTTAATTAAGTGCAAGATTACTGACAAATTGGATAGTTTGTTTAGTGAAAACTGTTTATTTTATTGTTTCAGATTAATCCAAATTGAACAATAGTAACATAATCACATTAAAATTAAACAGTTATGAAAAAAATATTTCTCGTCATATTCGTAATTGCACTTTTTTCACAGGTTCAGGCTCAATTTAAATACGGAATAGAAGTCGGATATAATTTATCTACAGTAAAGGGAAATGATCCGCGTATCCTCAGCGGTACTAACGGAATTATCACAGGTTTGAATGGGCAATACGAATTTTTAGATTATCTGGCGGTTGGTACTGGTTTTTATTTTTCTCAGAAAGGGGTGACTCGTTCTCTGTTTAATAGTATCCAGGGCATAGAAAACTATAATTATATTGAAGTACCTTTTAATCTTTTCTTTACTCTGCCAATACCTCAACCGGGAAAAACAACTGTTTTTGCAGGTGCTTACATAGCGCGTCTTTTAAGTGCAAGTGTATTGCCTGACAATGAGGGACAGTCGAGCGCAGTGAATATAGACGATATGATGAGTGCGAGTGATTATGGACTTAACTTTGGAATTTCCCAGGGTATTAACGTAAGTACGGGGATGCTAAATCTGGGAATTAAATACAGTTTGGGATTGTCTTCAATTGATAAAGTTTATAGTGTTACAAAATACGGGGAACCATTTTCCAGTGACGGAAGTTTGAAACTTCACAACTCCGTATTTGCTTTTATGGTTGGTTATACTTTTTAATAGCATTTGTTACTGAATTAACACATTAATGGGATCCCCGCTTCCCCTGCCAGGCGGGTAGGCGCGGGGATGACAATTTTAATCAAGGGAATGACTATTAGGGGATTATCTTCTTCTACCGAATAATCTTAATAGCGCAAGGAACAGGTTAATAAAATCGAGATAAAGGGAAAGAGCTCCTAATATTGATGCCTGTGTTGATATTCCACCCTGATCAAGAGTTGCAACCGCCATGCTCTTTAATTTTTGAGTATCATAAGCTGTTAGCCCAGTAAAGACTATTACAGTTATAAAGGAAATAACCCAGCTTATATCAGCACTGCCAATAAACATATTAACAACAGAAGCAATTATAACTCCAATCAGTCCCATCATCATGAATTGTCCAACACCGGTAAGGTTTCTTTTAGTAATATAACCGTAAGCGCTCATGGCTGCGAACATACCGGCAGTAGTAAAGAATATTGAAGTAACAGATTCTGCCGTATATAAAATCAGAATGACAGAAAGGGTAGCCCCGGTTAAAGCTGAGTATAACAGAAAAAGAGAAACAGCGACAAAAGGAGATAGCCTGCTGATTCTGCTGGCCAGATACCAAACAAGTCCCAGCTCACCGAACAGCATAACATAAAATATCATACGGTTCTGAAACACTTCTTGATAAAGACCTGTAGACACAAGGAAAAAAGAGGCAAAGGCAGTTACTATAAGGCCCAACGTCATCCATCCATAAACTTTTGTAAGGAAGGATTGCTGGATATCCACTACCACTTTATCTAATCTTTCATCATGACTATAATTTTCCATATTCTTTCCTTTATAAAATAATATCTAATATTTCACTTTACTCTATGAAAATAGTTCCATTATTTAGTATCAATTTTATCTTTATAGGTTGAATCAATAGCAACAACTTTATTTCTGCTGTAATCTGACACACCTACCATAAGACCTGCTGTGGTTACTACTGCGCCAATAATCTGGACCATTGTAACCTCCTTACCAAAGAGCATCATAATAAAAGGCAGAAGTGCAAGATAAACATTAGTATATGGAACCCAGATGTGTGCAGCAAATTTTGATAATTTGAAGAAACCAAAACTATAAATGTAGCCAGTCAAGCCTGCTAATACCACAAAAAATATCGGCCACCAATTAGCAGGAATAATACTTCCTTCGAATAAAGAGAAGAACCTGTCATAATCTGTAGAAGCAAAGATACCCTTGATGTTTTTTTCTGCTTCAGGAGAAATATTGTTTTTCAAAACATAGCTGTTGTCTGTTTTTTCGTAATATCCAAGTAAATAATCCTTTTTAGCAGGATCTACTTTAGACAGTACCCTAACTTCAAATTTACCAGCAGGCACCTGGTCTGGGATATGAACTCTCATGAAGTTTGCAATTAAAGGGATTATAAGGAGGGCTGAACAAATGAAAACCATTTTCCAGATTTCACGCCATACAACAAGGGCGTTGGGTCCAACACCCGGTTTACATGTTTGGACTGTTTTATTGTTCAGAACCTGCTGGGAAAGCAGACACATGTTAATAATAATGATCCATACTACAGCGGAAAAGTCGAGTACCGCTTTAGGATCAGAATATTTACCCAACATCTGTGGAATATGCGGAATTGTTAAACCGAGAACAACGAGAGAAATACCTATCCAGTGTTCTTTTCTTATTTGAGATTTGAATAATACCTTTCCGAAAAAAGGTAAAAAGGCAAGATAAACGTTTACATATGGAGCGTAAATGTGCGGTGAATAATAGCGCGGTAAATAAAAGAATCCAATATTTTCAATTACACCTGTAAACCCGCAAATAATAATAGTAGTAAGGGAAATAATACCCGGCCATAGATATTTCATTTTCTTACCACGGAGTACTTCTATAACAACTGCAATAAAAGCCCAGGCAAATTTCGAAAGCTCTCTCCACCAGGTCATTACACCGGGGGAGACACCAACAGGCTTATTACCAACATACTCCTCCTGGTTACCCATCCAGTTAAGAATATATTGTCCACCCAGAGCCCCATTAATAATAAGTAACCAGGTTATCAGTATTATCCATTCCATAAAAAAGCGCTCTTCTATCTATAACAGTAAAAAAACAAATGTTATTAAAACGTAGGCTCAAAAATATATTAAATTGTTCAGATTACAAACGGTTTATTTATTAATAAGATCATTTATTATCTAAGTAAAATGGTTATGTGGAGTTAAATCAGGTTAGGTTTAAAATAAGAAAAGCGTCATTACTGACGCTTTTCTGAATCGATAAAAATATTTTTTAACTGCGTGCTTTAGCTTCGTTAACTACAATATTTCTTCCTTCTAATTTAGAATCATTCAATGCTTTCATTGCATTGTTTGCTTCATTAGAATCTTCCATTTCTACAAATCCAAAACCACGTGATCTACCGGTTTCGCGATCCATGATAACTTTAGCAGAAACAACTGTTCCGTGCCCTTCGAATGTTTTCTGCAGTTTATTATCATCTACAGAAAAAGGGAGTGAACCCACAAATAACTTAGTACTCAATTTAGAACTCCAAAATAAAAAATAAAGAATTTCCGGTTTAATACCGAAGCCCTAAATTAGACAAAAGAAAGTTTAAAACCAAATTATTGAAGATTAATAATACTCATCCCTGTTGTAACTACTTATGACGAATGGGGTTACAATAAAGCCGCCCAATTATTGGGCGGCTTTATTAGTCAACATGAGATCCGAATAAATATTACCTTTGAGCATACTTACTTACTATTGTTTCAAGATTCCGGAATCCTTTATCCAGACCTTCAGGGGTCATAACAGGTGTTAATTGGACTTCCGCATTGAACGCCAGGAAAAACGGTTCTGCAATTCTGACAATATCAGAAGCGTCATTAAAATTCACAATCATATATGCGGTTCTTTGTCCATTTTCGGGTGAAAAATAAACTGCTTCAGGCTTTAATTCACTAATGATCTCCTTCATATTCTTTCCCAATGAACCATTTTTGATTGCCTTGTTACCATCTTCTGCGGGTATATTTGCTTTTAATAAATATCTCATAAAATCACTCCTTTCCTCAGAGCTAAAATATTGCTCTGCCTAATCATAATTAAAAAAATGTTATTTAATTGTTCATCCCGGTTTGGAATGGATTATAATAAATAATAAATAATGGGATGCTTTATGGTGATTTAAGGCAAGGTAAAAAACTCCGGAGGTTCATATGAACCTCCGGTTTTTCTCGGGCGGAACGGTGAGGTTTCGGAGGTCACTATATTCGCCCTTACTAAACATACTACATCATAGATCCTATTTAGGAATGCCTAACCTGGAAACACGATGCATTGATTTAAATCTAAAATATAGTGCTATGAATCCTGCAATGGCCAGGATAAAAAGTTGAACGACCTGGGGCATCACATCTGATAATCCAGCACCCATCTGAGTTATTCTTACAAACGCACTAATGAAAGGAGTAAACGGAATAAATTGTGAAATTATCTGAAACAGACCAGGCATCCCAAGCTGAGGCCAGGAGTATCCTGACAGAAAAAATATAAGGTATGAACTTAACGCCATTATCTGCAGTGATAACATTTTGCTTTTTATAAAAGAAGCTGCAAACATACCAATGAATATTACCGATATTACAAATATCAAGGTTATAAAGAGCACAAGCGGCCAACTCCCTTTTTGATTTATGGAAAATACACTAAAGTGAATTGTATAGAACATAAAGGCATAACTTGTGAAAAGAATTAGATAGAACAACCCTTTCCCGAAAATTGAAGCAGTAAGACTATTATTTCCTCTCTTAATCAAATCGTTAAAAGTATTTCGTTCTCTTTCTTTTGACACACTTTCTGCAAGTCCCATAAGTAAAGTTTGCTGCAAAATAAGTATTAATACTGCTGGAATAAGGAAGTCACCGTAAGTTTCGGACGGGTTAAAAAGTAATTTTACTTCTTCCTTAAGAGGTTCTGAGATAATTACAGACTGGTTGAAACTAATCCCTTTTTGTTCAAGGGCTTTAACTTTTAATTCGTTATTAAAATCAAGGACTACTTCATTGACGGCTTTATTAATATCATTTGAAACCAAAAACCTGGTTGTGTTTAATAATAGCTTAACGGTAGTGCTGCGGTAAGTTTTTAATGAAGATTCGAAATCTTTAGGAATGATTATAACCGCCTGAGCTTTTTCCTTATAGATCAAATCCTTTGCGGTTGAATATCCATCCACTTCAGCCATTACTTTAATATTTTCATTTGCATCAATATTTTTGATTAGCTTTTCAGACATGGTAGATTTGTCCATATTGATTACAACCACAGGTACATCCCGTTCAGTTTTATTAAAATAAATAGAAGCATAAAAAAGAGAATAAAATAATGGGGCAAGCAAAATCATTGATTTGATACTTCTGTCCTGAAATATAATTCTAAGCTCTCTTTTTAAAACCTCTGTTATCCCGGTAATAATTCTTATCATTTAATTAATACCCTTTTCATGAATTCTGATGCGGTGTTTCAATCCGAAGTAAATTACAATCACAAAAAAGACAAGGAAGCCCAGCATCCATTCTAAGTCAGGAGCCGCATATCTTAACGGTGCATTCCACAGAGATAGCCTCATAAATCCAGAAAGGAAATGAGTAAATGGGATAACCTGTGCAAATGCAGAAATTACTTTAGGCATACTCCAAAGAGGGAATGTTAGCCCACTAAAAATAAAAGCGGGAGTATTAATAAACAGAATTATTTCTGTTGAAAACATCTGATCCCTAATTAACACTGAGACAGCCATACCAACCATGAAAGATACTATAACAAACAAAATAGTAAAGAGTATTGTTGCTATTACCTGACCGTTTATGCCAATACTAAATAAAGGTAATATAACACCGGCAAGAATAATTACATTAAGCGAATGGATAACAATATAGGGAAATGATTTCCCAATAATTATAGCATATAATTTATTCCCTCCGGAAGAAATCAATCCGCCAAATGTATTATTTGAAATTTCTGAATTCACTACTAAAACAGAAGTGAGCATTATAATCATCATTAAAGTAAATACGGCAAGACCCGGGAAAAGATACTGTTCATAACTATAGTCCGGGTTATACATAATCTGAGAGTCAATCTTAATAGGATTAATAATATCCATTGCCTGATTTTCTCCGGAGCCCGAGGACCGGATTTTTTTTAACAGAATGCCCCCGGATACTGTTTTAATTATCTTTTCCCCATCATTCAATATATTATTGCTCTTTATAAGATTCATTGCATTTATAAAAAGGACAGGATGACTTTGTTTTCCGCCTTTAACATCTTTTTCCATATTTCGGGGAAGATAGAAGGCGGCATCTATATTGCCTTTTCTGAATTCTGATTTCAGCTCATCTAAAGAGTTGACATATTCTACAATTGCCATAGAACCGGTAGATTCAACATATCTTGAAATCAGAAGTGATAAACTGCTTCTGTCTTCATCATAGATTGCGACTGGGATATCCCGCAGAACACCATTTTTGAATATCAGGGCAAATATTAAAAAGAAAAGTCCGGGGACTATTAGTGAAAGAAACATCAAAGGTTTCTTTTTGACCAGAATTCTAAATTCTCTTTTTATTACTTTGAAAACGGGAGATTTCTTAATCATCTTGTTCAAAGTTTAATATTAACCGACATGCCCGAGCGGAGCCCTTCAATTTTATTCTTGCTGCGGAGTCTTACTTCAAAAGTCTTAATGTCAAAGTCCCCTTTCTGATTTGTGGGTTTCCAGTTAGCAAAGTCACCCATAGGAGAAATATAGCTTACTTCAAATTGAAACTCGTTGTTTCCCAGGGCGGGTACTTTACCAGTGAATGTTTTTCCCTTAGAAATTTTACTCATCAGATCTTCCTTAATCTGGATAGTAACCCAAATATCATTTGGATCTATAATTGTAAATACCGGATAGCCCGCGGAAATTACTTCACCTACATCGGAAATTTTCTTTTGAAGTTCACCGTCAATAGGGCTTTTAAGATATAGTTCCTGTGCATAGGCCACAGCTTCATTCAATCCATTTTCTCCCTGATGAAAAAGTCCTTCAGCCATTTTAATTTCTTCAAACCGGACACCGGAAATGACCATGTCGTATTTTGCTTTTGCAGCATCCATTTGTTCCCTGGCCGCTTTGTATTGAAATTCATATTGATCTTTTTCCTGTGCTGAAAGGAGGCTGTCTTTATAAAGGCTCATCATCCTTTTCCATGTTTTTTCAGCAAGATCGAATTGGTATTTAGCCTGGTTATATTGTTTTTCAACAGCGCTTTTTTCTTCAGGGCGTGCACCATTTTGTGCCATTTTGTATTTAAATTCAGCGGTTTCAAGGAGTCCTTTAGCCTGCCCAACCTTCGCATCCATTTCCTTGCTTTCAAGTCTGGCAATGATATCTCCTTTCTTAACAATATCTCCCTCCTTGAAATACACTGAATCTATTCTTCCGGGGATTTTGGAAGAAACATCGACATCTGATGCTTCGACCACACCGGTAATCATTATAGAATTATTGTCATTTCCTGAGACTATCAGAATAACTATGCCGACGACAGCAATTATTGCCGGGATTAAAAACAACATATAGTTTTTTTTCAATTTCATTTTTTACCTCTTATCCTTTTGCCATATTTTAATAATTTCATTGGGTCTTCCCGCAGTAGTATAAAGTGCGGTTAATTTTTGATAGTACTCAAACAAGGAGAGTTTGCTTTCGATAAGATCTTTCTCCAGGGAAAGTTCAGCGTCAATTACTTCAAGTGAAGTTCCGAGACCAGTTTCAAATCTTTTATCGTTTAACCTTAAATTTTCCTCTGCCATACCAATAGTTTCATTGAGTTTAATATATCGTTCTTTGGCATTTGCCGCATCTTTATAGTTTTTATTAAGAAGCAATTCCAATTTGCTATGAGTATCAGCCTGGAGATATTTGATCTCCTCTTCAAGGTGAGATGCCGACTGTAGACTTAAATAATCCTGGAAGCCATTGAAAATGTTCAGGCTTGCCTGTATCCCAACTGTCCATCTTGGTTCAAGTGTTGACAAGTACTGTGGAAGCATTTCATATTGTCCAAAGACAGCAACCTGAGGAAGCAATTTTGAAAATTCTGATTTGTATTTCAGATTTGCCTCATCTCTTTTAAGATCGAGGATTTTTAATAATGGCTGTGACTGATCCATGGAGTTTTTGAAGATCTCCAGAGAATCGGAACCATCAATGAAAGCAAGGTTATCATTTATAACTATGGGATAATCGTCAGGTACTTCCATAGTAGTTCTCAAATTCATGAGTGCAAGATCATATTTGTTTTTATCATCGAAGAGATTTCTTTCAGCGTCAGCCACGGCTACTTTAGCTCTCAGGTAATTGTAATTAGCAATGAGGCCCTCTTTCAGGAGACGTGCGGCTTTTTGTTCATGTTGTTTCATACCTTCAAGAACAGATTCCCTTGTGTGGATAATTTCCTTAACAAGAATAACTGTCAAATAATTATCTACAACTTCCTCAATAATTTCATTTTTTGTTTTTTGGAGTTCAAGTCCGGAGGAAGTTTTTTCATCAGCAGAATAATTTTTAGCAGAAATCAGTTTACCGCCGATGAAAATGGGCTGTACACCGGTAAGTGTGGCAGTCTTAAAATCCTGTTTCTTAAAGTTTTCAACGAAAGGAGGAAGAGCATCATTCAACTGACTATAATAACCCTGGAAGAGAGCAGCTCTTTGCTGGTCAGTCAATTGGGGTTTCCCTTGCAGGAGTGAATAAACATTAGCGAATTCCGTCTGGTTTTTAGCCTGGAGGTTCATAATTACATCCCTGACGGGACTTAAGTCAAAATCAAGGGGATCATTCATATGGTTATATGAACTGGTAAGAGAGATCTTAGGAAGAAAATTTCCCCATGCACTGAGGTCTTCAAACTTCTTTTGTTCGAACTTTTCGTTGTATTGTTTAATTTGGTTGTTGTTTTGCAGGGCTGTTTCAACTGCAGTTTCCAGGGTTAACTGTTGCGCTACAGCGAATCCGCAGGTTAAAATCAGCCATATTAGTATTTGTTTTTTCATTACTGTTTACATCTTTAATGAATGACGGTTCATTATTGGGTTAAAAAATTTTAGGTTAGTATACCCTTTTTAATTATAAGCTTAACATTCTGTCGCAAGGTAGTAAGTGGGAAACTATTAATATCTTTCGCCCAATTTTCAAGCAGGTATTTCATACCCCCCATGAGAAAGAACTTAAAGGTTTTAACATTTATATTCGGATTAATAGATCCGTCTTTAATACCTTCTTCTACAAGTTCCTCTCCTTTCTCAAAAAATTTCTCATAATACTTAATAAAAAGGGATGTTTCTTTCTTAAGGTGAATCTGTTCATTGACAAAAACCGTTGCCAGAGAAGGGTTTATGGAGAAAACATCAAATATAACGTCTATCAGATATTCCAATTTATCAATTGAAGAAAGGTCTTTCCGGTTGTTAATCTTTGTAATTTCATTATAGAGTTGTTCCCACACTTTCCTGAAAATACTGGCAAGTACCTCCTCTTTATTTTTATAATATAGGTAGACACTGCCGGATGCAATCCCTGCTTCTTTTGCTATCTGGCTGATACCGGAATTATGGTAGCCGAACTTTGCGAACACCTTAATTGCAGATTCCAGAATATCTGCTTCTTTATTTCCTTCTTTGTTTCTCATATATCATAAATGAACGATGGTTCAAAAATAACATCTGATTTTATTAAATGCAAGGGGAGAAACAAAATAAATTGGAGGAATGGAATGGGAGAGCTATTTGATAAAGTAAATTACACCCCAATATAACAATGCAGCGGCAAGGGCTGTGACAGGAATTGTGATAATCCATGACCAAACCAGGTTTAGTGTAACTTTCCATTTTACTGCTGATAATCTTTTTGTTATGCCCGTACCGATTATGCACCCTGTAATCGTATGTGTAGTACTAACCGGAATACCCGCCAATGCAGTTCCAAATAATGTCAAGGCCCCGGCAGTTTCTGCGGCAAAACCCTCAAATGGGCGGAGCTTGGTAATTTTCTGTCCCATTGTTTTTACAATTCTCCAACCTCCTGATAAAGTACCAAGGGCAATAGCTGCCTGGCAGGAAAGGACAATCCATAACGGGATAGAATCAGTAATCTTCAAGTATCCGCTTGAAACTACTGCAATAAAAATAACTCCCATCATTTTCTGGGCATCATTAGAACCATGTCCAAGGCTATAAGCAGCTGAAGAAAGCAGCTGGAGTTTTCTAAAATGTTTATCGACCCTATATGGAGACATATTCTTACAGATATGAAGCACGATAATGGAAAAAAAGAAAGAAATTATAATTCCTATAACCGGAGCAAGTACAATAAAAGCAATTATCTTAATTACCTCTTCCATAAAAATAGCACCAATACCAGCTTTTGCGATTGCCGCACCGATTAGTCCACCGATTAAAGTATGCGAAGAGCTTGAAGGAATCCCATACCACCAGGTTAGTAGATTCCAGATAATAGCGGCGACAAGGCCAGTGCCAATGACAGTAAGATCGATAACATTCGCATGAACTATTTCCTTGCCTATTGTAGATGCGACATGCAATCCCAAAAGCTCAAATGCAATAAAATTAAAAAACGCAGCCCAGGCCACGGCATATCTTGGAGACAAAACCCTTGTAGAAACTACAGTTGCGATTGAGTTTGCCGCATCATGGAAACCATTTATAAAGTCGAATCCCAGAGCAAGGATAATAATAATTAATAAAATTAACATAGTTGAAATGCTTCTTTATGAGTTTTTAATTAGTATCTGAATTATGACATTGGCAGTCGACTGGCATTTATCAGAGGCTTCCTCAAGCATTTCAAGCAATTCTTTTTTCTTAATTAAAGTTATAGGATCTTTTTCTTCAATAAATAGTTTTTTGAGAGCAACCCTGTAAATATGATCTGCTTCAGTTTCAAGATCCTTAACAGCTTTGCATTCGTTTATCTGGCTGCTTTTATGTTTCAGATCCTGGAGCGCCAGTTCAAGTTCTCTTGACTGCTGAAGCACTATAGCGGCAAGTTTGTCAGCACCTTCAACTTTTTCAGTAATATTATAAATATCAACTCTTAAAGCGGCGCCCACTAATATATCGCCGATACTGTTCATTTTTTTAATCAATGAGAAAATATCTTCCCTGTCTAATGGTGTTATAAAGGTTTTATTTAATCTTTTAATTACTTTAGAAGTAATATCATCTATTCGGTGTTCCAGGGGTTTTAATTTAAGGTAAATATCCTTGTCGTAGGTATCGCCAGCGAAAAATACATTTGTTAATTTTGCAATTTCCTGGATATAGTAAATACTATCCTTAAAATCTTCGAAATATTTTTCTTCTTTGGGTAAAAGTTTTCCGAACATATCATGTCCTCGGTGAATGGGAGAAAATCATGTCTAATTTTTGTAAGAATACATTTATTAAATTTACATAAAATCGTGAATAAAAATATCATTTTTTAGGATTAAGCAACAACAATTGTTTGATTTTATTTTAAGTCTTCTCCCACAGACAGATGATATTTATTTATATTGAACAAAGAAAATCTTAAGGAACATGTTCAAATGAAAAAGAATTCCACCAGCCGGAACTGGAATCTTCTTTTGTTATTTACTTTAATTGGTTTACTGACATGCACCGAGGCACAAAATAAAACCATTAGAGTAAACGGAGTCTACCGTTTAGTAAATGAAGTAAGGGATGGATTTGAAATTTGTATTGTTGACGGACCGTTAGTAAGACTGAAGATCTATCCTGAATTTTTGTATGGCGGTAATGAACAGCGTTACCTTTTCAATCCGAAGGGAGAAATCTGGATTGATAATTCTATTTCAGCTGAAGAATACAAATACACTGTGGCGCATGAGCTAAACGAAAGACACCTAATGGCCCAATTCGGGTATACGTATGCAGACGCGCATGACAGTTCATTAAAATTAGAACGCGGTATGCGTTTATCAGATCTTGAATTAACCAAAAGGCATGAGCAGGAATTACAAAAAGTTTCTCCCTATGACTGTGACGGTATAAAGGAAATTCCTGAACTTAGTGATTCAATAAAACTTAGGAATATTTATTTACAGCTTTATTCCGTAAAGGATGGGATTTACATTTGGATTATTAATGGTTCAAATGTAAGAAGGGATATCTACCCTGATTTCGGATTAAGCGGAAATGACCTGGTATATCATTTTATTCCCGGGAATGAAATATGGATTGATGCTCAAATCTCATGCGAGGAAACTGAGTTTTCTGTTTTATGTGAAATTACTGAAAGGAAATTTATGGCTGAGGGGAAAGGGTACGATTATGCATATGAAAAAGCATTAACTGCTGAAAATAAAGAGAGGGAAATAAAATACAGAGAGGCGGGGAAGAAATATCCTGTAGTAGTTCCTACAGTAAAGGAAAGGGACAAAGGAAGGTGGGGGCGGGACTGAGGGAAGAATGGATTATTGAAGGAATGGAGGAATGGATTGGTGAAGGAATGGGAATGACATTCGGTTTGTATGATAAAGTGGATAAGACTTGACATAATGTATAAATTTGTATAGATTGTTTAATATAAAAGAGAGCAAGTTTAGATGTTCTTTTTTAAAAACATTTCATAAAGTCAACAATCTATTTCAATATTTTTCTACGCTCTTTTACGCATTTCTACGCATTTTTACGCTAAAACAGCCTGTTCTCCCGCTGTTCTGTCGCTTGAAACATAGTGGGGAGTCTCCGCGTTCGATTGCATTCAGAGAAGGCAATAAACAGTAAGGCCATGAAATCATCCTTTTCCATTCAAAACGTGTGTTATTAATTTGAATGTGAAATAGGAGAATTACAGGTATAAGGATGGATTATTGTTTTCCCCGTAAGGCTGGAAGGTGCGGGAAGATAGCAGGAAATTAGTATAGGAATAACTCTTAGTATATTTCTATTTTCTTACCTTTGGTTTCAGGGAAAACCCAAATCCATATTCCGGTTAATAAGGCGAATAAAGCAGCGATAGAGATTCCGCCGGCAAGTCCATACGTTACAGCAATAGAAGCAATAATAACAGGAGTAAAGAACTGGATTCCTCTTGCAAGATTAAACGCTGAACCCATAGCAGTATTTCTGATTCCTGTAGGGAATAATTCGGCAAACAGGGGTCCATATCCGCTGAACATTCCGGTACCGAATCCAACCAGGAACATGAATATTAGAATAATGGAAGGGTAAATGATTATACTATCCCACATAAGCGTTATCATGACAAGGCCCAAAGCCATAACCACAGAATAAACTGAATATGTGGGTCTGCGGCCGAATTTATCTGCGGCAAATCCAAAAGTAAAATAGCCAACCAATCCCCCAAGCTGAGTTATAATCATCCAGATAGCTGATTTGGTCATAGTAAAATGTCTTTGTTGGTTAAGATAAGCGGGGAGCCATGAATAAGTAAACCAATACGCGGACATATCAAAAATTGCGAGGATCAAAGAAAAGACGAACAGTTTTCTATACTGTCGGGAAAACAGCATAAGGAATTTACTTTTCTCTTTAGGTAAGTCTTTATGTGATAAAATAAAATTCTTCCTTAAAATCCAGATGTCAGACTCGGGCAATTTCTTCCTTATAAATATTACAATCAGGGCAGGCAGAATTGAAATAAAGAAACACAACCTCCATCCTATTACAGGAGAGAGGAATCCTCCAATAACCGAAGCCAGAAGGATACCAAAGGGAGCGCCTGTCTGCATAATTGCACCATATCTCCCCCTCATTTTAGCCGGAAAAGTTTCTCCTATGTAAGTCTGTCCTGTTGCCCATTCACCACCGACCCCCAGTCCGGTGATTATCCGGAAGACAAGTAACATTAAAAGATTAGGGGCTATACCGCAAAGGAAAGTTCCGATGCTGTAAGTAATAATAGTTAGCTGGAGGACTGCTTTCCTGCCATACCTGTCAGAAAGAATACCGAAAATGACACCACCGATAGCAGTAGCGGCAAGAGAAGTTCCCATAACATAAGATAACTGGATATCTGTAAAGTGAAGCTCGCGGCCGATAGGAAGGAGCAGGAAGGAAAAAAGAATCAGGTCATAGAAATCGAATACCCATCCGGCCCAGCTGATGAATAATATTTTGAAATGCTGCTTCCCTGGTTTGTCATATTCATTAAGTAATATTTCCGGCATGATCCGTCTCCGTAAATTATTGCAGAACATTAAGGTAGACTATCTATTGTTAATTTAATTATAATCATATTGATAGTACATAGAAATATTTGAGTATTTTCTTTAATCTATCGACGATTATAAGGTTTGATATTCCTGCTACATGTAATCAAAGTATTGTGATCTTTGTCTCATTGCGCGTTTATTTCCGCAATCCTCTATTGAATAAGATAAGAATTTCATTATATTTTAATTAATCGGTTCGAATAACAATTTATCGGATAATCAATTATTATATATTCAACACCTCATAATAACTAATCTACATGAAAACAGTATCAATAATAGATTCTATTATAAATATGGCAAGTATCTTTGCCTCATTTCTTTGGGGGAAAAATAGGGAATAGTTTTACTTATTTTGAATCTGTTTTTTCAATTACGCATCTAAAATTTTAATAGTTCGAAAGCCAAATAACTGTATACATTAATTATTTCAGTAACAAATTAAAAGGAAATATGAGAATAACCGGTCTATTATTAATAAAAATAATCATCGGATTAGTTTTTATTACAGTACTGAATATGCAGAGTACGCATGCTCAGAATTTCAATCTGGAATCAATTCCAAGCCAACCATTACCTTATACTTTATATTCACAGGTGATTACTCCTGATACTTCGATCAATGATATGAATTCTTTTGGAGAAGACACTCTTATGGTTGAAGAAAAGCCAAAACTTCTTCCGGACAATATTAGTTTTGGTGAAAAAGTCTTCTGGGGAGAGAACGGAGTTTTCAGGAGTGTGGGCATTGCCGGGCAGCTTTCGCCGGAAGTAAGACGACATGAGCTTTCGGTCAGGCGGACAATGCTTACTATGCATCAGATAGGAGGTTTTCTTGCTTTAGTTTCTATGATAGGAACAGCATGGACAGGCCAGCGGACTATTGATAATCCCAGAAACAAGGCTCTAAAAAGTGCACATCAGAAAATGATAGCTGCCACAATAACAACATACTCAATTACGGGTCTTCTTGCAATTCTTGCTCCCCCACCTTCGAT